>Ga0114922_10003285_pt1 | contig 15111 bp, 16 predicted proteins | sample AartaG_FD_100975 | JGI IMG/M metagenome (GOLD analysis project Ga0114922, IMG submission 100975) | Deep subsurface microbial communities from Aarhus Bay to uncover new lineages of life (NeLLi) - Aarhus_00045 metaG | ecosystem: Environmental > Aquatic > Marine > Oceanic > Sediment | place...
ATCACAGAATTGTTTCTTCAGTTAGCGGCGCGATCTCACCTGTGGAACACAAATATATGTCCCGCCTTAGCGCGCGGGTATACAGTAATTGCCGATAGGTTTTCCGATTCGACTTTCGTTTATGAAGGTTTGCTCCCGGGGATGGAAATGGATTTGCTATCCAGAGTGAATGAACTTGCTTCTCCAACACCTCATTTGACTTTCCTTTTGGATATTGACCCGCTGCGGGCTATTAAGCGTATTGAGACTAAAACTGACAGGGATTACTGGGACAATGCAACAGAAGAGACGATGGCGGGGCTGCGACAGCTCTATCTTGAAGTAGCTGAGAGATATCCAGAAAGAATTAAGGTGCTTGATGGCGGTGAGTCTATATGCAGGGTACGCGCGCGAATACTAAGCATAGTGCGCGCTACAGAGTCTCAACAAGGCTCAGAATGCGCGCTGCAAAATATATGGGGTAAATGACCGGCAATAAATCTACCGAAGAAATCCCCGATACACTGATGGGGCCGTTTAGGGAGGAGTGCTAATTGAAAGACACTGATTGGGGTGCAATGCGAGAAGCGGCAGAAAGCTTAGGCGATAACTACGTTGAGCTTCTCGAAGAAATGGGCAGAGACAATATTGAGAGGATGCAGCGCATGGTCATGAAGCGTTTTGAAGGGCAGGCGAAAATGACCCCTTCGGAATGGCTGTTAGCGATCAGGCGTTACAGATCCGCAACTGAAGGCAGAGACTTCTCTGATATGGAGAGGGAGAAGGCGTTGCGGTTAGTCTTTCAGCAGCAGAGGCTATATGACCGTATGAGCAAGCTACTGGAAACACTCTCATTAACCCCGGCACCTGACAAAGAAAGCGACCCGCTTGGTTCTATAACCGTTAGGAACACGTTCAACAAACGGCAGATAAGGCTGCGTGGACTCAAGGAAGAAAAACTTGCACAGGCACATTCTGGTGAAGTAGAAGGCGCTATCAACGACCTGGTGGAATACACCGGAGAGATAATAAAGCTGGGCGAGGAATTCACCACCGAAGTGGCGGAATACTCCATTGCCTCCGGTATAGGCAAGATAGACAGGCAGCAGTTGAAAGACATACATAAGGTCATGGGCGACCTGTCCCAGGAGATAAACGCGGTTGAGCAGGAATTGGGGCTCAAGACTGATAGGTCGGAGGAAACCTATCAATCAAAGTTTTTCCAGACTATGCAGAAGGCTGAAAGGTTCGCAAAGGCCCACCCGCGTCAATATACCTGGTGGTGCCCACGGTGTAACTGGGAGGGTCTTCATTTAATGCGCAAGCCTGCGGAAGGCAGCTTGATAAACAAGCTTGACGTTTGGTGGGTATGGAAATGTCCAGAATGTGGGACGATTATCGCCTATGATCATGAACACCCGCTGTTCGACGGCAAGCTATTATTCTGGCGGCGGGTTTGGGACTTAGTGAAGTGGGGGGACATTAGCTTGAAGCAAGCTGCGTACCTTCACCATTGTGCGCCTGAGCATTTGGTGGTTGCGGCACAACAGATATACCGGGAAGAACTGCCGCCTCATGTGCAGAAGGAGTGGGATGAAATTGAGTCGGAAAGTAGAGTTAGACATAAAGATGACAGTCATGTGCAAGAAGCTTTGCCCAACAGCGGAGAAGTGGAAGAGTGAGTTCGGCACTGACCCGGACCTATGCTGTCTCGATTGTCTTCTGGATGATCACATGGACGGCTACCCTGAAGATCAGAAGCGCGGCTTCCTGGAGATAGAGAAAAAGGATGTATAAGCGAACGAGCAGCTATCGGCATTGGGTACCAAAGGCTGCACGGCTGATATGGGCGAATTGAAGGAGTGGTGTAATTGGCTAGGGTATGGACGGATGCCGAGAAGGCATTGCTAAAGAGGAAGTATCTTACACACACACCGAAGGAATTGGTGTGGGCTTTGACGGCTGAAGGCTTCTCCCGTACCAGGAGAGCGGTGCGGGAGAAAATGCTGGAGATGGGCTTAAGCAAAAATTGCGATGTGATGCCTTTCTCGCTTCAAATTACTCTATTCTGCGAGACTGGAGACTCGTTTCTTCTAAAAGTCGAAAAAGACAAAAGGAGAAATGGAACGCCGTATATTGTTGCAAGGAATAATAGTGGACAGGAAGCAATATTCGGCGAGGCAATAGACGGTAAGCGCGGAGAACAACCAGACGAATGCCGCTGGGTCAGATGGTACAATCATCCGAGTAAGGGTACGTGGCCATATTAGCCGACAGCCCAAAGGCCAAGAGAAGGCTGATTTCCCATATCCTTCCAGGCTTCAGTCCATTTTCCGCAGATCATACTTGACGGTCGCAGATTATTACAGTATAGTGTTACCAGAATAGGACTATTTGTTTCGCTTTCCGAAAGGTTGAGCGAAATTGTATGGTTGACTAATGGGGTCCTATGGCAGGCGCGCCATAGAACCCTTTTTTTTTCATCTGCTTATTTCGGGCACTGTGCCCTTTTGCCTTTTATTATAGTCGCCTGGGGTTTGCAAGTCAAGAGAAAAATGGCAGCAGTTGAAGATACGGCGTTACTTCTAAGCGACATAATACACCACCCCGGGCTATATCAGGAATTTGTAACGCCCGTTAATGATACAGCCACACAGATGCTTCCTTTCAAGGACTGGCTGCCGGAAGATCATTTCGGGCGTGTCCGGTTGTATCAGATCCCGGCTTTGCCGTGGGATCACATGCTTCTTTCTGATGTTCCCATCGACAGGGCATATCGGCCGGGATACAAAGGGATTGATCGGAATGATCTCGGGGAGGCACATGAGCGCGGCGGTAGATCGACGAGTAAGTCCTGGGGTCTGGTGCATGATGCTACACAAACCGCTTGCGTCAGAGCGGGTGAGGAAACTCTTGTTACTAGCAGGGATGATAACCATCTCACAAAGCGCCTCGATACCATAAAGATATATGTAACGCAGCATCCCATGTTAATGGAGCTGGTATCAGGCAAGCCTAAATGGAATGAACCTTACGCCCGAATTGACTGGGGAAACGGTCATGTGACGAAAGGCATATACGAGTCAACCGCTGGAGAGGGGGAAAGCTATTTAGGAGAGAAATTCCACAGGAAGCTTATAGACGAATTCCAGTTCACTAGCCTGACAGCGTGGATGAATTTACACGATGCCACGGCTGACGGGCAGGGATGCGTTGTAAGGACAACGGCTGTTAGCGATGGCAGGAGAAATACCCCGGCACACAGAATCTGGTCAGATCCTGAAAAGCAGTCCAAGGTTCACAAAAAGCCCCAATATCTGAATGAGAGCTGGACACCTAAGAGAAAGCAAGACGCTATCAAGGAATATGGAGGGATTGATACTCAAGAATACAAACAGAATGTTGACGCGGAAGAAGGAGAAGAAGTCACAGGGGTATGGAGTATCAGGGACATACTGTTTTGCACCCGAGTCCCCAAGGAGGATAAGCGGAAGCATTTAGATAACAGAGAGTTCATTGAATGTCCGATTCTACGGATATTGGGTGATGAGATTGACGAGGGCTGGGTTCCTTCGCCAGTACAATTCCCGGAGGTACTGAATTTGGAGTGGCCTGTGCTGATTCCTGCTGATATTGGTTACAAGCGCGATCCTACTGTAGCAGGCGTTTTTGGCGTCGAGTTGCTGAAGGCAGACGAATTCAGAATTCACCAGTGGGGCAACGTTGAGATGAAGGGGGTCGATTACGCTGATCAGGCAAGGGTTCTTCTGGAAATGGCGAAGCACTATAACGCAGAAGGCGTTGGCATTGACTATACCGGCGCAGACGGCGTTTCGGTCTGGCAGGAATGGAATAGAATAGATGACCCTTACGTCGATGACATTTGGTTTGCGCTCTGGGATTCCCGCGTGCCAATTGAAATAAAAGGCAAAAAACGGTTAGGCCGGAAGCGCGAGCCAGATAAGAAGGTGGATAAGATCCATTTCATAACACTGCGTATGTTAACGCGATTCGGCAACAGACTTGCGGAGTTATATTACGACCCCGAGGCTATGGTGGAGTTCAGGACGGAGGTAAAAAAAGCCTCGTCCGGTAGGTCCAGCGCAAAAGAATTTATCTACATGGCACCCATAGGCGACCATAGAATCGCCATGATGAGGATACTCGAATATATGGTTTATCTACTTCCAGTGCGACAGAAGCGCAAGCAAATGTCCGATTCCTTGTGGACCAGCAAGGGACTTGTAGGAGTGGGGCGAATATGAAGGGCGGTTTAGGCGGATTCACACTGCCAGCAAAAGAGAAGAGACAGACACTTAGCTCAACTGTCTCGGTTGCTTTGCCTGGCGAGATAACGGAGTATCAGATACAGCAGGCGAAGTTGGATCTGGTGGCTGCACTAACAGATTACTACAAGCAGGCTGTAAGCGGGACAAACACAGCTTTAGAAGTCCCATCCAGCTATCGTCAGCAGGTATTCAGGTCCAGAGAGATCTGGGGTGGGAAATACAGCGACCCATTTGTCAGCCGTGTGATGGACATGACGGTGCAGGGCTGCGTAGACTTTGGGAGTGAGAATCTATTGAAGACAGATGACCCGGAAAGTCCCATGCAAAAGGTACTTGACCACTATTGCGCGAATGTGAATTCGGGAATGCCCACAGTGACGAAGGGGCTCGACGCGGCAAGAACTGCCTTTCACAAACAACGCTTTATGTGCGGCGGTGTTGTGGCTGCTTGGTCTGATCCTGAAAAGCAAATGACCACACGAGAGGGCATTACGTTCAAAGCTCCGCTAAAACTCGCTATGTTTCCCCGGGATAGGTTCAAGCCTATTGCGAAAAGCACCGGCGAATTCGGGGGCATGGTACTTGCCGAGCGGGAAGACCTTCAGGAGCACCAGGAGTCGGAGGGGCGTCAGGAAGATACCAAGGTTGAGTTGGAGGGCTTCTTGGCTAAAAAAAGGTATCAGGTTTTAGACCGTGGGCGCGATGAGACGACTGAGCACTATCCCAATCCTTTTCTAGCAGAAGGAGGGCTGTTGGCCATCTGCGAAGAGATAAGGGCACATAAGGCAGGAGATTACGCTACCAGCAAGCGTATCATCAGGGCATTACTGATAATCACACGCGGAAGCGATAAGTGGGTTGACATTACAGGTGAGATACCTGAATTAAAGCAGTTTGAAAATCTACTCAAATCGATTATCGACAAGGAAGGCGGCTTTGTTAATATGTTAGCAGGTGATTACACCATGAAAGCCGACTGGGCTTCCCCGCCTTTAGAAGCACTACTCTCCTCTGATAAATACACGCAGCTCAACATGGAAAGGCTCGCGGGGCTTGGCATTATACGCATTGAAGGGCAGGGCCAGCGCATGTCCTATATGTATAATCCGAAGCCTCTCCTTAGCGAAATGTTCTCAGCTATGCAGGCAGACAGAAGATTCATAGAAAGCATTATTTTTCAGATCATCGTCGATGCCAACCCGGAAATATTCAAAGACTCACCAATGCCAAACTTCAGGCAGAAACCGCCCAACTTGTTCCTCGAGCAGTGGGAAAAAGAACATATCGCTGAGATGTTTGAGCGCGGCGGACTCAGTTGGGGTACTTACGGCGAGCAGATAATAGGCTTCGGATTTGACGCTGCATCCGAGAAGCGCAGACGCGAGCGTGAGAATGCTGAAGGGTATGAAGAGGTATTCAATCCCAGGGTGCTGTTCACGCAGACGGTGCGTGATGACTCAGAGAAGGACGGTAATGAGCTAAAGCCAATAGACCAGGCTAAAGGTACTCTGGAAGCCGCGAGACAAATCAACTTCGCAGATGCATATAGTGACTTGCGCGAGCAGGTAAGTGAAGCTGCGAAGGCGGAGATGGCCACAGAAGAGAAAAGGCGCAGGATATGGTCTATTGTCATGGCTTCAGTTGCGGCAATGGCATTTGCTTTGAGACAGAGACTGCGGGATTACTACAGCGATCAATTTGAGGATACCACTGAGCACCTGGACGCTTTTCAGCCTTATATAGAGAAGCAAGCGCGTGGTCTGGAGGCCTTCGGGCAGGATCTGCTTGAGGGCAGGGGGGGTATGACCGGTCTATATGCTTTGACAACAGCAGCGCCTGCCGAAGTAGACAGCATACTTGAAAAGAGTTTTGATACACATCTCCACAGGCTATCGCTTTACGAGCAGGAACCCTTCCGCGTAGCGAGATTGTCCGCTCAGGCAGCAAAGGCTATGGGTGAAGGTATGAAGTATGCTGTGAGGCATTCAGCTTTTGCAAGGACGACCTGTCAGGAATGTATCGACAGGCATGGAGACATAGTACCTATTGCGCAGGTGTTCGCTGGCACATGGGAGCATCCGCATGGCGAATGTACTCTTACGTTCCACGAAAGCATGGCTGCCGCGCAGAAAGAGAAGGAAGAGATGCTGTCCATAAGTGAGATAAATGCCCTGGTGGACTCCATAGATGATATGGAGGATACGATTCTGGCGCAGTTTTCGGGGACATAGTTACCCGCGGAGCAAGTGTCCTGCGATTCTTGTCGTGCGTATTTAAGAGATCACTTAGCTTCGCGGGCGACTGCTGAGGAAGAAATGATCTGGAGAGAAGAATGAACGGCAAAGAAAAACCTATAGGCGAACGGTTGGCGACGCTTGAAGAAAGTGTAAAAAACCTGAATACCTACATTGGCAAAGAGCTGGCGGAACTCAAGCTAATCATGAACCCGAAGATGGATAAGGTTGATGCCTTGTGGGAATGGCGGGAAGGTCATATACGCGAGAAAGATAGACGCGACAGGAGGCTGGGCAGACAGATTGCTATTTATTCTATCTTGATTACAGTGGTTGTAAGCGCAGTGAATATTATAATTGCAATTAAATTTTAATGGGCGGGAAGACATGCCGGCAAAAGTAGATAGGTGCGTAAAAGACGTCTACCCGGACTTGATCAAGCGGTTCAAGGAAAAGAAGAAGCGCGCTCCTTCGGAAGAGGAAAAGAAAGTGTTAAAACAGAGTGCGTGGTCGATATGCTACGCACAATACAACGAGGGGGGTGATTAGATGCCAGAGATCGGAGAAACGCTGATAATGCCCGCGCAGGTCCTGGATATATATAAGCCACGTAAGGATCAGCTTATAGCGGCGGAGTTAATATCAAAAGGTAAGCCGAGGTTCTGCGTGCTGCTGAAATTGGCACTACTCGCGAAGCGAAATGGCAACGGGCACAGATTGCCGCTTGACCACACCAAGAATGCAATTGCGGCTTTAGGTGACAAGCTAAATATTCCCGGGGACCTGAACCATACTACAGCCGCTAAGGGCACATCAACCAGAATATGGATAGATGAGGACGCTGGAGATTATGCGTTACTCATGCTTGAGGGTTTATTCTGGTCACGGTACTTCAATGACGAAGAGATTGAGAAAATAAAGGCCGAACACAAGAATGGAGACGTCGGCGCTTCATGGGAGATTGACTGGCCTTATGAATTATTGGCGGCTGAGGATGAGCCTGAGACTTATGACGTGACAAATTTTGGTTTTTCTGGTTTCTGCCTGACTGTGGGCGTAGAGCCTGCCGAAGAGGCAACAAAAGGCCAAGTGATCATAACCGCAACGAAGGGGGGTGATGCAGTGGAAGAGACAGACTTCTGGGAATTATACAATCATATACTGGATGAGGAGCGGGACATACTAGCTACGCTTATGGCAGAAGAGCCCGATCAGGACTTTCTGGAAAGGTTCTTCTACGAATTAGACAACGACTGCCTGGAAGCTGCGCAACTGACTTACCAGCAGCGTAAAGACCTGCCGGATTCGGCCTTTGCCTATGTGAAGACTGAGACGGGCAAGTCGGGAAAGAAAATAAAGATACGGCGTTTTCCGATCCACGACGAGGCACATAGAAAGAACTGCGTCGGCAGACTGCCACAGGCAAAAGGACTTACTGCTGAAGAGAAAGCACAGATATTCAGAAAATGCCTGTCGCGAGGCAAGAGTGCCGGCGACCAGTGGGTCGCCAAGTACAAAGGGTGGGACACATCGGTCTATCCGCCAAAGGAGAAAAAGACCGCGATGGCTGAAGTAGGTACTAACTACCCCGGAGATCTGCCGCTTGGCTTTTTGTCAGACATCAAATGCCCTGTGTGTGGCTATAGATTTGGGAACCTGAAGCAGGCGGACTTAGAGAAACTCGAATTCAAAATGCAATGCTCGAACCCTGACGAGGCGCATAGATTCGTTGTCAGTGTAAACGTGAGGGCAGAGGGCAAGAATGCGGAATACAGACTTAGTGCAACTTCGGAAATAGGAGACCTGGACGAGTTCGTTCAGGTAACACTCAAAAACACTGATGAGGAGGTGAATGACATGGCTGAAATGAATGAAGAAAGGGTGAAGGAACTTATAGCTGAAGCCCTTTCGGACCAGAATGAAAGTGCGGAAACCAAGGCGAAGGCGGAAAAGGATCGACAGGCCGATATCGACGCTGCTGTTGCTGAAAAGCTTGATGACGCTAGGGAACAGGCAGTGAAGGAATATAAGGAAAAGCGGAAGTTGGGTGCTTCTCGCTCTGACATTATCAATGAGATAGTTCCTTACGAGACAGCCGAAGCGAAAGCTGAGGCTATCGAGTTGCTGGCTGAAATGTCTCAGGAAGAATTTGAGAGACACCAGAAGGACAAAGAGAAGGACAAAGAACTCGCCGAACTCAAGGCAAAAGTCAACGATGGAGATTCTGGCGACGGAGAAGGCGACGGCGACGGCGACGGCGACGGTGACGGTGACGGTGACGGTGACGGTGACGGAGAAGGCGGCGGTGACGGAGAAGGTGACCCTGACGATCTGAAAGCCGGCAAGAAGAATAAGCCTTCTAAAGACGACAAGGAAACTGAACGTAAGCTGGCACTTTGCGAGCAAAGATGGTAAACCAGCCGAGGAGGTGAAACTAGAATGGCTAAGACGGACTTCCAGGACATAGGCTTTATTCAGGATGACATTGACATATACGAAACCGGCGGGACTTATGATGACATAGACTTTGGCGACGCGGTGTGGCTGTCCAGCGGTGAAGCGCGGAAGATAACGGACGTTGATGCGCCGCAGGTGGCAGTAGGCTTGTCGGCTGTGCGCAAGGCTACTGGCGTAGAACAGCTTGATTGGCCTGACGACAAGATCGCCATTGTTCTATTTCCGTGCAAAGTTGTCACGGATAACGTCGATTCGACCAACCCCCCGGAGGCAGGTGCACGCGTGTATTTGCTAGACGACGGGAGCTGGTCTGATACAGACACCGGAACATCCGGGGTATACTACGGGACATGCACTAAGGTTTACGCCGATGGCAAATGTTTCCTGAATCTGCACAACGCAATGGACGTTAATACTACTGAATAAGATTTAGAAGAGGAGGTGAAATTTAGATGGCTAAGGAAAATGAAACCATAATCGCCAGCGAAGCGCCCAGCGCGACTTACAGTGCTGACGAATTCAGCCTCGATGGGGTTGATAAGCAGGCTGTGGGCAATCTCTTAGAACGAGCTGGCAATATGCAGTACGTCGAGGAGGAACTACGGGAGATCGATCTGGACGAACCCGGTCTGGTGGCATCGCTTTTCCCTGACAAGATCGGTGATGAGGAAATGCCTCATCCTGCCATACAGTTAAGAGCCAGAAGGCAGAAGGCTGCTAAAGCGATAGAGATGTTCATGCTGAACCCGCCTAGAGGGGCGTGGATGGTCAGCGATATATTCTCTATCCCGCTGACGTCTTTCGGCGGATTAAAGGCAAGTCTTATAGGCCCGCCTATCAACTGGAACCCTGTCTACCAGCCCATATATGCGCTTGGGCTGATGCGGGCAGCGACAAGGGCCTGGAAACCGCTTATGGAGGGCAGTGAGTCTCTGGAGTACGAAGATCCTATAAATGTGGGCATTGCGGTGACTCATAACATAAACGGCAACCCGATAGTCGAATATATAACGGGCGGGAAGACCAAAATCTACCCGATGTGGCTGAGGACAATGGCATACACGGTAGACGTGATGGAATGGGCTGTTCGCTTGACCAAGACAGTTGTTACCAAGCAGCGACAGTTCAGGCAGGAACTCGATAAGGGGATGGACGATCAGTTCCTGACATTGTTTGATGCGGCTGTTCCCGACGGGTCAACCATCAAAGACCCTGTTGATGACACCATATTCCACCCGGAGCATATCGTAACTGATACCAGCGGAGCACTGACCTTTGCGAACTTCAAGAAGGCCGGCAGGTATCTGCTGCACACTGCTTCTACTGGTACTGCGCATAACGCCCCGGTTGGAACAGCAGTTGTTGATCCTGCCGCTGTTTTTAACCTGGAGGATGAGGGTACTGACGAATGGACTGAATCCACTACGGAGTGGTTCAACACAAATGATTTTGGAATAGACTATACCAGAAGCAACATAGTGCCGAAGATCACTCCGAAGGGCTACACGCTTGCGCGCAACCCGCGTGCTACCAGTACGCTGAATGCACGGTTCCTTCCGCCGAAGGAGTATGCAGGCTACTTCGTCCCTGTATCGTTCCAGGGCCGGCGCACTTGGGTGCGCACAGAAGCAATGGTCGGCCAGGATCCGGCTTTCGGTCAGATCAGGCAGACCAGTATGCCTCCCGGCTTCCAGTTCAGGATAGCCGCGTGGGAATGCTTTGCTATGGCAATAGCGGGGATACTTCATATAGCCAAGAATGCACAGACATAAAGAAGGATGGAATTATTATGACTTTATACGGCGACGGGGATACGGGACGCGTTATCGAACTGGGCGATAGCGTGTCCCAACCCTGGCGATGCGAATGGAAAGATGAATATGGAAAGTGCAACAACCCGAAGCATGGCAAACATTACTGCGCGTGGCATGAGATAATTCTTGAAGAAACTGACCGAAAACCGAGGAGGTGAGAATTTTGGCTGTACTTCCAGGTTCAATGAATAAACAACTGAACACGCTACTGAAAGAGTACGGCGGAACGCTATCCAGCCTTGAAACTAAGGTTGCCACAGATTTCGTGGCGGCCATAAACAACCTGAGACAGCAGCTTGGCGATATGTGCCTATCAGCAGCGGGACTTGCTATAGGTAGCGGCTCTGCTAAGAAAATCAAGATAACGAATACAGTAGCTTATCTGATAGATTTTGTATTTAAGTCAAAAAGCACAGCGGAAATAGACTTTACGGCTGATGATCACGATATTGCTGCCGATGCAGAAGCGGTACAAGAAGCTTGTTACACCATATCGCTTGATGGCTCTGGCACAGCCACGATTACAATGGGTGATATCGCATCTGGTGCTGGCAATGCTGTTGTTCCTGCACCGCCTGATGGAGAATGCATGATAGGTTATTTAAGGCTTGCGGTGGCATTAGGCGCAACACCATTCGATGCGACCAGCGATGATTTGAATGCAGGGCATTTGACTGCCACCTACGTGGACATGGCAGCCGAGGCCTAAAAGTTGCCGTCGGCAAAAGTCTGAATTATGGGTAATATAAACGACTACGCACTACCACAAATGAAGACCATGTTGGGCCTTGAAGGCACGACGAAGGACACCGATTGCCTTAAGCTGCTTGAGCAGGCAGTTTACGACTTGCGCAGGGGCATGACTGTAGCTATAGAAGATACCAGTTACACCTTGTCTCCTGCCCCTGCCGCAACGTCCGCTCTCTGGAATGTACTCGCCCATCGTGGAAGGTATCTTTACTTGCTGGGCGAGTATCAGAAATTTCTACGTGAGTTGCAGGGAGCTTCATCCTTTGCAGACGACACGACCCGCTTTTCGCGTAACGAGACGATTCGCGCCCGGCGTGACGAAGTTCAAGAGGCTCTGAAGGAGTATCAGAGTGCTAGGTGGAGATACAGCAGTGAAGATGCACCTGCCTTTGCTGAGATGGAAGAACGGGATTTTGATTCGGATTCAGATGATTTCACTGTATTGCAGAACCTATCATAAGAAAGAAATGAGGATATTAATATGCCTAAGCTTGTAGGAGGACAAAAGCGAAGGATCAATACGGACCTAGAAACTTATGTAGGCAAGCTTTCAGATTTGAATGCCGAAGACCAGACGAATGTAATCTCCGCTATAAATGAGATTTCCCATACAGGCCGTAGTGCGACTGTGGTTGTCGCTGCGGATGATAGTCTGAATAAACAGCAAGCAGATTATACTTGCGATGGAATTGCTGATGACGTAGAGATTCAAGCCGCCATCGATGCGCTTTCTGACGCTGGCGGCAAGATTCTGCTTACTGAGGGCAACTTCCACATATCAAAGAAAATTTCGTGGAATAAGCCTGTAATCTTGGAAGGCATGGGGGCTAATTGGTATGCTGAGCGGAATTATGGGACGACGCTGATCCTTGACGATGTATACGGGACGTTCCTTGAAGTGACGACCGAAGCAGGACACAGCAACTATTTCGGAGCCATTAGAGAGATCGGCTTCGATGGCAGTCAGCAGACAGGCGATATATCGACAGGCGGAGCGCCCGGTATTTTACTGGCGGGACACGGAGACATGCTGATCGATCATTGCATATTTTACGGGTTCAAATATGCAATCATGATGCAGATTGAAAGTCACGGTTGCTGGATTAACAACTGCGATATTGAGGATCATGTTCCTGAAATCGTCGGCACTCCGATGACTATATATCTACACTCAAGACGAAATTGGATCACAAATTGCCACTTTCGCGGGAATGAACGGGACATTAAAATTGATAATCGCGGCCAATTCATCATTGCATGCCACTTTGCAGATTCAATTAGGAATGCAATCGATATTGAGGGAATTGCAGACGACGTCGAAATTAGTCACTGCATGTTCGAGCCACAAAATGAAGAATATGCGTGGAACGGATATGGCGGAAGCTATAGTTGCATTCAATTCACCGGTGGGATTGAAAGAGTTGTAATTGCCGATAATATCTTCAAAGAAGGAACGGCAGGCGGGGCTTGTATTGAGAATACAAGCACAGGCGAAGATTATATAAATATCCATGACAACATTTTTAGTGTGACAACTGCGCCTATATCCCTTCCGAGTAACGCAAATGGCCGAGTCGCAAGGAATCTGGGTTACGTGACCGAAACTTCCGGGACGGCGACAGTGGCAAACGGTCAGACATCTGTTGATGTTACTCATGGAATGGATATCACCCCCAGCATCAACGATATTAACGTCACGCCGACAAACAGCATGGGCAATGCTATCAAATATTACATTTCCAACGTCGGTGCAAGTACATTCAGGATAAACGTTGATGCTGATCCTGGAGAAGAGACTGCGACATTTGGGTGGCAGATAGGGTCTTATTGATGTGGATTTCAAAGTATTCATATATGCTTCTTTTGTGGGTATCAAAATTTCTAACATCCCGAGATTATTATGAGTTTTCTGTTTACTGAAGATGACAAAGATTCACTGAAGGCGATACGGGACTTGCTGTATGCAAATGCACCGTCACTGACTTTATATCTGGGTGCAATGGAACTCGTGACGAGTACAGATAAGACAACCGTGACAGTAGCTAACACAGTTAGAAAGGTTATGAGCGTATGGTTAGCAACAGACCCGGACTACGAAGGCGTGAATTACTACGCCGAACCGAAGGCACTGAACTTTACAGAAGACACCATAACCCTAGATCAGGACTTGCCCGCAACGAATACCGATGTACGTGTTGCGTATTACTCTGATTGTCCTGACTGTGAATGGAATTCGGAGACGCAGACAAGTAGAGACAGCCAATGTAGCACCTGTGGTGGGGCAGGTAAGCTACTCAGTCTAGGCGACGCTGTTACCATCCCGATCAAGCGTCTACCCAGCGGTATGCTGATTGAGAAGATTGGCATAACGGGTGAAGAGGCCAGTGGACTGGTGGCGTTCAGGGCAAAGGCAGAGCATGAAAGCATGATACGTGCTTCCATACGCCTCGTGTTTAACGAAAGGAAATTAGAGATACCGGAGGAAGGCGCAGTCAGCATTGATAGAGAGTATTCGAGGCTCAGCAGCGACTGCATGGAGATAACAGTTATTGCACCTTACAAAGCTATCCAATAAGGGGGTGATTTTATGCTAGAAGACATTCAAGAATTGGTAGTTAGGGAGAAGTCGGCACTTACTCTATCATACGTTATGTCAACCACCTCTATATACAGTGACACTGGTAATACAGACGATACGACACAGGACTTCACCTCAAGCGGTGGTAATGAAGACGGCGAATGGCGTGCGCGTAGATTTGTTGCGGAGAAGACAGGATATATCTCAAGCATAGGCAATTTCAAACTGGGCAAAACTGGATCTCCTGATGGTAGCTTTTATTTAGAAGTCTACGAAGACGACGGCGGGACTACACCAATGCCAGATACGAAGGTTGCCGAGAGCGGCGCGAGTCAGACAATACTGTGCGACGACCTGAACGCGAGCGGCGCTTACGAGACCTTCACGTGGATAAGGGATTGTCCTTTTGTCGAAGTGGGTAAGACCTACTGGGCGGTGCCCAAGACTATAGACTACTCCTATGTCGATACCACAACAGAAGTATGGTGGCGCACTGATGCGGATGGCGCAGTAGCGCAGAATGAGTGTGCGAAATACGATGCAAACGCGTCCACTAAATGGACAACTATGGGTGCTGATGTGGGTGCAGACCTGTCAGTGAATATGGCGAAGGAGATTCCATTAGCTCCCGGGAACACGATGTCGCTGCTCGTTGACTTTACAAAGGGTTCCTCAGTAGGCGTACAGATGCAGTTGGAGTTCTCACATAACGAGAAGGACTGGTTCAGAGAAGGAGACGATACCACAACTTCAAGCGTTGTAACCACAGCACCACGCGAGCGGAAGGTTGAAGAGGACGGCAATATAGCCGTTGAATTCGGCGTGTTGTGCTCTAACTACGCTCGGTTAAGCAGTAAGGCATTGAATAACGCTACGGGGGCTGAGTTAAGCGTTACTGCCCTTGTTGGTTGGAAGTGAGTCAAGCATGGGTAAAGAGATACAAGGCGAATGTAACTGGTGGGTAATGCTAAGTCTATTCATAAACTTAACAGGGGGAATCAACGTGAAAA
>Ga0114922_10003286_pt1 | contig 15110 bp, 13 predicted proteins | sample AartaG_FD_100975 | JGI IMG/M metagenome (GOLD analysis project Ga0114922, IMG submission 100975) | Deep subsurface microbial communities from Aarhus Bay to uncover new lineages of life (NeLLi) - Aarhus_00045 metaG | ecosystem: Environmental > Aquatic > Marine > Oceanic > Sediment | place...
AATTTGTTTCGAATTTCGATATTCGGATTTTGAATTTAACGCAATTGACATAAGTGTTTATATAATATCACTTTATAAGCGATACTCGACACGAAGTTGCGCTGTAGTATTAATACCCGACAAAAAATATCCACAATCCTCAGAATTAGTGTTAATCAGCATTTATCCTGAGCGGACCTATGTAGAGTTTCGTCGAAAACCCCGCTGTCCGTGCACAAACCGGTGCATTTGTCAAGAAAATTCCAAAATTCCTCTACACCTTTCGGATTAGCCCAGCGCTCTTGACGACAAAGTATATCTACAAATAATGTACAAAAAATTGCAAAAAACGGCCAAAAAGTGCACGTTTTTTTCAAAAAAACGCTAAAAATTCGCCAATGTCACAACACATGCTATATGGCATAAATGGCCGTTGGGCGGGAAAAGGCGGAGTTGGGCGGGGAAAAGTGGGATTGCTCGCCAAAAAAGGGGATTCACTAACAACTACAGGGGGCATATTGAGTAGTTTAGAGATGTGAGCCTAAATGGCACAAAACCCAAAAGAGGACCTATCAGAAACAGAAGATGGCACAAAATGGAAAAAACCCAAAAACGTTTATAAGTCCATTAAAAAGCATTCAAAGGGTCTATAGCTTAAAATGGGCAGAAAAGGAAGGCGTCCTATTCGAGGGGGAAAAGAGGACCTGTTTTGCCAAAACAGGACCTTTTTTTGGATGGGAGTGAAAAAACTTAGGTTGTTAAAATAGGCAGAATGGGCGGAAAAGGGAAGTCCAGAAGGACGAAAAACGCAACGCGGTGCTATGCAAGGGTGTGCGGCGTATACCAGCTTTTGGATTTTTTTGAAAAATAGTTGTAAGTGGTTGTGAGTGCGGGTGTTATAAAAAAAGGCTTTTATGTCTTGTTTTGATTGACAAAATCAGGTTTTTTCGTTGAGTTGCCTTTACCAAAAGGGTCTTGTATCCAATCTAAATTAGCGATAGTTTCATTGATGTACCCTTGGATTCTTGATATGTCTTTGTCAAGCAGTTCAAGCCGCACAGCCTTATCTTCTGCAGGTTGAACAGACAATAATTTGCGCTCTTCTGTAAGCCTAATTTTCTCTTGAAACAGACGTGTAATTTCATCTCCCAAGTAAGGTGCAAATCGCTCCAATGCCTCATGGAGCTTATCTAAAAGCGGGTCCATAGATGGGCTTTGTTTGCCTGTAATCAGCCAGTGAAGGTCAACGCCAAGGACTTCGGCGATTTTTGCTAAAGCAGGGGTGTCTATGGGCGCTCTACCAGACTCTATATTTGAGACAGAGCCACCAGTTTTATAGCCAAGCTCGGTAGCAAGTTCCTCTTGGCTAATTCCGCGCCTTTTCCTAATTTCACAGAGCCGCCCCCCAAAATCTTTGCGGACACTCAAAATATATTTTATTTTCTTCATTATCTCTATTGACAATCGAGACAATAGACAATATCATACCAATAGTACCGAATAGTAACTTATTCCAAAGGTGCCAATATTGAGAGTCAACAATAAGCCAATTTTACTAAGAGACAAACACGCTATTCAGCTCACGAAAGCACGCGCAAGAGCAGAACACCGGCCAATGGCCAACGCCTTGAGCGCAACAGTAATCGAAGCCCTAAGCGTTCGGTATTGTTTAGAGCTTCACAAGAATACAAAAACAGACAGGGCCAGGCAAGGGAAAAACTGACGGGAAATTATAGGGACCGAGGTAATAAAGGGTGTGGTTTATGGGTGGAACAGAATCAAGGCGACATATTTATTTTGGTGAATGGGTGAGCGGTATTCGCAAGACACTTGGGCTATCCCAAAAAGAGTTTGCCGACGAACTCAACAGTAGCAAGAGGGAAATACGGCGAATCGAGGCCAGCAAATGCAAGCCGCGAGGCGAGTTGGTTTTGAGCCTGCATGACCTTTTGTCGAGAAAACTTATAGAACTCGGAAAACAATACGGGGAATTGTCGCCGGATGAGTTGTCTCCAGCACATCGCGAAGAGTGGCGGAAAATATCTCAGCGACTGGACCGCATAAAGGAAAGGGTAGAGCGTTTGGATGCGGACCCCGGCGAGAAGCCAGACGAAGCCGTCAGGCTGGCATTTGATGCGGCAAACGAGAAGCTCAGCTATTATCTTTTTTATTCAGACGTCGTGAAGGGCAAGGTAAAAACGTCAATCAATAAGGACGAAGTGTGAAGGATGAAAAAATAAAAGCTATATCAAGGCTTGTATCGAGACGATAGAGGCGGGACTCAATCCGCCAAAAAAGAAAAGGGCAGAGGATGACGGCGGTAGTGAAAACGGAAGTTGAAAGCAATGGTCGGACTTAACGACAAAAAAACAATACGCAAGTATGGGATTAGCCGCATAGACAAACACGGTCGGCGGATAGTCCCAAGCCCAAAAGATATAAAGGAGGTCAGGTGGGCGTCAACTGATGTCCTGATGGACGTCCTGGGTAAGCGGGATAGGGAAACACTTCTGGAGTTGGCACAGAATCTATTGGAGACGCACCCGGAATATGCACTGGGCGTTATAAAGCTTTGGCTCAAAGAAATGCCCACGAAAGAATTGTTGGGCCTGGCCAAAATATATTTGCCAGAGTATGAAGGTTGTGAAGCGACAAGGCCCCGTCCAGTCGCTTGATTTTTGAGGTATGATTATGGCCGGCAAGGATGACGGTTTAGTGGCTCTGGTACAAGGTAAAGGCGGCGCGGAGCGCGGCAGCGCTAAGGGCAGCGAGTTAAAGGAACTTGCAGCCCTTTGTGTTAAGGGTATCGACAAGCCGAATCGCTGGATAACGGCGCTTGCTTCGGCGGGGACATTAGACAGAGACGGCGAAATCATCGAGCCGGAAGCCTTCCGGAAATGGCTGCCGGTTTACATGAAAAATCCTATCGTCCTGACCTCTCACATGCACAGACTGCAAGCAGGTAATTCAAGCGTGGTAGGTAATGTTGTCGATGCCCGGATAGACAAAAAGGGCTATGGGTTGTTATCGAATTTCACGACATTACACCCCTGGCCGAGGAATACTGGCAGCTTTACAGCCAGAAAAAGCAAAGGGCCTTCAGTGTCGGCTTCATAGCTCACGAGTCGGAATACAAGCAAGTCGGAAACAAGCGAACCTTAGTTGTTACGGAGGCGGAACTTTGTGAAATATCCTGCGTTGCCGTGCCTTCAAACCGAGAGGCTCTATCGAAATCGAAGCAGGGCAAGCGGGCTTTTGTGGCAGCGAAAAAGGCCGAAGCTGAGAGCGAAATAATCTTAGCCGAACTTAGGGCACAGAACCCCGATTTTGACAAAGAAGCTGACGAGTTCGCAGCGATGCTCCTTGGCTTTGACGATGATGACACAGGCACAAAAGTCAAAGGCGGCGGACAAGCTCCGGTTATGCAACCCTCAGGCGCGCCGCCTGGCAGTGAGGCCACTCTGGCGGCGTGTATATCCAAAATGGACCGCGAGCTTGCCTCCGCCTTCGGCAGCAGCGAGCTATACTCAAAGTATCTGAAATACAGAGAGCATAAAGCCAAGGGGTACTATCTTGGAAGTTTTACGGCGGACGAAAAAGAGTTGTTTACGGCGGTCGAAGCAAACGGTTTTGAGGCCGCCAAGGAAATCGTTCGCCAAAGACACAAAACTATTCTGAACGGACCGGACGAGGCTGAGGTTGACCTGGTAGCCTTAGCGTCCGGCTCGCACGGATAATCTTTTTCCGTTAAGGGTGTGTAATGGGGACTTGTGAAAAAAAGACTATTGCCGGTATCCTGCGTACTGCGATAGTTTTGTGCGCAGGTTCGGCGCGGGCCATGAGTAACTGGCATACCTGGTTATCCTACCAGGGGGCGGTCGTACCAGGGGCCGCCCTTTTTATCCTGGAACTTGGCGTCGTTATGAACTGAATACAAACTTGATTTCTAGGAGTTTTTAAGATGCTTACAGAAGAAAATGTAAAGGCGGGCTTCGAGGCCGCCGGGAAGCGCATGGACGGTGTCGAGATGACCGTGTCGGAGCTAAAGAGAATGGTCGAAAGTCTCACAAAAACATTAAGGGAATACAGCAAGGCTTACCTGACGGGCCGCACCGATACCGGCGAAAAGTACAACCGCTTCTGGCCCACTGAGAAAGAGGCAAAGGCGTTCGGCGAAATTTTCTTAATTGCCGCCAACCGCAAGAACGCAGGTGAAGCCGTTATGAGTGAAGGCGGCGTGTTAGTGCCGACAGAGTTATCAGCCATACTAATTGACAAGCTCGGCCATTACGGCAAATATCGCAAGAACGCACTGGTATTGCCTGTGGGCAGCGACCGGTTGTTGGTGCCGAAGGTGGAAGCGGACCTGACTGTTTATGCGCCGGGCGAAGGAGCTGAAATCACTAAGAGCGACATGGAGTTCAGCCAGGTAGGGCTGACCATGATTAAGATGTGCTGCTTAGCCGCCGTTAGTAGCGAGTTAGCTGAGGACTCGGTAATTGCGGTCGGCGAGATAGTAGGCCGGTCAATGGCCAGGTCAATCGCCAAGAAAGAAGATGAGATCGGCTTTGTGGGCGATGGTACGAGTACCTATTTCGGCAGAACCGGGATATGCGGCGCCCTACTCGGAGTTGACGAAACTATCGGCAATATTAAGGGCCTGAAGGTGGCGAGCGGCAACGCCTACAGCGAAATCACGCTTGACGACTTCGAAGGAGCCGTTGCTATTCTGCCGGACGATGCGGACGATGGTGCCAAGTGGTACGTAAACCGTAAGTTCTTCTTTAACGTTATGTACAAACTTGCACGTGCAGCCGGAGCGGCGGACCTGTTTGCCATACTGACCGACCGCAAAGAGCGGTACTTTATGGGCTACGAAGTCGAGTTCGTTCATGCTATGCCGAGCACGGAAGCCAACTCGCAAATATGCGCATTGCTTGGCGATCTGTCGCTTGGTGCCTATCTCGGCGAGCGGAGGCAGATCACTATTGCCCGAAGCACCGATGTCTATTTCGCCAACGACCAGATAGGCTATAGGGCGACCGAACGCGTCGATTTTAACGCCTTTGGCGTTGGCGACACGACCGAGGCCGGTCCGATTGTTGGGCTTATCACGGCGGCTTCGTGAGCAGGCGTTCGCGGCGTATTTGTATTTTTGTATCAACAATTAACATTCAATCGAAAGGTTAGACATTAACAAGCTGTTTGCTATCGACATCGACCTTAACGAAAGCCACAAGCGATTTATGCGGGTGAACGCTCCGCACGCCGGAAACGGGACGAGCGGGGCGAACCTGGCCGGCTTGGGGATTCTGTCCCGAGGCGCAGCCGGTCAAGGTTTGACCGAACTGATAGCAGCTTGATTTTAGACAATTTAATCGGGCGGGCGGCCCGCACGTAAACCGCCAGGGCTGCCCGCCCCTTTAAGACAGACAGGCCGAACAATGGCAAAAAATGTAAATATACATATAAAAACGCCCGGTGCACGCGAGTCAAAAGAGCAGCTTAACACAGTCGGCCAGGCCGCCGAGCGGGTAGGCGGCAAAACCGAGCAGGCGGGGGTAAAGGCCAAAACGAGCGGCGAGCGATTCAAAGAGGCTATCGGCAAGATGATAGGGCCGCTCGGCCTTGCGGCTATAGCGGGCGGAGCGGCGGCAGCAGCCGTTAAGGTTGCTAAGTTTTTCGATGACATCAAGGCCAGGGCGGACGCTGCTGTTGACAAAGTACAGGGCGTGCGGGCGGCGTTTGACGACCTTTTTGAGGCACTGGACGCCTTTGACGAAAAAAGCCGGGAGGCCGTTACCAAAAGCACGGCCGGTTTATTGCAAGAGACTGCCGTACCCGCCACAACGGGCCTGCCGATTATAAACGCATACACCCGACAGTTTAAGGGAATGGTTGATTCGGGCCAGCTTACACAAGAGCAATATCAGCGAGGCCTAAAAGGTATGATAGGTTATGGTGCGAGGCACGGCGGGGCCGCCACAGCCGACCTGATTAGTATAATGGCGGGCTGGGGCATAACGACACCCGAACAGCAGGGCGAGTTTCGCCGGATGATAGCAGCCGGTGCTCAATCTTCCGGCCTGACCGACGCCGAGCTAATAGGCGCCTTGTCTCGTGGTATGCCGACAATTAAGGCGTTGGGGTGGACTCCACAAGAGGCTATCGAATCAATCGGAGTTCTCTCAGCCGGTGAGGCCGGTCGAAAAAAGACGTCCCTGCCTGGCACAACGATACAGGCTTTAGGTGCGCCGCAAACCACCGCCTTTGAAAAGTACGGCATACCGGAACATCTCGCAGAGGACCCGCGACAACTCTTGTTATATATACGAAATATGCGGGCGACAATGGGGCAGGATGAATACTATCGGATGCTTACAAAGCCTTACGGGCCTGAAGGTGCGGCTGGTGTATATAAACTCGTGGCAGCCGACAGAGAGGGTATCGGCGAGGCGATTGAGCGGGCGGCGGGGCCTAAAGGGGCGGCTGCCGAGGCGGCTGAGGAGCGCGCGAGGCTGACAACGCTTGAGTCGATAGACGCCAGAGCCAAGGCTATTGTCTTGCAACAAGAACTCGACATGACCGCAGAAGAAAAATACATGCGCGGCGTGAGAGACATCGGAGAGGCTTACCAGGAGCGAATGAAACGCCGCAGGCCCATAAGTGAGCTATGGCTTCAAACAACACACCTCAAAGCAGGCGAGAAAGAGCACGCGGCCTACCTGATGTGGCTGGAAAGTCTAACTGACAAAGAACGCGAGTCGATAAGACGGGAACGCAGGGTAGGGCCTTATGGCGTTACGACCGACCCATTTTTTATGCACTGGGAACAAATGTCGGCCCGGGAACACTACGAGTCATTAACCGGCGCACAGCAAAGGCCGGTTAATGTGACACACAACTACAACAAAAATATTATTTACAATCCGGTCGCTTCCGAGCCTCGTGTGAAAGCTCGAGTGGAACCGGACGATATATAGCAAACTCAGTTCGGCGGGGCTATTAAACCTCCCGCCAGGCTCGGCGGGCCAGCCTCACCGAGCCTGTGAAAATAACCAGGTTTTACCTGTGGTTTACAAGGCTGTTAAACGGGCTATAAAAAATGGCAAAACAGCAAAAGAAAAAGTGTTATCGATGCGGCGAATTGAGGCCGGTAATTGAATATTCCAAAGACGAGAGAATGACAGACGGCCTTAAGAGGGTGTGTGATAGTTGTGCTATTGCAATCTCAACTAAAAACGACAAGCATAAATTAAAAAAACAAGTGCAAAAGCGAGCCGAACTAATAACGAATCAACGCACAAAACAATGCTCTCGGTGTGGAGAAGATAAGCCGGTGAGCGAATTTTACAAAGTCAAAAGCAACAAAGATGGCCTTGCGCACAAGTGCAGGCTTTGTATGAAGATAGCCTCGTGCAAAAACGCCGTTCCTAAAAATCAGCCACAACACCAAGAGTATATAGGCTTCGGACCACTGAGAGGGCGGTATGTGGTTGCGATTGAGAACTTACAATTGCCGCCTGTATATAAAAACTAACCGCACATATTGCCTGTTTTTGTGTTGATATAGGTAATTTGAGTGCGGGGGTTTTTTGCGCTCACACCCTGTGCCATCTTCTGTTTCTGTGTGCCATTTAGAACGCGCCGCTACAGCCAAAAGTGCAAAAAAATGCAAATTTTGACAATTTTGCGAATTTCGCCCTAACTCCTGCAGCAGCAAGGCTTTACAAAAGTTTTTCACCCCGATTCCCGCGTTACCAGGTGTCCACCAACCTCAAATTTCGCCCGATTCAAAACAGTAATAACCGAACATATACTCACCCATCTGTGCTATATAACAACGCATCAACTATTAAGTAGCTGAATGTATGTACCCCATTCGGATGTCTCTTTTTCGTCGAGTTCTACCATAAAATACCGTTCTGTTCTGCCTCTCAAAGGCCTCGTACTCTCCACTATTAGGCCGACCTTTTCGCCCACAAACTGTGCTCTGAATTTGGCTTGTAGCCGGCGGTCCAACTCACGAAGACGTTGCGACCGTTCTTTTATAACTTCAGCTTTTACCGTAGGTTGCATCTTTGCCGCTGCAGTTGTTGCCCTTGGGCTAAAGCTGAAAACATGAATCTTTGCAAACTGGACAGCCCTTGAAACATCTAATGTTCGCTCAAAATCATCATCCGTCTCACCCGGAAACCCGACTATAATGTCGGTCGTAATCGCAGGCCGATCCAACTTAAGTTTAGCTCTGTCAACAACTTGCATAAATTCTGCTACGGTGTATTGCCTCCGCATCTTTCTCAATATCCGCTCAGAGCCGGACTGCAGTGGCAAGTGCAGGTGTGGCATAATGTTACGGTGCTTGCAAAAAACCTCTAACAGCCTGTCGGTTACATCCCCCGGCTCAACTGAACTCAGCCTAAGTCGTTCAAGATACGAAAGTTGCGCGACTTGGTCAACAAGGTCCGCGAGGGTATCTTTCTTGGCCGGGTCCCATTGGCTTCGACGAACCGTATTTTGTCCATAAGCTCCTAAGAATATGCCGGTTAGAACAATCTCTTTATGCCCGGCGTATACAAGGTTGTAAGCCTCTTGCAGCACTACACTTGCGGGTTTATTGTAAAGATGCTTTCGAATTTTAGGGATGATGCAATATGTACAATAACCGTCGCAACCATCTTGTATCTTCAAAAACGCCCGACACTTCCCCGTGTAAGAAATCAGTGGACTCAACTTCAATTGTGTTTGTTGTGTCGCGTGCTTGAGTTTCGCTAAGTTGCTATCGTAGCTATAGTTAGATGATTTTGATTGGCTCTGATTGGTGTTCTTTTACATGTTGAACAGGTTTTCACTACCTCGGTTCGATGGCTTTGGTTATGAGTGGGATTTTCCGGCAGCAAGCCGGCGAGAGTCTTGACTAAGTCCTTTTTACGTCTGATGATACGGACAGTTCCGTTGATGTTTTTCAGTTCGTGGGGCTGGCCTACCGGAAGGCACCCAGCCACAACAACAATCGCATTCGGATGCCGTTTTTGGGCCTTGCGGACGTACTGACGGCTCTTTGCTGAGGCGGTATGGGTAACGCAGCAGGTATTAACCACCACGAGGTCGGCCGTATCGGTCGGCTCGGCAGCCGAGAGGCCGAGTTGCTCGAGTAACTGCATTATCTGACGGCCTTCGTACTGGTTAACTTTGCAGCCAAGGGTCTTGACAACAAATTTCTGCATAAGCTCTAAGGTATTAAGGGCAAAAGCTTTCGCAATAAGGTTCGTCTATACAGTGGCAAAAGTGTCCACAATGTGTTATAATAGAATTAGTTTGGTGAGCACACAAGAGTATTTATTTGACTGAGGGCTTATCACAGTAGCCGGCCGGGCAGTTGGCATCGGGGTGATTGATTAGGTTGGATGGTTTTTTAGGGCAGTTGTTAAAAAGGAGATAATCGGATGGCGTCAGGGATTCATGGAGTATGGGCGGTAGATATTGGCGATAACGCTGTAAAGGCAATTCGGTTGCGCCGAGACGAAGAAGGTCTCAAGGTGATCGGATTTGATTACATCGAGCACAGCAAGATTCTGTCTGGCGAGAGTGTGACCGAGGGGGAACGAGAAGATATTATTTCCGAGACACTACATCAGTTCGCTGAGAAGAACGATTTTAGCAACGATGAAGTGGCAATTTCAATAGCGGGTCACAACAGTTTCGCCCGTTTTGTGAAGCTGCCGCCTGTAGAAAAGAAGATTATTCCGAAAATTATACCTCAAGAAGCGGTTCAGCAAATACCATTTGATATAAATGAGGTGGAATGGGACTGGCAGCTTATGGAAAGCTCTGACAGTCCCGACGTGATGTTGGGGATTTTCGCGATAAAGAACGAGGTAATAAACGGTGTGATCGAACGGTTCTCGAAAGAGAATATGGAGGTTACGTGCGTTCAGATATCGCCGTTGGCTCTGTACAACTACGCGATGTATGACCGTCCGGACGTGAAGGTTTCCGATGAGAAGCCGACGATAATAGTTGATGTGGGAGCGGAGAACACGACCCTGGTTGTGTGCACAAAATCGGGAGTATGGCAAAGAAGCATTCGCATCGGGGGTAACGCTTTTACCGAGGCTATCGCTGAAGCCTTTAAGTTGCGATTTCAAAAGGCCGAGAAGCTGAAGCGTACCGCGCCGACGAGCAAATACGTTCGTCAGATATTCACTGCGATGAGGCCGGTGTTCACGGATTTGGGCAGCGAGATACAGCGCAGCCTGGGTTTTTACAGCAGCAGCGGCCCCGGGCGTGACAAGGGCTTTTCGAAGGTAATAGCCCTGGGCGGAGGGATGAAGTTGCAGGGTCTTGCGAAGTATTTGAAACAGACTCTTGGGCTTGCGGTGGTCAAGCCGGATTCTTTTGAGCGACTGGGGATATCGTCGGAAGTGTCATCGGCGAAATTCCATGAAAATATTTCGGATTTTGCCGTGGTGTACGGTCTTGCTATTCAATTGTTAGGCGAGGCGATAATAACTGGCAATCTGCTTCCTCGGCGGATTGCGCGGACGATGGCGTGGAGACGCAAAGGCAAGTTATTCACGATAGCGGCGAGCGTGCTGTTGCTTGTGTCGATATTGAGTTTTGCCCGTGCGTCTCATGAGCGGGGCAAATATGCGCGCGGCGAGCGTGCTCGAGGTGCAATCAGAAGTGCAATCAGTTCGGCCCAGAGCGCGAGCGATAATCTCAAGAGGGAGAAGGGCAAAGATGGGGTGCTTGGGGGTAAGATACGCAAGGAGGGGGGTTACTTCAGGTACCGTGATGTGGTTCCTTTGCTGAATGAGACGATAATAAGGTGTCTGCCGAACGAGCAGAACAACCCAGAGCAGGCCCAGCTTTATGAGGCGTTTTTTTCCGGCGATGTAGATAAGTTGGTTTCGTTTGTTCGTGATGAGCGTAAGCAGTTGTTTGTGACGGCTGTTTCGGTGGATTACGGGGAGAGTCTGGCGGGTGCTGCATTTGGCGAGATTAAGCGGGCGACAACAGGCAGGTCCCGCTCCACTCAAAGCTCAATGGACAGGATGGGTCGTATGGGTCGCTATAGCAGTCGTTTTGCACGCTTTGGTGGGCGTATGCCTATGGGCGGGAGGCAATTCGACCCTTCGATGGGGCGTCGGTCGGGTACCACCAAGCCGGCCGAGAGCAAGCAGGCAACCGGAAAAGACGGGCCGGGTTTTCTTGTGATAATAGAGGGCTACAGCCCGTATAAGAACATAGAAGAACTTTTAGACCCACCGGGTGTTGGTAATGACCAAAGCAAATGGGGTCTTGTGACGCGTTTTGAAAACCTGGCCAAGATTATTCCCGATAGTCCTTTTGAGCTGTTTGATAAAAACAATGTAAGCCATTTCAAGTTTAGCACAGGCGAAGTGGAAATTGGTCTTACAGATATGCCGGCCGGGATAGGCGTTGAAAAAGAAATTGAAAGGGCACCGGCCGGAGAACAGACGGGTGTTCGTGTACGTCAATCGGCGTACAGAGTCGGGAGTCTGGAGGACCGGTTGTATGTTGAGAAGGTGTTAGTTGACCCTATGACGAATGAGGAAATGAGTAAGACGTTTGACCTTATAACACAGGTGGATATCGACGCTGATCCGAGCAAGTCAGAGCGTGATTTGGGCAAGAAGAAATATACGGATTTTGCTCAACCGAAGTATTTCGTCAGGGATCACTGGTTCAGATTGAAATTGAAGTTTTTGTGGAAAGGTGCCGCCAAACCGGAGACGAAGTCGGGTCCGGGCGTGGTCACATATAGAAAGGGCTGAGATGTTCGTTTTTCGTGGTATGGGTGGCGAGAACCGCGGGTGAAACCGGCGGCTAAATATTTTTTAGAAGGAATTTACGAATGAATTTTATCAGGAGATATTTAACGTTTCTGGCACCGGTTGGTATAGTTATTTTTGCAGTGGTGCTTTTTGTTCCGACGCTATTGACGGGTCGGTCAATCAGTAAGGATATGGAGGCGAGCATTGCCCAAGGCCGCAAGATTACCTCGATGCGTGGCAACACGCCGCCCAGAACGCAGGCAGAGGTTGAAAAGCTTTATCAGGGCGAGCACAAGAAAGATGCTGATGAGATAGTGCAATTGGCCAGGCGAAGCACTCAGCGTGAGTTGATTAACTACGGCATATTTCCGAAGCCGAAGGACACATCGCAACAGGTATTCGTTCAGTTCGGCGTCCAATACCGGACGGCGATAGAGGAGTTGATTAAGAGTATGAGCGCCCTTGATGCTCCCAGTGATATTGACATAAGAAAGGAAACTGGAAGGGAGCCGGGCGGTACAGGACGTTCCATTGGCGGTCAGTTCGGCAGGCTCGGAAGCGGAACCGTCGGGACGAAGAAGGGCTCTCGCGATGTTATAGTCGATGCTGTTTGTAACAAGCGAGCTGAGTCGATATTGGTATATGCGAACCCCAATACGTTTGGCTGGTACGGCTTCTGGGCGAATTACAAGTACAGCGGTTTGGATACGGCGATGAAGGATTGCTGGAATTCTCAGGTAGCGTACTGGATTTACGAGGATGTAGTTTCGACGATAAAGGAGTTGAATTCCGGTTGTGATTGCGTTTATACTTCCGGTGTGAAGCGTCTTGTGGGAGTAAGTTTCAGCAAGTCCGTGGAATATGTTGAGGCAGGTAAGATGATGTTTGGCGGCTCCGATGAGCCGGATTACGTTATCAATAACAGCCCTGGAGTATTGGGTGTGGCGCCGTGGACGGGTCGGATGTGCGACGATGATATTGACGTGGTGCACTTCTGTGTGAGTGTAATAGTGGATTCAAAGACATTTATGTCCTTCATCAAAGAAGTATGCTCGGAAAAGGAGCACAGGTACAGAGAGGGTTATTCGTCGGAGGGGCCGGAAAGGATTTTTAAGCACAATCAGATAACGGTTTTGCAGAGTAGAATTGAGCCGGTGGACCGTACGGCCATTCAGCACGAGTACTATCGATACGGTGACAGTGCGGTAGTGCAGTTGAGCCTTATTTGTGAATACATTTTCAACCGCAGCGGCTACGACAGAATTAAGCCTGAACCGGTGAAGGAGTTGTTAGGTCAGTCGGCGGCGAAGAAGGATGCTTCGAAGGGTGCTTCGACTTCGGGGCGGGCCGGAGCTGTCGGGAAGCCGGCGACGAAGACCAAGACTTCCCAGTAAACCTGAAAGCACAAGCTCTTTCGGTGGCAAAAGAAGTGTGGACATTGAGGAGTTATAAATGAGCAAGAAACGGGACAATTTGTTCGAGCGGTACATTGACAAAGCGGTGCTTGGGGTGGTAGGGTTATTGTCTTTGTGGCTTTTGTGGGTGTTTGTTTTAGGCAATCCGTACGCAGCCGAATATGACGGCCGGAAGCTGGGTCCCGGCCGGATCGACAACTATATAGAGGAACAGGAGGTACAGAAACTGCTATCGAAGCTGGAAGAGGTTCCTAAGCCGAAGGTGTATGACGAAACGAAGAAGAAGTCGCCGCAATTCGCGAAAATGTATACATGTTCGATAAGTCGCATCGATGAGAATGCGTGTTTGCCTATTCCCGGTTATGCCGGTAAGGTGTCGCCCGATTCGCGGATTTACGCGCTTCCTGAAATTGGCGAGGTCGGTGATGTAGCGATTGAACGTTACCGGTCGGTCGTTTATGTGCCTGCAGAACCGGTCGGACCTGACAATCCATACAGGGTGGTTCTGACGGAGTTGGGCGATATTGATCTTGTAACGGTTGAGGCGTCGTTTGATACTGCAAGTTTATACAAGAGCTTTGAACAGAGTTTTTCAGGGCGGCTGGTGCGGCGTGACTGGCAGGACAAGAACCTTGCCAAGCCGGTTTTCGCGGCGGTGGGTCTTCAGAGGCGGCGTAAGGTTGATAACGGCAGCTTCGGTGAATGGGCCGAAGTAGGGCGAACGAAGGTTGACAACCTTAAGGGTATGCTGGAGAGCATACCGGACAAGATTGATGACAAGCACACAACTAATTTACTCATGGTTAAATTTGACGAATTTTCTATTCGGAAAGGAATACTTCAGCCTGTGACGTACGATTTTGCCGCATCGAATGAAGATTGGCTGGCGCCGAAGTTGCATAAGGAATATTCGAAACTGATGAAGGAGGAAGCTGAGAAGCTCCGCAGAGAGCAGCAGCAGCATGAGAGAAGTCAGATCGACCGCGGTGGCCAATTAGGCAGGCCGGGTGCTGGTCGCATGGGTGCACTTGGTGGTCGAGGTGGAAGAGGAGGAGCTTTGGGTGGCGGCCGAGGCGGCGGTCGCACGAGTGCGCTTGCTGGCCGAGGCGGAAGGGCAGGAGGGTCGGGCGGGAGAGACAGGCGAGGAACTACCGGTCGTCGGGGTGCTGATAGGGGCAGGCGTTCGACTCGCGGCGGGGCAGACACCGGGCGGTATGGGAGTTCACAACTTCCGGATGAACGCGGCAAGCAAAAGAAGAAGGAACGCAAGGTTACCGACGTCTATGCGGACCTCAAGAAGGTTCTTCTGACGGAAAAGACCAATCTCGGCAAGATGCGTGAGCCCCTGCTTTTCTGGGCTCACGATGATACGGTGGTGCCCGGCGAGAGCTATCAGTACAGAATAAGACTGGGCGTATTTAATCCGATGGCAGGTCGGGATTGGTTTAGAGAAGACCAGAAGGATTACAAAGACAGGCCGATTCTTTGGAGTGGATATTCGAAAGTGACCGAGCCAGTCCAAATACCTTTGATGACACACTTTTTCCCGCTTGACGTGGTGGCCAAAGAAGAAAAGGCAGTGAAGATTAAGGTTGCGAAGTATCACAATGGTAAGTGGCGCAGTGAAGACTTCGATGTTCGGCCTGGTGAAATGATAGGTAAGGTTGTCGAGCGAAAGCCCGAGAAAGGTGATTCGTGGTCGGTTGGTGGTTACGCGGCGGGTGGAGGTGGTTACGCGGCGGGTGGAGGTGGTTACACGTCAAGCGCGGTTGAAGTGGTTAACTTCAGAACGGGCGCTTCGCTTGTTGATGTGGTCCAGACGAGCGACTGGACGGGTGTAAACAGGCTGCAGCAGCGGGATTATGCGGATGTTCTTTACAGCAAGGACGATGCAAGTATCGCGCATCTGGCGGTG
>Ga0114922_10003287_pt1 | contig 15106 bp, 16 predicted proteins | sample AartaG_FD_100975 | JGI IMG/M metagenome (GOLD analysis project Ga0114922, IMG submission 100975) | Deep subsurface microbial communities from Aarhus Bay to uncover new lineages of life (NeLLi) - Aarhus_00045 metaG | ecosystem: Environmental > Aquatic > Marine > Oceanic > Sediment | place...
AAATCCCGCCCCACCAATCGGACCAGCGCTGGCAGGTCACGGGATTAACCTAATGGCTTTTTGTAAGGAATATAATGCCCGAACTTCGAGCCGAATGGGTGATATCATACCAGCAGAAATCACAATTTATCATGACGGATCTTTCTCTTTCATCCTTAAAACACCGCCAGCCTCGGTTTTACTTAAGAAGGCTGCCGGAATAGAGAAAGGTTCATCCAACCCACCTCGTGAAAAGGTGGGCACAGTAACCCGTTCCCAAGTTCGTGAAATCGCCGAATTGAAGATGAAGGATCTGAATGCGATTGACATTGAAGGCGCGATGCGCCAGATCGAAGGCACAGCCCGCAATATGGGTCTGGACGTTGTTGAATAAATCCCGGTGGGAGGACAAAACAGTCCGCTAGCACCACGAAGGAGATAATATGGCAAAACATGGAAAGAAATATCTGGCCGCTGCAGCAAAGGTTGATCGCGACCACGAATACAACCCGCGGGAAGCGATTGCACTTGTAAAAGAAACCTCTATCACCAGTTTCGACGCTACAATCGAGCTTCACATACGCCTGGGAGTAGACCCCCGTCATGCCGACCAACAGGTACGCAGCGTGGTAGTGCTGCCGCACGGCACAGGAAAAGCTGTGCGTGTAGTGGTTTTCGCAGAAGGCGATGGGGCTTCATTGGCGCGCGAAGCAGGTGCTGACTACGTCGCAGACGACGATGAAATGATAAAGAAAATCCAGGGCGGATGGACTGATTTCGATGTCGCTATTGCAACCCCTGACATGATGGGAAAAGTTGGTCGTCTGGGTCGTGTCCTCGGTCCGCGCGGTTTAATGCCAAACCCAAAAGCCGGGACCGTCATTTCAGCCGAGGATATCCCGCGAGTTGTCAATGAAACAAAAGCAGGTCGAGTGGAGTTTCGGGTTGATAAAACATCTAACCTGCACGTTTCAATCGGGAAAGTTTCGTTTGATGAGAATCAGATTTACGAAAACATGACTGCCCTGATGGAAGCCGTTAAGAAAGCAAGACCTGCATCATCGAAAGGAACTTACGTGAGGCGAGTGACGATAACCACAACTATGGGACCTGGTATCAAGGTAGATCCAATCCAGTCATTTGCCATGGAAGACAGTGAATGATCAGTTGATTAGCGGTTAAAATCGCTCAACGCTTCGCCAGAGATAGCAGGCGCCGCTTATTATTTTGGCGGCTTAATAACCTGCCCAGGTGGAGACCACTCCTAAATAGCAGGACCCCGTCTGTGATTTGCGGGAGGAGAGTCTTTGCCAATCAGCTCAGCGAGGCAAAGACTTTTTATATGAAAGGAGGTGAGTGAATGGCAATCTCAAAGAAACAAAAAGAAGAACTCGTCGTTCAATACTTAGATTGGATGAATCGCAGCCAGGCGTTGATCTTTACAGGGTATCGCGGTCTTTCCGTGAAAGAGATCGATGATCTCCGTAGTAAAGCCCGTGAGGCTGGAGGTGAGTTTCACGTGATCAAGAACACACTGGGGAAAGTCGCCTTCGAACAGGCAGGCGTTCCGCTGCCTGAAGAATATTTAGAAGATAGCACTGCGATCGCCTTTGCCTTTGAGGATCCTGCTGCAATGGCGAAAGCTGTTTCAGATTTCTCCCGTAGTACAGAATTCTTGAAGATAAAGGGCGGCTATTTAGAACAGATTCCAATCCAAACCGAGCAGATCAAAGCACTGGCAAATTTGCCGCCAATAGCGATATTGCGCGCTCAGTTGCTGGGTACAATTATGGCGCCTGCCAGCCAGCTTGTACGTGTCTTATCAGAACCAGCTCGGCGGGTATCGACAGTGCTCAATGCGTATGTCGAAAAAGACGACGTGTCTGCAACGGCTTAATACAATATCATAAAATCTAAAAACCATTAAATACAAATAATTGTAAGGAGTATAAAATGTCTGATCTTGAAAAATTAGTTGATGAACTTGGTGAGCTTTCTGTGCTTGAAGCCGCAGAATTAGTTAAACTGCTTGAGGAGAAATGGGGCGTCTCGGCCTCTGCGCCAGTAGCGATGGCTGCTGTAGCAGTCCCTGGTGACGCTGCTGCCGAACCTGAGGAAGAGAAGACAGAGTTTGATGTCCTCATCAAAGACCCTGGTCCGAAAAAGATTGAAGTGATTAAAGCCATCCGCCAATTGACCAGCCTAGGTCTGAAGGAAGCCAAAGAAGTAGCTGAAACAGATGGCGGTAAAGTCATGGAAGGCGTGGGAAAAGAAGCCGCAAACGACGCAAAGTCCAAGCTCGAGGCTGCCGGCGCTACTGTGGAGGTTGTGTAACTGCGATCTTGTGAGCTGGCTTAACCAGCGGGCTTGTAAAGCCCACTGGTTAAGCTTAAGGTATCATCCAAAAGGTCACAATATGTGGCCTTTTGTCTTTCCCAAGCCTGTGGTATATTAATATAAACAATGGAGGGCTTATGACAGCACGAATACTAATTATTGAAGACGATGAAGCAATCCTCAAATTCCTACGCCGAGGACTTGCATACGAAGGTTACCAGGTAGACACAGCTGCCGAAGGTCAATCAGGACTTTCCCTGGCTCTGGACAACCAGTACGATCTGATTGTATTGGATTTAATGCTGCCGGGAATTGACGGCTTAGAGGTATGCCGCCGGTTAAGAGCTGGTGGACCTGTACCTATATTGATTCTCACCGCAAAAGATCAGGTCACAGACCGTATCCAAGGTCTCGATCTTGGTGCGGATGATTATATGACCAAACCGTTCAACCTGGACGAACTGCTAGCACGAATTCGGGCGCTGCTGCGTCGCGCCCAACCCAGCCGACCCCAAGTTTTACGCTTTGCCGACCTTTCGTTGGATACCGGAACTCGCCAGGCTTCTCGAGGCGACCGGGTAATTTCGCTCACCGCCAAAGAATATGAACTGTTAGAACTCTTTCTACGCCACCCTCGCCAGGTCTTGACCCGTGAAGTGATATTCGATCGTGTGTGGGGATACGATTTTGGTGGTGAGAGTAACATCATTGAAGTCTACATTCGATACTTGCGCCAGAAACTGGAGGCCGATAACGAGCCTCGCCTTCTCCACACTGTACGTGGTATGGGCTATGTGCTCCGTGAAGAGACATAGCTTCGACGAATGTCCCTGCGAGCCCGTTTAACTCTTCTATCTACTTCAATAGTTGGGGGGATTTTACTGATCTTTGGGATGGCAGTTTATGTCTCAGTCAGCGTTACCCTCACCAATCAGGTGGACAGTACGCTGACTCGGGCTGCATCCCAGATCATTCAAAATGCCAGAGCTGATAGACTGAGTTTAACTTTACCAGAGCTTGATCTTTTCGCCGATGTGTACATCCAAGTGTGGGGTAAAGATGGACAATTGGAATCGGCCTCACAAAATATCGGGGGCTTCAGCCAACCGCTCGACGCGGCTGGTCTAATCTCAGTACAACCAGTATTTCACGACGTGTTGGTGGGTAACGCCCGGCTACGTGTATTAACCGTGCCTTTAATAATCCGGAGCAGCAACCGTATCATCGGTACACTCCAGGTGGGTACATCCCTTTCAATGGTCGACGCAATCCAGAAAGTCTTATTGTACGTACTCTTTGCCGGAGCTGCAGTTTCAATGACTATTGCCGGATTGGCAAGCTGGATCAGCGCAAAGCAAGCCCTATCACCATTAAAAGACGCCACTCAGACCGCACTACAGATCATACGCGCTGACGATCTTTCACGACGTATTCCCTATAAGGGACCTCCGAATGATGAGGTTGGACAGCTCATTCATTCCTTTAACCAAACACTGAGCCGGTTGGAAAAACACTTCAATACTCAACGTCGCTTTCTCGCCGATGTAGGTCATGAATTGCGCACGCCTCTTACAGTGATTAAAGGGAATGTGGAATTAATGCGACGGTTGAATTGCGGTGATGACGAATCCATGACCAGCATCGAAAATGAAGTCGACCGACTAGCCCGCCTGGTAGGTGATTTACTCCTGCTGGCACAAGCCGAATCTGGCAAATTGCCTCTGATAACAGCTACAGTAGAACTGGACACACTCCTTCTAGAGGTTCTCAACCAAATGAGAGTCCTCGCCAAGGACCGCCTTGACCTGCGCTTGGACGAGATAGACCAGGTTATCGTATGCGGCGATCAGGATCGCCTTAAACAGGTCTTAGTTAACCTGATTGGTAACGCGATTCAATATACACCCCTAGGAGGAGAGGTTATCGTTGGGCTTGGAAAGGAAAATAACAAAGCCCTCCTGACTATAAGCGATAACGGTCCAGGTATTCCTGCGGAGGATCGGCCTTATATTTTTGAGCGCTTTTACCGTGGAGAAAAATCCCGTACCCGCTTAAAAGATGGGAAAGGCTTCGGCTTGGGTCTTTCGATCGCATACTGGATCATCCGCAACCATGGAGGACAAATCGAAGTCGCATCCAGAGAACCGCAAGGCACTACTTTCTGCGTCTGGCTGCCTCTCGCCAAAGAAAAGTGCCAGGAATAGTAATCTTTCCTAGGTTGTTCCCTTTGACCATAAACCACTGAAGTTCTACAGTTGGGTCATTGAAGTGCACCTCGCTCCTTCTGCAGACCCAACTGTATTTTGATTATCTGGATTTTACAATCGGGACTCCGCCACATTAAGGCTCGACAATGCGTGAATGAATCCTGCTTGTCGGACCAGAAGCATTCACGGGTAGGGGGTGGTACGTCGGATCCTGATGGTGGACGTCAGGTTCTCCCCTATTGGCGGGTTTGAGTGCTGGTCGATAAGCCTTCAGCGACCCCGCTTCAACTGCGCCCGGAGCACGAGCCTGGAGGCTCTGGGACCGCACTGGCAGCGGCTTCCTAGCACTTCTTGAATATGTCCCTCCCGAGCCAAGTGTACGCAGTTCTCCCTGGCTGAACAAGCGCTCGCCGGCTACCGAAAACGTGCCGATGATAAGCACCCGCATCAACCATACCATAACTGCCACGAATATCGGTACAATACGGACCAAGGTTTCGCGTGAGAGCACAGCACTCCCCAATGCTTGGTTGCCCAAGATAGCCGTCGAGATGCCCCACCAGGTGAGCATCGCATTCATCGTCGCCGCCAGCAACCAGGCACCAAACAGATACCACACCTCGTTGGTCTCCCCCTGCCCCTCTTCGGGGGTGAACAGGCGTGCGATCCCGGCAAAGTCGATCCCACAGAACGCGATCGCCAGGATGGTTGCCCAGCGTAGTCCCATAAACTGCAGATCTCCGAGCAGGTCGGACAACGCAAACTCGGTCGTGCTGTAGTTGAAGACCTCAAAAGCCACCAGGGCTGTAAGAATGATAACGCCGAAAGCGAAACCGCGCTGCAGGCGGATGTGCTGCAAAAAAGCAGCGAAGTCCTTACTTCCAACTTTGTTCTTTTTCATGATTGACCTCCTCAATCAAATCGAACCTGCCTCTGCCCAACCGGGTCCACACCCGATTGGATAAGCGGATTGACAGGGAATGGAATATGTGTATAATATAGAACATATGTTCTTTTCTGTCAAGAGGCAATTCATCTCTTATCGTAAAGTTTTTTTGGGAGGTAAATTATGAACTTCGGATCAAGATTGATAATCCCGGGTGCGATCCTGGGCAGCCTATTTCTGGCTGCATTTTTATTCATGGTTTCGGGCGGCAATGCCTTCCAGGCAGCAGCCGCACCCGGGACAATATCGGAAGGGTCAATCCAACTAAAAGCGCTGGATGAGCAAGCACCAATCGCACATGACACTCATCCAACCAATAGCACTATTAAACCTGATGAAGGGAAATGCAATATTAACCAACGATATCCGGAAAGGATAACCCGCTGGTGCGGGCTGATCACTCATTATGCCCGAATGCGCGAATTATCGCCCGACCTCGTTGCCGCACTGATATGGCAGGAAAGCGGTGGCAATCCAGAGGCATACTCCAGCAGCGGCGCAGTTGGACTAATGCAAATCATGCCGCGCGACGGTTTGGCGGCTTCATTTATTTGCGTTAATGGACCGTGCTTTCAAAATCGACCTACAATGAAGAAACTGAAGGACCCGGAGTTCAACATCAAATATGGGACCAGAATGCTGTCACACCTCCTGGCAAAACACGGAAGTACTCGCGACGCCTTAAAAGCATATGGACCCATGAACGTTGATTATTATTATGCGGAAAAAGTGCTGGGGATTTATAACAACTATCGTCGTCAATAATTCAACTATTCTTCATCAGAGATGAGATGAAAGTGCAATTGAGGGAATTCTTGATAAGCACCTCCATTGACGATCAAACGATAACCAGACTGTTCTAATTTTTATTTGAGGACCAGACTCTGCACACATTTATATAAATCGACAAAGAAATCGCCATCCTCTTCAGATAATTCTGACAAGTTCGCAATTGCCCTCTTGGGCACAAGCAATATATGCACTGGATAGCTTGGCTTGGGGTGATGAAATGCGACCAGCGTATCAGTCTCTTTCAATCGCTGAACGGGTAGAACAGGTATCATATGGATAAAAGACCAGCCTATCGATTTTCGTATATATTGTAAACACAAAGACCAAAATTTCATCGGTCAGGCACAAACACATTCCCATGGATGACAACCTCTCATCCGTTAACTTAGGGGATAAACCTCAGGGCGTTCCTGCACTTGGATTAACCATAGAATACGACCTGATGGTCCACATAACGCCCGTCTTTGTAGTTGAATTTTGCAGAGAAAAAGCCTGGCTTATCGATCCACGGAAAAAATATTCGATCACCCTCCCACAATTCGAGCTCGAGCAGCTTGTCATCATCTATCCATTCTAAGAGTCCCTCTGGGGAGTCTGTCAGTTCACCTTTAAACTCGTCCACTACAAATACAAATGCATACCAATCCTCATCGTTGGCAAAACCGGGAAAAGTGAGCAGCCCTTTCAGGCGAGGATTCTCCACCTGCAACCCGGATTCCTCCCTTATTTCGCGGATTGCGCACTCCTCAGGAGTTTCCCCAGGCTCAAACTTACCTCCCAACCCGTTCCACTTCCCGTGGTGCATATCATTTGTTCTCTTGACCCGGTGGATCATCAATGTCTTTCCAGCATGGCGGATATAGCAAAGTGTTGCTAATTTCATCATTTATTCAAGGTTTTCCTGAAGTGGATCAGGCGCTCAACTTCCTCATAACCCAATATTAGGTTCACAGCGAAGCTAACCCCATTGTCGATCGAGCAATCAGAAGCCATCTCCTGGCAGCCCATTTCCAGCGCCCATGTTTCTGCTGCGACCACCAGTTGATGACCAATTCCTTGGCGGCGGGAATCCGGATCAACGAATCATCCTTCAATATAGCCAACCGGTCTGGTCCCACATCCCTCCGCTGATTGTCGCAAGGAAACCTCTACGAATCCACAAAGGCTACCTGACGGCTCAGCGGCTACAAAAACAGCAAGACCGGTCTCGTTTGCCAGGAAATCCGCCATCTCTGAGCGATGTTTGCCTTCATAACAATCAGACCAAAGGGCAGTCCGCATACGCAGCCATTCATCAGAGTCTGTCGATTCCGGACGACGGATAATCATTTACACGTATTATTCTTCTTCCGACCGCTGGGCTAACTGTCGATCCAAAAGCAGGACCGCGGTATCACGCTCATCGAACATCTTCAACGTCTCGACTATTTCGGCGGCGTTCTTTTCCTCTTCGACCTGCTCATCGATGTACCACTGCAGCATCACCTGTGATGGATAATCCTTTTCTTTCAGAGCTATTTCATACAGGTTGTTAATCATCGCGGAGACTTTCTGTTCGTGAGCCAATGCCGTTTCAAAGATTTCGACTGGAGAACCCCACTCAACCGGGGGCTGGTCAATGGCTCTCAATTCAACTCGCCCGCCGCGATCGTTGATATAGTGGAAAAACTTCATGGCATGCTCCAACTCTTCTTCTGATTGCAAGCGCATCCAGTGCGCGAAACCAGATAGATTGACAGCTTCAAAGTGAGCCGACATCGAAAGATAGATATAAGCCGAATAGATCTCGTTTTTTATTTGCTCGTTCATTGCTTCCTGTACAGCTTCGCTAAACATTTGTTGCTCCTTTTTTGTTGTTATATAAATCAGTAATATATAGATTGAATATAAATATACCACCCATCCGTCGCACCAATGTTTAAATCCTGTTAGAATCCCAATCCATGGAGCAATTCTCATCAATGCGACTGGATAATTGATAGCCCATTGGCGAGGTGAGCCATCTGCCGTTATTATCATCACTTGATCCATTAATTGAGGCGGTGGGCATTGGGTAGAAGTATGCTAAAATCCCAGCACCTGTTCCCATAAAAGAGGGTTGATACAGTCCGCCAAGAGTGTCACAACCCCGAGACCCTGTGATGAAAGTACGCTTATTACTCCTCCTGATGTCCATTGTGCAGTTAGCATGCTGGCTGACCACCCCGCCAACACCCATCGTGGCGACCCGGCGTCCTAAATATGTACCATCAATTACGCCCACTCGCCTGCCACCCACTGTAGACACTCAACGACAAAGTGAGGATTCATTTACGCCTGATCCCGTTCAAACAGCGACCGCTGTCCCCGGAGAACTGGCATCTCTGGTCGATCTGACTGCAGGGAACTTCGCATCGTCCGAGATGACATCCTGGAAGACAGACACTCAGCCCTCCGGCACAGACAACATGCCTGTTGATCGGGCGTTGGTCATAAATCAACAGGTCACGGCAGGGCTTACATACACCCAAAGGTCTCTCCTGGCTAAAAACGGGTTCGTGGTGATCCATAGCCAGGAACCCCAATTCAGTGATATCCGCCAACGTGTCTCAAAGCAATTCGGGCAACCTTACTACCTGACCACAGACGCTGCCTACCATGCCTTGCATCTTAACTACGACGAACTGCTCGAAGCCCTGGAACGAGAGGAACTTCGCCCACGCATGATCGCTGTCACACAATCCGTTCTGGACGAGGTACTGTCTTACTATACGCTCTTTGAAGGCACTTCACTCGAGGGTGATACCAGGCTGGCAGCGGCCTACATGGCGGTGGGTCTGAAATTGCTCGACCCCCAGACCACGATCGATCCCTTGATTGAAATCCCGGTCATGGCTCAAGTCGATCAAATCATGGCTGGCGGAGGGATACAAAACTCGGCTTTAATTCCTGGTTTTAGGGATGACTACAGCACTTATTCACCAACAGGGCATTACAGCGGTAACGAGGATTTGGAAAACTACTACCGGGCTATGACCTGGTTTGGGCGTGTCCATTTCAAATTAAGCGACCGGGAGCATGGATTCATCCCCTCTCGTTCACCCCTGATTATTACTCAAGCACTTCGGCACGCGCAGATTGATGGTAAAACAACCGCAGAGGAATGGGCTGCTGTTCACGAAGCGATCACTTATTTGATTGGACCGAGTGATGACGCCGGTCCTATCCAATACTCAACGCTGATGGACCAAACATACGGACCCAGAGCCACGATCATCAGTTTAAAAGCCGATGAACTCTGGCAGACCTTCCTCCAAATCAGCCAGGGTCTTCCCCCCCCTCGGATCAACTCCACATTCGGGGTCTCCATCTCGGACATGGAAGCAGAACGCGGCTGGCGATTCATGGGCCAGCGCTTCAGCCCGGATGCCTATATCCTGCAGAATCTGGTCTTCGATAAGGTGGGCACATTCGAAAATCGTCGCAAGCTGCCAAGCGGTTTAGATATCATGGCTGCCCTTGGTTCACCAGCCGCCATGCAAGCGCTGGAAGAGACAGGCGCGACGGACTACTTTAACTATCCAGAACAAATGGAACAACTCCAGGCGGCAGCAAAGTCCCAAGACGAGGTTGGATGGCTTGAGACAGCCAACAGCGCCTGGCTGTTTACGTTCTTACCCCAATTGGATGACAAAACAGCGCCCTATCCGGATTACATGCGCACGGGCACCTGGAAGTGGAAAGATCTCAACAGCGCCCTCGGCAGTTGGGCGGAGCTAAAACACGACACTGTGCTCTACTCAAAGATGCCGGAAATGGCAGGCGGTGGAGGTCCGCCGTCTTCTGGTCCTGCTCCGGGTTTCGTTGAGCCCAACCCGCTTGTTTTTTACCGTCTTGCCTACCTGGCGCACGCCATATCGGACGGCTTGACCGAGCGGGATATGGTTGGAGAATCATCGTATGACCAGATAAATTTGAGTAAACTCCTAAACGACATGCAAAACTTGGGAGACCATTTCCAAAAGCTGGGTGATATCGCTGTGAAAGAGCTGGGAGGAGTGCCCCTGGTCGAGGATGATTACACTCTAATTCAGAGTCCTATTGGAGCATTGGAAGAACGTGTCCTACGCAGCCAGTTTTTCAGCCAACACGATACGGGTAATCCACAAAGTATGCCTCCAGTCCCTGTGATATCAGCGGCTGCAGGGGCGGAAGAACAGTTTTTACAGGTCGCCACCGGCGCTGTAGACCGCATCTATGTGATTGTGCCCATAAATGGCGAACAGCAAATCGCTCAGGGCGGCGTATTTTCATATTACGAATTCCAGCAGCCGCGCGCAGAGCGTATATCCGACCGGGAGTGGCGATTGCTCCTGACGTCCGACCCACCTGATATGCCCGAATGGACGGATCATCTGCTGCTCTCCGGCGGCTATCCGGTCGACGTCCTTGCATTCCGGGCTGGGGATGTATACCTCATTACCCGTGATGGAGAGAACCTCAACCTGCGCCGGGATCCATCTCGCAAATCTGAATCGATACGCAAATTGCAGGTGGGCGAATATGTGATGATCGTCGAAGGTCCAATTCAAGCCGAAGGATTTACCTGGTGGAAGCTCCAGGCTGACCTGCACGCTCAAGAGCCCATTGAAGGTTGGGCTGTTGAGAACCCAGAATGGTACGAACGAGCCTGGGGACAGTAAAAAAGGAATGACGACCATACATCAACCAACATCCAGGAGATCAAAATGACCCAATCTCTCAGCTCCAGCGCCCAGAAAGTTCAAGATGCCCTGAACGCTTTGGGGATGCGGCTTGAAGTGGTCGAACTACCGGGTTCAACCCGTACAGCCGTCGAAGCCGCCCAGGCGGTCGGCTGCCAGGTCGGGCAGATCGTCAAATCGTTGATATTCAAAGGCAAGCGTTCCAATCGACCCATCCTGGTGATCGCAAGCGGCGCCAACCGCGTAAACGAGAAAAAGATAGCATCCTTGATCAACGAGCCGCTTGGCAAAGCCGACGCCGACTTCGTCCGCCAACAAACCGGCTTTGCGATCGGCGGTGTGCCGCCTCTCGGTCATAAAAAAGAAATCGAGACCTACATCGATGAGGACTTACTTCAATACAAAGAAGTATGGGCAGCAGCGGGAACGCCGCGCGCCCTGTTCCACCTGGATCCCAAAGATTTGAAGAAAATGACTTCGGGTCAGGTTGTGGATATTAAATAAGGAGACCGATTCATGTTTCTTGAGATTGAGATCGAAAACAATGCACTATCAGGCACAAGCGCGACCACAGCAGTCGTATCCTCAAACTGAGGTGAACCATGCCGAGCTATGATTACGCCCAACGCAAAGGAGTGAAAGAGCTGTCGTGGGGAGATTTTGGATCACTTGCCGCTCAGCTTGCCGAAAAACTGGATCAGTTCAAACCACAAGTAATCGTGGGTATAGCACGCGCCGGGCTGATCCCGGCTGCGAGCGTGGCTTGTTATCTGCGCCTCGAAATGTTCCCGGTGCGCGTCACCCGCCGGGTAAACGACAGAGTTGTATATAAAAAACCCGCCTGGAAAGTGCCGGTTTCAGGGGAAGTTTCAGGCAAGGTCGTCGCAATTGTGGACGAAATTGCCGACACTGGTCAGACACTGGAAACAGTCACCGCCCAAGTTCGGATGCGGGGTGCAAAGAGGGTGATCACGACCAGTCTAGTCGCACACACCTGGGCGAATCCCGCTCCAGATGTTGTGGCTCTCGTTACAGATGCGCTGGTTGTTTTCCCCTGGGACCGGATGGTGGTGATCGAAGGAAAGTGGCAGCCGCATCCGGAGATTATCGCCGCCCTCGAAGCCCAAAGGCAGAATTCAACAGAATAATATCCAAATCCAACCAACAATAGTTACTCGATACAGGCGTTCCCCTGTACCGTAAGATATTGCTATATATCTCCCGCATAAGATAGTGTAAAATAAAAAACCTACCATGGCTCTCGATCGATTCGGACGTTCCATTCACTACCTGCGCATAAGCCTGACTGACCACTGCAATCTGCGCTGTGTGTATTGTATGCCAGAAGAGATGACCTTCCGACCGAACAAAGAATTGATGCAGGATGACGAAGTGCTGCTGTTTGTCCATCTGTTCGCCCAATTGGGTTTCGACAAAATTCGCTTGACCGGTGGTGAGCCCACTGTACGGGTTAATGTCGTTGAACTGGTGCGCAGCATCGCCTCAACTCCTGGGGTGCGCTCCCTTACCATGACCACAAATGGCGTGCTGCTCTCGCGAATGGCACATCCACTCGCCGAAGCGGGACTGCAGCGGGTTAACATCAGCATCGACACCCTCAATCCGGAAAAATTTCGCCGCCTGACACGCTGGGGTTCCGTAGAAGACGTGTGGGATGGAATTCATGCAGCGGAGGAGGCTGGACTGACCCCGCTCAAGCTCAACTCTGTGATCGTGGGGGGTTACAACGAGACTGACGCAATTGACCTGGTTCGATTGACTCTCGATCACCCCTGGCAGGTGCGCTTTATCGAGATGATGCCGTTCGCAGGCGCTACCGACCTGCAGTTGAAGCGGGTGGTAACCGCCCGAGATATCATGGCATGTATCGAAAGCAGTTTAGGAGCATTACAACCTGTGAACGGCGGCATTTTGGAAGGAGAAGCGCGCCTGTACCGTATACCCGACGCCCAGGGCGATGTCGGCTTTATATCATCGGTCACCAAGCCATTCTGCGCCACCTGTACGCGCGCCCGTCTCACTGCAGACGGTCGTCTTAGATTGTGCTTGCTGCGCGAAGGGGAAGTCGATTTGCTGACCCCATTAAGAGCAGGTGCATCAATGGCAGAGTTGCGCCAGATTTTATTGGACGGCATCTGGGATAAACCCTGGGGGCATGGACTGGCAGAAGGGCTGATACCCCTGAACCGGGTGATGAGCGAGATTGGAGGTTGACCTGAATACCACAGGCGATCTGGACCACACGAACGAAATCTTGCAGGACATCCAAACCATCATCTTTGATCTGGACGGCACACTGCGTCACAACTTGCCGTCTCGCTCCCAGACGTTCGTTGGTTTCTTATCGCAGTTCGGCATAGAAAATGACCTGGAGAAACGGCACTGTGTCGTTCGCTGGGAGCATTACTATTGGGCACAATCAGAAGAACTCGCCCAGGACTGGTTAACTTTTCAAGTGCCAACCATCAATGAAGCCAACGACCCCTTCTGGACAAATTACATGTTCCGGAATTTACGGGCATACGGCTGCCCCCCTGAACTGGCGCATGATCTGGCTCCAGAAGCAGCCCGATATATGGAAGAAAACTACCAACCAGAGGATTGGATACCGCCGGAGGTACCAACCACATTACAGGCGTTGAAAGAAAGCGGTTTTCAGCTTGGATTGCTCTCCAACCGTCGTGAACCAATTCATGAAAAACTAGAAGGTATGGGATTACATGGTTACTTCAAGTTAGCGCTGTTTGCCGGTGAAGTCAATTCCTGGAAACCTGACCCGCAAATCTTTTACGATGCTTTGAACCAACTCGATACAACCGCCCGGCAAACTGCCTATGTGGGTGACAACTATTATGCGGACATTATCGGCGCACAGCGAGCCGGCGTAAATCCAGTGCTCTTAGATCCAGAAGGTGTTTTTCCGGACGCTGATTGCCCGGTGATTAAATCGATCGAGGATTTACTGGTCTTGATTGAAAGCTAGTTTCCCGCTCTAGAACCCTTCCAACTTCGACATATCCGCCGCTTCGCCAGCCAGGGTGGCAATACGCTGCAGGATAGCCAGGCGATTTTCACGTATCCTGGCGTTCTCTACCATAACCAGGACATCGTCAAAGAAGCGGTTGATATCCGGGATCATTGGCAAGAACGCATTCAAGAAATCGTCCACAGAACCAGGAGAGCGCAGCATCGCTTCCGCCTCGAGCAGCGAGGCGTACAAATCCCGTTCAGGGGTTTCAATGAAAGCGTCTGGATCGGGCTGGTATTGTTCCCCCAAGTCGCGCGTGATGCGCACACAGCGAGAATAAGCCGGCAGGATGGTATTCCAATCTGAGCGCCCAACCCAGGCTGACAGTTCCGTAACTGCATGTGCAGATCGAGCCGGGTTATAACCCTGAGCAGACAGCACAGCCTCTACAATGTCGTAATGCGCGCCCGCTTCCAGCAAAACATTACGTAGTCGTTCTACAATAAAATCAAGAACCTCATCCCGGTTATCCGGACTTGTGGAGACCGGCAAGTGCCCTGCTGCAGCACTGAGAGCCATACGCAGATCAAAATTCAAATCCCAATCGAGCAGGACCTGAACAACGCCAATAGCAGCTCGACGCAGAGCGAAGGGATCCTTCTTTCCCGACGGTTTCAGCCCAGCAGCGAACAAACCAGCTAGGCTGTCTAAACGGTCTGCCAGACCGACGATCAAACCAGGGCGGCTGGAGGGTGAATTGTCGCCAGCGTGACGCGGCAAATAGTGTTCGAAGATCGCATCAGCAACTGCCTGCGTCTCACCAGATTCCAAGGCGTAATAACGACCTATCTCGCCTTGAAGTGAAGTCATCTCAACCACCATTTTGGTCGCCAGATCAGCTTTGCACAGCTCGGCAGCCCTGCGAGCTGCAACGAGCTCACTAGGATTTAATTCGAGCTGCGCATCCAGATCATCCACAAGCGCCGTGATGCGGTGGGTTTTATCCAGCATGGAACCAAGTATGACCTGGAAGGTGAGCGTATTTAATTTGGGCAGGTAGGATTCGAGCGGCTTCTTTAAATCCTCCTGCACAAAGAAATCCGCATCAGCGAAGCGCGCCCGGATCACGTGTTCGTTGCCCTCAATTACCAAT
>Ga0114922_10003288_pt1 | contig 15106 bp, 13 predicted proteins | sample AartaG_FD_100975 | JGI IMG/M metagenome (GOLD analysis project Ga0114922, IMG submission 100975) | Deep subsurface microbial communities from Aarhus Bay to uncover new lineages of life (NeLLi) - Aarhus_00045 metaG | ecosystem: Environmental > Aquatic > Marine > Oceanic > Sediment | place...
CAGCGCAAGGTATTCACAATCCGGTAGCGGCCGACCTCCGAGTCGGCCGTTTTGGGTCTCCACGGCCGACTCGGAGGTCGGCCGCTACGCATGAGACAGCGACCTTGCGCTGTACGGTTAGACTGCCCCGCGGATTCGTATACAACACCACGTACCCCTGCGCCGCCGACACAAACCACAGGACAGCGATCGTAGCGAATCAATGCCGCCGATCAACCGCTGCTGGGACCGTCCGGGCGGGCGTCAGTGTTGCGGGCAGATGCGGTTTGGTGCCCATTGCGCGGTGGGCCGACGATCCGTAGCGGCCGGCGTCTCGCCGGCCGTTCGGATGACGACACATTACCGGCTGAACGTCCGGCGGGGACGCCGGCCGCTACGACCTTGCCCACCAAGATGACGCTCACCCGGACCATCCAGTGATGGTTACGGAGAGAGTCGCTGTAAGGCCGCCTTTGCCTCGGCGTCGTCGGGGTTGAGCTGGAGGGCCCGGCGATAGTGGTGAAGCGCTTCCTCCAGGCGGCCCAGACGTTCCAGGGCGACGGCCAGTTGATAGTCCGCCTCGACGAGGTTCGGCGAGATGCGCAGGGCGGTGCGGAGCTGCTCGACCGCCTGGGCGAACCGCCCCTGGAACGAGTAGGCCAATCCGAGGTTGTAGTGCATCTCGGCTGAATGGGGGGCACCTTCGACGGCCCGCTCGAAACAGGCCACAGCCCGCTCCATGCTCTCCTGGCGGGCCAGGGCACTGCCGACATTGCCCCAGGCCGTGGCGTTCAGCTCGCCCTCCGGGTTTAAGGTCAGGTTCACCAGAACCGCCGTCGGGACCAACGCACACGCGGCAGCCGTCAGGGGACGCCAGCGGCTCGCACGGAACAGGGCAACGGCCTCGGGCAACGCCGCCCCGGCAAAAAGAACAGCCACCGGCACGATCGGGTAGCGGTAGCGGGCGAATATGTAGAAGAGCGTCACCGCTGCGGCGGTGACCAGCACCAGGGCATACAAGACCCCCAGCCGGCGTCGCTGGCCCCAGAAGAGCACCACGCCCGCGGCGGCCAGCGGCACGAGGACTCCGTAATGCATGAGCGAACCGAGCAGGACCAGCAGCCAGGACCAATCGCGGTAGACGTAATAGCTCTCGGAGTCGGGAATCTCGTAGGCGTTCCAGACCAGCAGCCACTTGTTGCCCAGGAGCTTCAACCAGTCCAGCGGTTGACTGCGGATGTACGCCCAGGAAAGGCCCGACCAGTAGCGGGACACCTCACGGGGCGTGAGCGGATGGCCGACGTCCTGCTCAGCTAGGCGGCGGGCGTCGTCCTGCTCGAACTCGGGCGTTTCGTGGCCTTTGACCAACGGTCGGTATCGGCCGGTGGCGTCCGGGTTGTTGCCGATGTAGAAGTTGGGTCCCATCTGGGCGGTGGTCAGCACGAACTCGCCGCCGACGAAACGGTTGCGCAATCCGACCGGCAGCAGCACGAGAATCAGACCGGCCAACACCAGGGCGGTCCGCCAGAAGCGCAACCGGGCGCCGGGCGCCCTCTCGGCCGGGCGATAAAGCCACGCCCAGACGAGAACGACCGGGACCAGAGCCAGACCGTTCTCCCGGGTCAGGCAGAACAAGCCGAGGACGGCGCCGATGGCCAACGATCGCCAAGCACGGACCCGTAGCTGTTGCCAGCCCAACAGGGCCAGCAGCAGGCAGAAAAGGAACTGGGCCAGTGACGTCTTCTGGATCAGCCCGTCAAAGAAGATCGCCGGCGGATAAAGGGCCAGGACCGCTCCCGCCCACAAGCCGGCTCGAGGGGAGAAGAACGCCCGGCCGGCCAAAGCCAGCAGGCCGCAGGACAGCGAGCCCAATACAATCTGCGCCAATCGGGTGACGAACGGGCTGTCTGCCAAGGCCGCCTTGACGGCCGCCAGGAAATAGGGATACAGCGGAGCCTGGTAGAACGTGGTCTGGCCCCACCAGTCCCCGGAGGCGATGGACCGGGCCCAGGCGTCGTACCGTTCGGCGTCGGAAATCAGCCCGTAGAAGAACGGGATGCCCTCGATCTGGTAGAGGTAGACCAACCGCACGGCGAAGGCGACCAGGACAATGAGTGACACGTAGATGGCACCACGGTCCGCCGCCGGCGGATCAGCGGCGGCGGACGGGGCCGGTTGGGGCCGGTCGGTTTCTCTATGGCCGCAAGGCTGGGCGTTCACACGGTCATCATAGCCGAGCGAGACGGTCGCGCGCCGGGATAGTCCGATATTTGATTAGGCAACCGGTCTGCCGTCCCAGTATGATACACCCTTGGACAGGCGGGTTCCTTGGTGCGGGAGGTTCAATCATGCCCGGGGTCGTCACACGTCGTACGTTCTTGCAGTCCGCCGCCGCCGCGGCCGCTGCGGGCGGTTTGGTCCGGCATTCAGCCGGGGCTGCGCAGGAGAGCCACCGCCCGGCCCGGGAGTCGGCACCCGGCAAGCCGGTGGTGGTGGCCAGCGGCAACGGCGAGCCGGCGACCGCCAAGGCCATGGAGATGATCCTGGCCGAGGCCGATCCGCTCGAGGCGGTCATTGCCGGCGTCAACATCGTGGAATGCGATCCGGAGGACCACTCGGTCGGCTACGGCGGTCTGCCCAACGAGGACGGCGTGGTCGAGCTGGACTCCTGCGTGATGCACGGCCCGACACACAACGCGGGGGCGGTGGCCGCCCTGCGGAACATCAAGACGCCGTCGAGCGTGGCCCGGCTGGTCATGGAACGGACCGACCACGTACTGCTGGTCGGAGAGGGAGCCCTGCGCTTCGCCCGGGCCCACGGCTTCGCAAAGGAGGAGCTACTGACCGACCGAGCCCGACGGGCTTGGCTGAAGTGGAAGGAGGCTCGCCCGGACGACGATTGGCTACCGCCGCCGGCTGAGGAAGAGTCGGCTGGGACTCCCGGCGAAGCACGATCATCTCGCACCGATGATACCCGGCGAGTGCCTGCGAATGTGGAGTTTACCTACGGAACTATCAACTGCGTAGCTGTCGATACCGCCGGCGACTTGGCGGGCGTGACCACGACCAGCGGCTTGAGCTACAAGCTGCCCGGGCGGGTGGGTGACTCGCCGATCATCGGTGCCGGTCTGTATGTGGACAACGAGGTCGGTGCAGCCGGTGCCACCGGCCGTGGTGAGGCGGTGATCCTGAACTGTGGGTCGTTTGCCCTGGTGGATCTGATGCGCCGGGGCAAGAGCCCGACCGATGCCTGCCTGGAGGTGCTGGGCCGGATCGTCGAGCACAACCGGGACCGCCGGCTGCGTCGCAAGGACGGCCGGCCCAACTTCGACGTGAAGGTCTACGCGGTGCGCAAAGACGGCCTTTACGGCTCGGCCGCCATCTGGTCCGGCGGCAGGTTCGCCGTCAACAGTGCAGGAGAGAATCGCCTCGAAGACTGCGCCTATCTCTTCGACCGGCCGGAAGATTAAGAGTGCGTCCTAAAAGTATCCTGATCGAGGCTCCGCGCGGGCTGAAGCCCGCGGCTCCTTGGGTTTTTGGACGCACTCTAAATGAACCTGGACGCGGGCCCGCCCTCTGACGCTCACCCAAGCGCCAGCCCGAGCTTTGGCCGGCCGTCGCCGCCTCGATTCCCCTAATGCTCCTTGCCCTGGTAATCGTGCTTCTCGGTGCCGACTCGGATCTTGTCCCCGTTTTTTATGAACAGCGGCACGTTCACGACCAGCCCGCTGGCCAGCTTGGCCTCCTTGGAGACGTTGGTGCTGCCGCCGGCATGCTCGACCCGGGCGGTGTCCACCACTTCCAGTACAACGACCACCGGGAGCTGGATGCTGACCGGCCGGCCCTCGATGGTGAGAAACCGGTACGTCTCCTCCTCGACCAGGTAGTCCGCGCTGTTGCCCAGAACCTCCAGCCCGAGTTCGTACTGCTCGAACGACTCGCTGTCCATGAAGACCCGCTCTTGTCCCGAGGCGTAGAGGTATTGCATGTGACGGATCTCGGTCGGCACCTCCTCGATGTCGCCCAACTGCTCCAACGTTCGCTCAGTCGTGTGGCCGGTTTTGAGCGCCCGGAGCTTGACGTGCACGGTTGCTTTTTGTTTGCCCGTCTGGGCCTTGGTGTACTCCAGCACGACGAAGGGCTGCCCCTCGTGCCGGATGACCATGCCCCGGCGAAGTTCGTCTGCATGCGACATCACGCCTCTCCTAGCTGGCCGTACCATCCGATTTGTGAGCCGCCCCGGCAATGCCGTGTGCTGGAACTGACGGGGCCGTCATTCTGGCCGATCAGTTGCCCGACGGCAAACCCGGATCGCCATCTTCGGCAGCCGACCCAGGGCAATCGCATCTAAGACCTGTGATCGCGGTTTCCGTGCCAAGAACGAGGGCCGAGCCGATCCTAATGACACGACCCGGGCTCGCCCGATCCGTGTTTCTGGTCCGCCAAGCGGTTTTCAGCGAATTACTCAAACTGACCGATGCTGGCGGTCGAGACATCCGCAAACCCATTGAGCCGCGAGCTTTAGCTCGCGCGGAGCAGCGAACGAAGATCGCGCCTCGGCTCGCGTGAAACACCGCGCGAACTGACCCTTGACGCTTCGCGTAAAGGGGAGCAGTTCGCGGCTCGCAACGGCGAGAATCGGTCAGCTTGAGAAACTAGATGTGATTGCCCTGGTCTCATTCTCTAGTTGGGAAAGGCGCTCTTGACTTGCGGGCTGGAACCGCTAGATTAAAGAGTTCGGTTGTGTTTCGGTCTCGCTAGTTAGGCGCTAAGTCTATGCCAGTAGGAAGGATACGGAGCTACACTGCCAAGCCCCATGACGTGGAGCGGGTCTGGTACCACGCGGACGCGAAGGATCAGGTCTTGGGGCGTCTGGCCGTCAAGATCGCCACGGTGCTGATGGGCAAGCACAAGCCCACCTACACCCCGCACGTGGACACCGGCGATTTCGTGGTAGTCACCAACGTCGAGCACATCAGGCTGACCGGCCGGAAGCTCGACGAGATGACTTACGACCGCTACACGTACTATCCCGGCGGGTGGAAGAGCGTTACGGCCCGCGAGATGATGAAGAAGCAGCCGGAGCGGGTGCTGATCACCGCGGTTCGCCGCATGCTGCCGAAATCCGCCCTGGGGCGCAAGATGCTCAAGAAACTGAAGGTCTACGTCGGCGAGACCCATCCGCATACAGCCCAGCAACCGCGGGCCTGGACCTTCTAGTGTCGAAGGAGGAACTGCCAAGTGTCTGACGACCCCAGCGCCGCGTCTGAGCAGAAGCCGGATTCGGCCGAGCCGCCCCAGCCGGCCCCCTCGGCATCGGCGCCGACAGCCGACCCCGAAGGATCGACGGCCCCAGAGCCGGCCCCCGAGCCGGGGCCCGAACCGCGGCAGCCCGAGGGCCCGCCCGGAAAGAGCTACTTCTGGGGCACCGGACGGCGTAAACGCTCCATCGCCCGGGTTCGGGTTCGCCCCGGCCAGGGCGAATTCAAAATCAACGGACGCGAGATCGGCGATTACTTCCACCTGGACAAGGACCGTCAGGTGATCGTTACGCCGCTGGAGGCCACCGGCTCCCACAAGAAGGTGGACGTTTTTGTCAACATCCATGGCGGCGGCACCACCGGCCAGGCCGGGGCCATCGTGCTCGGCATCGCCCGGGCCCTCAAGGCCTGCAACCCGGACTACGAACCGGCCCTGCGTCAGGGCAACTTCCTCAGCCGCGACCCCCGCAAGGTCGAGCGCAAGAAATACGGCCAGCGCGGGGCTCGCCGACGGTTCCAGTTCTCCAAGCGGTAGCCGATCGGCGCAAGTCGCAGTAATTGGAAGGCTCTGCCGCCTCTACGGGCGGCGGAGCCTTTGTCGTCTTTGGGCTCACGCTCAGTTTCGCCGGTCGGGGCTTCAAGACCCGACGCAAGTGCTATTCTTCCAGCGACTGCTGGATCGCGGCCAAACGCTCCCGCAACTCGACGGGCAAGCTGGAGCGCAGGGCCTCGTCGATCAGGCCCACACCGAGGAGATCGGCGATATGGACCCGATCGATGTCGCGGTTGGAGGTGAGCTTCATCCGCACCAGGGCCGGCAGGTCCAGCACCCGGAATCCTTCGGGGTCCCGAACCGCCTCGTCAACGGAAGGAGCGGGGTGGAGATACGAGGGGCGGACCAGCTCATCGGCCCAGACCACGTGCACGCCCGCCCGACGACTTGGCTCCTCGGGATCCACAAAGACGAGCAGCCGGCGCAGATCGTGTCGTTCAAAGCCCAAGGCCTGCATGGCCTGGGCGAGCCGATCAAGGTCGGCTCTTTGCACGAGCAAATCGACGTCCCGAGTAGCCCGGGTCGCGCTGGGGTCCACGCGGCCGACCCAACTCGCCACCGCGTTGCCCCCTATGACAGCGTAGCTGATGTTCGCCCCGTCGAGGGCCGCGGTCACCCGCCTGAGCCGCTTCTCGACGCGATCGACCGCCATCACATGCGCCCGAAAAGAAAGCGTGTTCACAAGAATGATTGTAATGCGGGACGACTTGGGGGGTCAATCAGCCATCACACCCCAACGGATTCGTCTCCACGGCCAGATTTCGTTTGATCGTGCCACGCGACCGGAGAGCGGCGCTATGGGGCCACCAGGGCGTCGTATGACTCCGGTCTGCGGTCGCGGAAGAACTGCCACACGTTGCGCACCTCGCGGATCTGGTCGAGGTCGAGGTCAGCCACGATCACGGCGTCCTCATTGCGCGGGGCTTCGGCGATAATCTGGCCTCGCGGGTCGCAGAAGTAGCTGGTTCCGTAAAACTCGCCGATGCGCCAGGGCTCTTCGTAACCGGGTCGGTTGATGGCCCCGACGAAGTACTGGTTGGCGACCGCGTGGGCGGGCTGTTCGAGCTTCCAAAGATACTCGCTCAGGCCGGCGACGGTGGCTGAGGGGTTGAAGACGATCTCGGCCCCGGCCAGGCCCAGGGCCCGGGCGCCCTCGGGAAAGTGCCGGTCGTAGCAGAGGTAGACGCCCACCTTGGCGAAGCGGGTCTGGAAGACGGGATAGCCCAGGTTACCGGGGCGGAAGTAGTACTTCTCCCAGAAGCCCGGGGCGCAGTGCGGGATGTGCGTCTTGCGGTACTTGCCGAGATAAGTGCCGTCGGCGTCGATGACCGCCGCGGTGTTGTAGTACACGCCGGTCAGGTCCTCCTCGTAGATGGGCACGACCATGACCAGGCCGTGTTTCTTGGCCAGCTCAGCCATGAGCCTGGTAGTGGGCCCCTCCGGGACGGGCTCGACCAGGCCGTACCACTTGGGGTCCTGCTCAGCGCAGAAGTAGGGGCCGTAGAAGAGCTCTTGCGGACAGAGCACCTGGGCTCCTTTGTCAGCGGCCTGGGCGATGAGCTCGACGTGCTTGTCGATCATGGCCTGCTTGATCTTCTCGACCGGTGAGATGGTCGGTTCGCATAGTGTGGCCTGGATGAGGCCGGCTCGGACGATGCGAGGCATGAGTGAGGTCTCCGGTCGCAAGGTTCCGCCGATCCGGGTTCGCCACGGGCGGATGCCAAGGTCACCCGTACTTCCCAGGCTGAAGCGCAAGGGCCGGCTTCTTGGCCCCGCCGGCAGCGGGCGGAACAGATCGCCCAAAGTGATATAGCCGTGTTGCCGCGGTGACAAGCGGAAATGCAACCCGGGGAAACAGCTACCCTGTCTTGGGGAGCGGCGGCGAGCGTGTCGTGGGTCAGAGTCAGTCGAGACTCACGACCAGGCGGGAGACAATGTCCTTCAGCTTGGCCAGACCGGCGGCGCAGGCTTCGAGTTGCCCGGCGATGGCGTGTTGCTCGACGCGGGCGGCCAAGTCAGTGAGGTCGGGGTAGCCGTAGCCGCCGCCGCTGCCCTTGAGCTGGTGGGCCTGGCGGCGCAGGTTCTCGAAGTCGGCCCCGGCCAGGGCCGCCTCCAGCCGCTCGATGCACTCCGGCATGCCCTGAAGAAACTCCTCGACGATGTCGGCGAATGAGGCGTCCTCTTGCACGAGTTGCGAGGAGATCGGCTCCGCAGAATCACGCTGCCGGTCGGTCATGATGGGCCTCCGCCGCGGGGTGCACGGCAGCCCCGACTCAGGGTTGCTGCGGACCACCGGACATATCGGCCATTCGGCAGGCGATGTTGACTCCTGGTCACCCCGGCACGGTCGGAGCAGGTAAGGCCGGGTTCCGATATTCGACCGATGCCCGCGGCCAGCGGATTGGGCTCAGGGGAGATCCCAGAGGCGATCGACCAGGGTGGTGGGCACCAGGTACTTGACGTCCACGATGGGGAGCTGGGGCAATCCGCCGGGGGCGGAGCCTTCGGGACGGCCCAGGGCGGCGAGTCGCGAGACGAGCGTTCGGCCCGGTAGCCGCGGATCGAGCGCAAAGTCCAAGGCCGGATCGTGCAGGTGAGGCGCCGGCACCGCAAAGTAACCCACCAGCCGGATCACCCGGGGGTAGTGCTCGTACCTGGCGGACACCTCCAGATCGTCCCGCTCGGTGCGGGTCACGAAGACGTCAATGCTGCCGCGAAGCTCGTCGCCCACCCGCCGAGCACGCACGCCCACCTGGCCCAGGGCGCCGGCCGTCGCCAGCGGTTCGAGGCGCTGGCCGATTCGCTCGTAGAATGCCCGATCACCGTCGGCGCAGAACAGCAGTTGAACCCGGTTGGCCGGACCACGGTGGTCGAGGAGCAGGACCGCCTCGTGGCCGGCTAGAAGGACCACGCCGCGCTCGCCGTCCCCGGTCTCGACGGCGAGCCCTCGCGTGAAGCGCAGCATATGGGGGTGCGGCCCGGCCTGCTCGGCTGTCACCACACCCAGGTAGTTCGGCGGCAGGAAGCGACAACCGCTCATCACGACACAGGCCGCGAGGCAATAGAATCCGCGGCTTGCTATCGGCCCAGCATGTCGAGACACGCAATTACTACTACAGCGCAAGGTGTTCACAATCCTGTATCCAGAATCCTGTAGCGGCCGACCTCCGAGTCGGCCGTGGAGACCCGGAACGGCCGACTCGGAGGTCGGCCGCTACGCACGAGACAGCGACTTTGCGCTGTAGGATTACTATAGACTCAAACTGGCCGATTCTCACCGAAACGAGCCGCGAACTGCTCCCCTTTACGCGAAGCGTCAAGGGTCAGTTCGCGCGGTGTTTCAAGCGGGTGGAGGCGTGATCTTCGTTCGCTGCTCCGCGCGAGCTGAAGCTCACGGCTCAATGGAATTACGAATGTTTCGCCCGACAGAATCGGTCAGTTTGAGTACTATAGAACCGCAGGCGCAGCCGGGGAACCCGTGATCTGTCAGGTCGTCGGAGGCTCCAGTGCCCGATGGCCTTGCCCAAACCAGCAGGGCCCTTTGTCACGAAGATCGCCGTGCCACAGCACGCAGAAGAGCCGGCAGTACCAGCAGCGTGGCCGCCAGGCAGCCGACGATGCTCAGCACGACCAGCCCGCCCAGACGGGCGTTGGCCGGCACCTGCGACAAAGTCAGGATCCCGAAGCCCAGGGCCACCGCCAGGGCATCAACCAGAACGGCCGGTCCGGTAGTGGTCACGGCCTCGGCCAGGGCGGCGTCCGTCTCGCCTCCCTGGCGGCGGACCATGCGGTAGCGCTCCAGGAGGTGGATGGCGTAATCCACCCCGATGCCCAGAGTCATGCCGGCGAACATGGAGGTGGCTACGCCCAGAGGCATGCCGATCCAGCCCATGACTGCGAAGTTGGCCAGAACGGCCAGGGCGCAGGGCAGCACGCAATACAGTCCCCAGACGAACGACCGGCCCAGGACGGCGGTCACCGCGATGATTCCAGCCAGCGATAGCAGCAAAGACAGAACCTGCGTCTCGACGATCGCGTCGATGACCGTTTGGCTCACGGCCACATCGCCGGCAAAGCCCAGCGTGATGCCGTGCGGGTGGAGGTGGGTCCGCTCGTAGTCGCGGATTTCTTTCATCAGACGCCCGGTGGCTACAAAGTTGGCGTTTTCGAGAAAGACGGTGATCAGGGACCGGGCGTAGTCGGCGTCAACCGCTTGACGCAGTCGCTCCTGGCCGCGGGCCAACCGGTGTCGGCCCCAGGCCTGCTCGACCCATCGGGGCTCGTCCGGGATGCGGCGGTTTCCTTCCCTGCGTCCGCTGGCCATGAAGTGCGAGGTGGCTACGTACTTGGCCGTGCCGATAACTCCCCCGACCGCGTCCTGGCGACGGGCCTCGATGAACTCCTCGAGCCGGCCGATGCGGCAGACCACGTCGGGGAGGGTAAGCCGCCGGGGCGTGATCTCAAAGGCGATTCTCCCCCGGGCTGGAGTGTCCAGTGCGATCGCCGGTGAGCCGCGTCTGCGGGGCAAGGTGGCCACGATGTGCTCGCCGTCGCGAACGACGCTCTCAATCCGGGCGCGCCATTCGCTGGCGACCTCGGGACGGCGACCCCCGCGGCGAGCACGCTTTGACGGGCCGATGCGGCGCAAGAGCAACTGATTGCCCAGCAGCGTTTCGGGCTCGCTCACCAGGTCGGCCGGCAGCCTCACCGCGTGATGCTCCAGTGCTTCCGCGGTGACCTCGCCGGCCAGCGAGTAGTGGCCTGTATCCACGCAGACCAACAGTACGTGTGTTCCCAGGAACTGATCGTTGAAGAACTGGGTGGTCTGATAGAACTCGCTGTCGGGAGCGAAGCCGTCGATCCAACTGTCCTGGACTACCACGCGGGCAATTCCCAGCGGCGCCGCCAGGACCACGACCAGGACCAGGCCGAGCACGGCGTAGCGGCGGCGGATTACGGCCGGGCCCAGACGGGCAAAGAACGGCCGGTGCCCCTGCGGCCGACCGGTCGGAGGGGGCCGAACGAACCGTCGCGGGCTGACCATGGCCAGCAAGGCCGGGACCACCGTCAGCGACCAGAGCATGCACACGATGATCCCCACGGAGGTAAACACGCCGAAGGCCCGCACCGGCCCCAACGGCGAGAGGGCGAAGGAGCAGAACCCCACCGCAGTGGTCACCGAGGTCTTGACCACCGGGGCTGACATCTCGCTCATCGTGGTTCGCAACACGGCGAGGTAGTCGTCCGTGGGCCGGTCGCGGAGCAGTTGCGCGTATCTGCTGAAGATGTGAATCTCGTCGGCTACGCCGATGGCGGTCAGGATTACCGGCAACACCGCGATGGTCAGGTAGATGGGCACACCAAACCAACCCATCAGGCCGAAGACGATAACGAGACACGCTCCGACCTCCATCAGGGGCAGCATAGCCGCGGTGAAGCTGCGGAAGCTGATCAGGAACACGACCATCATGACCGCGATGGCAATGGGTACCAGGCCTACGTGCCGGGCGATGAAGACGCGGAACTCGTGGAGGCTGCGGGGCATCCGCCAGGCGTCCGCGTCGCCGCTGCCGGCAACCCGCTCGCCCAGCAGGGCCCGGGGTACGCCGAGGTCCTCCAGAATGTGGGTGCCCAGCAGAGCCTCAGCCACCGGGGCCCCGATGACGTGGATCTCGTCCGGGATGGGCCCCAGGGAAGCGACAATGTCCTGAAGGGTCCTGTGGAGTTGGACACGGTCCGTACCCGGCGGCACGCCGACGAAGATGGACGTGGCTTGCCCGTCGTAGGAGATCAGGGTCCCGGTATAGAGCTCGATCTCCCGCAGATCGTCCCGCAACTGGTCGAGTTCCTGCTGCGTGCTGGGCAGCGGATCGAAGAAGCGCCGAATCCTGAGCGTGCCCGGCTTGAGCCGGTCGCTGCGCTCGGTGGCCAGGCTGAACAGATCCACCTCCCGGACGTCCTCGACCTGACAGAAGCGGTTGGTCAGCTCCTCGATCAACTCGATGGTGTGTGGGTTGAAGACCCCCTCGGGGTGGTCGGAGCAGATGAGGACCACGATCTGGTCTTCGGTCTGGAACTCGTCCCGGATGGAGCGGTCGTAGAGGACTTCGGGAGCATTGGTGGGCACGAGGGCGTGGCCGTCGGTCCGCAGTTGGAGGCGCATACTGCCCGGCGCGATGGCCAGGGTAATCAGCACTGCGGCGGCTACCACGCGCCTGGGGTGTCGAATCGAGTAACGGTACAGCCGGCTCAACTACTTTTCCCACAACCGCGCCGCTCGGACAGTGCCCGTGGCCGACAGCCCGCGATGCTACGACACGTCCGGTCGCTAGGCAAGAGCTAAAAACAAGAAGGGGTCGGGAGTCTTTATTGGCGCACAGGGCGGTCCCTGGTAGCCTTCGGGTATGCCAAGACGGCCGCGACTGGCGATGGGCGGGCTGGCTTACCACGTCCTGAATCGGGCGGCGGGACGTGCCACGGTCTTCGAAAAGGCGGCCGATTACGAGGCCTTTGAGCGCGTGCTGGAGGAGGCCTGGAAGCGGCAGGGAACGCGGATCCTTTGCTACTGTGTCCTGCCGAATCACTGGCACATGGTCTTGTGGCCGCGTGCGGATCATGAGCTGTCGGAGTTCATGCGTTGGCTGACGGTGACGCACACGCAGCGCTGGCACGCCAATCGGCACACGGCCGGAACGGGGCCCGTGTATCAGGGACGGTTCAAATCGTTCCCCATCCAACAGGATGAGCACCTGCTGTGGGTGTGTCGATACGTGGAGCGCAACGCTCTGCGGGCCAATCTGGTGGAGCGGGCTGAGGATTGGCAGTGGTGTAGCCTGTGGCGGCGCCGGCAAGCCGGGAAGGAGGTTGGCCGCTTCCTCTTGGCCAAGAAGACCTGGCCGGTCGAGCCGCCGCGGAACTGGTTGACGGTGGTGAATCGTGCGGAAAGTGCTGAGGAACTCGAGGCATTACGGCATTCCGTGATACGAGGAGCGCCCTTTGGAGGCCCAAGGTGGCAGCGATGCATAGCCGCCAAGCTGGGCCTGGACTCGACCCTGCGTCCGCGCGGACGACCAAAGGGATTCAGCCCCAAGAAACGCAGATAAAGACTCCCGACCCCTCCTCTGTCCGCACCCGGCGTGTTGCTGGTGAGTTCGTAACCGCATCGTCGGGAGTGGCCAGCCGGGTGCGCATAGCGGCGGACCAGGACGACCGCCGCACCCGCCGCTATCGGCCAAACCGGACGCTAGCCCAGCCGCCCCGCGAACCGGCTCGACCTCCTGCTTCATAGTCTCAAGTTACGGAGTTGCGAAAAAATCGCGGCGCTTTTCTCGCAACTCCGTAACTTGGACTAACGTAAACGACGATGCCGCCGAAGCTTTGCAGGACAATGCAGCTCCGTGCGGCACCATTCAGAATAGCGGCGACCGGACTCGAACCGGTGACCTTGGGTTTATGAATCCCACGCTCTAACCAACTGAGCTACGCCGCCAATTCGTTGCAGGACAGTTAGTTACATCGATTCTTGACTCCGTCGAAAAACTGCTCGACAACCGCATACGACAACCGCTATCATGGTACGACGGCAACGATGCCGACGATGAAGGTGCGAACCCATGAGGACGAAACGAAAACCCGCTTGGCCCTACAGGTCGGTCACCAGGATGACCGCCCACGCAAACGGGCAGTGGTGCAAGAAGATCAACGGCAAGCTTTACTACTTCGGCCCATGGGCTGACCCGGACGGCGCACTGCGTCGGTGGCAGGCCGAAGCCCCTGACCTGATCGCCGGCCGCGAGCCGACCCGCGGAGATTCCGCCACGTTGACCGTCAAAACCTGCGTCAACGCTTGGCTTACCTACCAGAAACGCCGGATGGAGTCCGGCGAGATCACCGACCACACGTTCGGTGACTACATCCGATCCGGCCAATACTTGCTTGTGGTCCTGGGTCGCAGGCGCCATATCTCCGCAATCTCGCCTCTCGATTGGGCTACACTTCGCTCCCGTGCGGGCAACGACTTTCAAAGCCCACACACCATCAGCAAGCTTATAACCAACATCCGCCAGTGTTTCAAGTGGGCGTCCGAGGCAGGGCTGATCGAGCAGCCCGTGCGATTCGGCCCTGGCTTCAAGCCTCCGAGCGCCAGAAGCAAACGGCTGGCGAGGGCCGCCAAAGGACAACGGATGTTCAAGCCGTCTCAGATTCTGCGACTGCGAGACGCAGCAAGCGATCAGGTCAGGGCGATGATCCTCCTCGGGATCAACGGTGGGTTCGGTAACACCGATTGCGCCAAGCTGCGAATCGAGGCGGTTGAGCTGGCGAACGCGGTGATCGACTATGCTCGGGTCAAAACAGGCGTGCCCCGCACCGTGCCGCTTTGGCCTGAGACAACCGAGATACTGCGAGCCGTCATCGGCGATAGAAGCGAGGGGCTGGTATTCCTCACAAAGTACGGCAAGCCTTGGGTGCGATCGTACATCAACAAGAAAGGAAACCGCACAATCTGCAATGCCGTACTCCAGGAGTTCGACAAGCTGAGGAAGAAACTGAAGATGAACTGCCAGTTGAGCTTCTATGACCTGCGGCATACCTTCAGAACCATAGCCGACGAATGTCGCGATGATCGTGCCTGTGATCGGATCATGGGGCACGCGAGCCAACACATCTCGGCAGTTTACGTTGAACGCATCGAAATCGAACGGCTGCGGCGGGTCACGGACCACGTCCAGGCGTGGCTCATCGGACGATCTCCCGAATCTCTATCCCCCGAGGACGACGGCGAGGCGGCGCAGGAGCAGGAAACGTAGCCGCCCGGCGACGCAAGAACTCGTCCAGGCCCGCCGGATCAATTCGCCAACGAGCCCTGGCGGCGTTGGCCCTTGCGACCACGTTCACCGCCTTGAGTTCGCCCGAGTTGATCCAGCCGTAGACCACGTCGGCCTTGACGCGGAGCGATTCGCATACGTCTCGAACCGTAAGCCACTTCATCGCGTCACACGCTGCCCAGGCCGAGTGTCCCTTCTCGGTCTGTTCCCTCGCCGTCGCGAAGATCCGGCTGGACGTGCTTCATCACCCCCGCCATGCCGTTCGTTGCATCCATCTCTCTCCTCCCGTCCGCCATGGTTCGGCTCCAGGCAAGGGCCCGTTACAGAAGGGTTGTACGGACGAGTGGATGGTTTTGTATGGTGCCGACACAAAATGTGGGAATTCGTGTTCTCTGGATTATGCGGCGTGATTTGATCTGAGGGACCGGCGGACCGAGCGGAGGTCGCGGAGGCTGGACCTGGCGTGGGCCATGGCGACCTGACACGGG
>Ga0114922_10003289_pt1 | contig 15104 bp, 12 predicted proteins | sample AartaG_FD_100975 | JGI IMG/M metagenome (GOLD analysis project Ga0114922, IMG submission 100975) | Deep subsurface microbial communities from Aarhus Bay to uncover new lineages of life (NeLLi) - Aarhus_00045 metaG | ecosystem: Environmental > Aquatic > Marine > Oceanic > Sediment | place...
CACAGAGAAAACACGGAGGGAAAATGGATTTTATATCCCCCTTATTCCCCATACCCTTATACCCCTATCTCTTTTTGTTTTCAGATTCTTCTACTAAGCCTGACCTTGCTGTGCATCAGAGACAGGTTCAGGAAGCGGCTGCGAGATCAGCTCCAGCAGATTGTCCCAGGTGTTCTGAGCCTGTAGCTCCTGCCAGAACTCCACAAATTCGGCATAGAGCTTCTCACGCTGTTCCTGTCGTTCCTGCCGCAGGTAGAGTATTCCCGGCTTCAGTCTGCTAAAGGATCTCGCATGGCCAAAATATTCTAATGCCCGTTCCCGCTCTTCCTCCAGAAACTGGGGCACATAGTCTACCCACACATCGCAATCGTGAATGTCACCCAGAAGCGTCTGCGTTCTGCGCGCTGTCTTAATAGGTTGCTTCAGGTCATCTTGATACAGGGGTTCAAACACTTCCATAGTGTAACGCAGACGCTTGGCAGCTATCCTCATAGCATGGAGTTCTTCTATCCGCTCTGGCTGGGTCACATAGGTCTCGTAAGCTAGCATGTTTTCCAGACGAAACGATATGGCCAGATATGCCCGCTCATAGACGTAGGGGGAGGATTCATCGGCATGGTGCATCCTGGCTTGAACGCGCATTTGCCGCAGTGTCCCACCCATTTGCTCCAGAACTCCACTCAGTTCCAGCCCGTCCATCGCCTCGAGGACTTTGCCCTGGGCTTTCTCCCGTTTCTGCTGTAGACGCAATAGTAGCCGCTGGATTCCAGGTCGGCAACTTGAGTCTGTTAAGTTATCCAGAAACCCTTGCAGGAAGTCTATCTGCACATCCGCATCGCGCGCAGTTCCCAGTGCCTGGGTGACGCGTTTCATCTCCTTGTTCCACTTCTTTGAGTTCTTACCCGGCAGGCATTTTTCGAATAACGGCAGCGCGCTGCGCACACGTCGCGTTGCCACGCGCATATCGTGAATGCGCTCGATGTCGTCAGCTTTGCGAACACCATCGATCTCTTTAGCCACATCCTGCAATCGCTTCAAGAGTGCTTTTGCGCCGAACAGGCAATAACTTTCATCTGATTTGCTTACCATGAGTCCCTCCACTGTGCGAGATCACTGCGGGCCTTCATGCGGCATCCATAGACTTCGGAAAGGATTTGAGGCTTTAAGCTTTTGCCAACAGACCGAAAAAGCAGTTAACCCGATAGGCGGGACATTCCTGTCCCGCCAAAACATGGAAAGGTTGAGAACGATTAACGGAGGTTGCATAGGTCTTAGCTTCTCATGAGGCGGGACAGGAATGTCCCGCCTATCGGGTTAATAGTCTTCTTAAGGCTATCTGCAAAAGTTAGATTCCTTTCCGAAACTTGCTTAGCTCTCATGGATAAGGGCGCGCACATGCTCTTTTATATCTTCAAAAACATCCTGCGATGACCTGTTCGCATCGATGATAGTAAAGGCAAATTCCTCTGCCATCTGGTCGAACTGCTCGATAAGACGTGCCTGGTAGATACAGAAGCTGTCGTATAAATTGTCCGCACATCCGATATCCATACCTGATTCCCAGTAGTCGAATCCACCGCCGTTTACTACGCGAGACACAAGAGTGGGAACATCCGCCCTCAGGTAAAAGATCATATCCGGTTTGAGGGCAAAGCCATAGATCTTGCGCGACCAGTCCGGGTCTGCGCCCCGCACCACGTTCCGGGCGATGATAGAGTAAAAATAACGGTCTGAGAGCATATAAAAGCCCGCTTTGAGCGCGGGTATGATCTGATTTTCCAGGCGATCCGCGAAATCTGTGGCGTAGAATAAGCTCATTGTCAAATGGCCCAGAGTATGCCCTCTTTTGGCCCCGTCCAGACCCGGCTGTGTCAGCGGGGAGCGGGCCAAGCCGGTATCCAGAACACCAAAGCCCTCCTCTTCTATCCAGTCCTTCAGCATTTGCATCTGGGTTGAGCGCCCCACACCATCTGTGCCCTCCAGGACGATCAGTCTGCCAGGCAGATCGCTGATGGGAGCATAGGGGAATCCAGCGCCATAAAAAGCAGCCTCTTTCATTGAGTACCTCCTTCAGATGTATGGAGAGCAGGCAATCCCTGCCAATCCTGGAGCACGTCCTGGACGATATTGCGCACTTGCTGTTGCTGCATGTGGATAGGAAGAGTTCCATCGATCACCGTGAAGCCAAATTCATCGATCATCTTCTCGTACTCATCGCGGATGCGCTGCTGGAAGAGTCGAAAACTAACCACTTTGTCATCAGAAAGCCCTAGATCCTTTCCATCCTCATAGTATTTAATTTTCGCCCGCGACGACACAATGCGATCCACAGAGACATCCATGGGCACACGAAAATAGAAGGCGATGTCAGGTTGAAGCGCGAAAGAATATAGTTTCCGCACCCACTGAGGGTCTACTCCACGCGCTACATCGCGCCCAAAAGCGGTGAAGGCATATCGATCCGCAAGTATGATCACACCTGCCCTGAGCAAAGGGAGAATGTGATTCTCCCATCGGTCGGCAAAGTCGGTGGCGTGTATCAGGCTGAATGTAGTAGGAGTCAGTATATGCTTCTTCTTGCCCGCTTTGGTGGTGCTTTTAACCAGCTTTGAAGAGTTCCATTCGCTGAAGTAGACCGATTGGCCCAATGATCGCAACCACTTGTAAAGCAGATCAATCTGAGTGGATTTGCCGCTGCCGTCGATACCTTCGACAATGATTAGTTTACCTTTATACGCGTTGGGCTGCAACATGGCTAACGCTCCTTTTAGGTATATTTTCTGGCCATATTAATGATAATACTTACTAAACACCCGGGAAAACATCAATATTCCAAATCCAGAAGTGCTGAAACAATAAAGGCTTTGCACTACCTGGTCAGAACACGAGTTTCCGACCATCGTGGATCACAGCCTTATTTAGAGAATTCAAAGAGAATTGTTGATGCTTACTTAAGGCAATATGCCTAATAATAGTATACTTTCTTCGTATAGTCAACAAAAAACTTTCTGAATTCATATTCGTGTGATCCGTCCATTCGTGACATTCGTGATTAGTCTATTTTCAGAGCAGACTCCATGAGCTTTGCACACCCACAACAATGAAAATGTGTCCTGAATTGCAGGCAGGGATGCCTGCGCTCCCGGGTGTGTTTTCGTAGTAGACACGTCGTCCAGAAAACTATGTACATTTCATCCATCCTGTTGTATACTTTATGAGCGAACACGGTTTCGCGTTCCCAGAACACGGATTTTGGGCTTATTCGATCCAGGGGGCTTGAGGAGGATGAATAGATGAAGAATGATAAACCAGCAGCCGCAGGTGGCAATCCAGTCAGGGAGGAACCTTTGAGGTTCGGCGTTCCCATGGTAGAGCAGGAAGAGATCGATGGAGTCGTTCAGGTACTTAAGTCAGGCTGGCTTAGCACAGGCCCTAAGACACAGGAGTTTGAGGAGCGGTTCAAGGACTACACTGGAGCCGGGAACGCTCTGGCTTTGAATTCCTGCACTGCTGGAATGGAGCTAAGTCTTATTGTAGCTGGCATCGGGGGTGGAGATGAAGTCATTACCACTCCTATGACCTTCGCAGCTACTTCCAATGTCATTGTGCATTGCGGAGCTGTTCCTGTATTCGCAGATATAAACGGAAATACTCTGAATATCGATCCATCCGACATTGAGCACAGGATTACACCCAGAACCAAAGCCATTATGCCAGTGCACTATGCTGGTCAGCCATGTGAGATGGACGAGATCAGTGATATTGCCAGGCGACACGGTCTCGTCATACTTGAAGACGCAGCCCACGCAACGGGAGCTGAGTATCGAGGTCAAAAGGTGGGAAGTATAGGAGATGCTACTTCGTTCAGTTTCCATGTGCATAAAAACTTAACCACCGGTGAAGGCGGCATGATCACGACCGACAACGACGAATGGGCGGATAGAATCAGAATAATGAGGCTGCATGGGATGGACAGGGACGCGTGGCGCCGGGTATCACAAGATCGGATGCATTACGACGTTGTGTTCCCAGGCTACAAGTATAACATGGCTGATATTCAGGCAGTTATGGGACTGATTCAATTGGGCAAATTGGAATCTTATATCAGAACACGGCAGAAATACGCGGAAATATATACCGAAGCTTTTCAGCAGATACCTCAGATATCAGTCCTTCAGCGCATAGATGGGATCCGTCACGCAGAGAATATGTATGTAATAATGCTGGAACTGGATAGCCTGAAAATTGACAGAGATGAGTTCATACGCTGCTTGCGGGCGGAAAACATATTCCCCTCTGTGCACTACAGGGCAGTACATCTACATCCCTACTACATGGAGACCTTTGGATACAAGCAGGGAGACTATCCAGTCGCCGAGGACGTATCGGATAAGGTGTTAACATTGCCCTTCTCGCCAAAATTGACGGAAGACGACGTGCAAGATGTTATCCCAGCGGTGAAGAAGATAGCCAATTATTATGCATGTTAGATTCTGGATATAAGGGAATCTAGCATCAAGCGTCGAGTATCTAGCACCTAGCATCGAGCATCAAGTATCCAGCATCGAGAACTATGCGCATATTGATGATAAATTATGAGTTTCCGCCCATCGGAGGTGGCGGGGGAAACGTTACGAATTACATTTCAAAAAACCTCGCCCGAGAAGGCCATGACGTCTGCGTTATCACATCGCGATTCAGAAGTCTTCCGGAGTATGAAAAACTGGATGGCTTCGAGGTTCATAGAGTACCTGTCTTGAGGAAAAGCGCTAATGTATGCGGCGTTCATGAGATGCTCACATTCGTGGTCAGTGCCAGCATATATAGCCTGAAGCTTATGAGGAAGTTTCGCCCGGATATCGTCCACGTTTTCTTCGGTATTCCGTCGGGACCAGTTGCTTACCTTCTGAATAAAGTATATGCTACACCATACGTGGTCTTTCTGGGCGGTCGGGATGTGCCGCGCCCTCACCCTGATCCTCCTTTTTACAGACTGATCTATGGTATGCTGGCGCCGGTTATAAAAAGTATATGGGGGAATGCCAGGGCAGTGGTTGCTTGCAGCAGCGGGCTTAGAGAACTGGCGCTTAAGACTGATGGCAACGTGCAGATTCACGTTATCCCGGACGGCGTCGATCTTAGCAGATTTCGTCCGGTGGAAAGAAGCGCGAACCCGGGAAAAGTCAAGGTACTTGCCATTGGCAGATTGATCCCCCGGAAAGGGTTTGACTGCCTGATACGAAGCTTGCCTGAAGTTGTGAAAACGGCGAAGAAAGACTTTTACGTTGAGATCGTGGGAGATGGTCCACTGCGCGCTGACCTGGTGCGCCTGGCAGAGCAGACTCAGGTTGCACAATGGGTGAAATTCGCAGGCTCAGTTCCTTATGAGCAACTGGATGAGAAATATCAACAGGCCGACGTCTTCGTACTTTCATCGCTGGCTGAAGGTATGCCTCTCGTGGTGCTGGAAGCGATGGCCTCCGGTCTGCCCATAGTAGCCAGTAGAGTTCAAGGGATCGAGGATCTGGTTGGAAGAGGTGTGAATGGTTATTTGTTTCCACCTACCGACCACCGATCGCTGGGCCAGCATCTGGCCGCGGTGATCGACGATGGGGCTAGCCGCCTGCAAATGGGCAGGGAAAGCGCAAGGATCGTCCAGAAATATGATTGGGCAAATATAGCTGAGCAGTATCTTCGTATCTATCGGAGCTAATGAACGGTAACATAGACAAATAAGATTGACAGGAGACTTATAGACCCATTGACCTATAAACCCATAGACCCAATGGCCCAGTTGAAACGGAAACTCAGCCGGCACCCATTTCTGCGTGCCCTATCCAGTTGTCCATATAGATCGCCCAACTGGGATAGAAAGGTCTCGGCGTTGATCGAGGAGTTGGGACCCAATGCCCTCGTTCTGGATCTGGGATCTGGCAGCCGGCGTCGGGCTGAACACGTTATAAATCTGGAGATAGTTACCATGCCTGACGTGGATGTAGTGGGAGATGGACACAGATTACCTTTCAAAAATGGAATATTCGACGCTGTGATTCTGGAGGCAGTATTGGAGCACGTCAGGGAGCCGAAGATGGTAGTTTCAGAAGTTCATCGAGTTTTGCGGCTGGGCGGCTGGGTATGTTCAGGCGTTCCGTTCATCCAGGGCTATCACGCTTCACCAGAGGACTACCAGAGATATACTGTCTGGGGACTTGAAAACCTCTTCTCAGATTTCCAGAAGGTAGAAAGCGGCACATGTGTGGGAGCGACCAGCGCATTGCACTGGATTTTCAGAGAATACATCGGCATATTATTCTCATTTGGCAATGTATGGCTGTATAAAAGCCTGTCCCTTATTGTTGGCTGGCTCACTTTCCCTTTTGTATACCTTGACTCGATACTGAAATATAACAAAAATGCTCATGCTATTGCCTCCGCTGTGTTTTTTATTGGCAGGAAATGAACCAATGTGGGCTTCTGCACCACATACCCCAGAGAACGCGGAAGGCAGAGAACCCCGCGGAAGAGATATAAAAAAGACGGTTCGCAATGCTGTTATATCCATCATAATTGGTGGCGCTATCGTATGGCTTCTGCTATCGGAGATCGATCCGCGGGATGTACCTCGCGCTATTGGCAATGTTCCGTTGCTGAGCTTGCTGCTGGCGTTTTTGCTATACGCAACGTCCGTATATTTGAAGGCTGTCAGGTTCAAGATAATCCTGAGAGCCGGCATCAGCCTGAGACAGTTGTTTCCCATAGTTTCGCTGTACATGTTTTTCGCAAATATTCTCCCCATGCGCACCGGGGAACTCTCTTACGTGTATCTTCTAAAGAAGCAGGCAAAGACACCCGGGACAAAGAGCTTTGCTTCCCTCATAGTAGGCGGTATTGCCGATTTCGCGGTGATTCTGGTGGCAATGTTCATAGTAGGCTGGCATCTCAGAGACGTTCTTGCGAAAGGTTTTTCGCGCTTTCTTTCTGCTCTGACACAGAAATCTGAAGCGTTCATACAGGCGACGAGGGACAACCTCCTGCTGTATGCGATTGCTGCGGTGTTCCTGATAGGATTCATTACCGGGATGGTGCTGCTTAAGCGAAGGAAGCATCGTGTTTGGCATTATGCATCAATTATGAAGGCGAAGGCTACGGAAGTGGGCCGGGAATTGGCTGATATATCTTTTGATATAAGACTTTTAGGCATTATTGTTTGCTCTGTCTTGATAATATCGTTTCGCTTCGGCACTCAGTGGTATCTGGTGCGATCCATGGGAATAACTATCGGTATATGGAAGTTGAGCTTTGCACTGCTTTTTGGTGTGTTGTTCAGCCTGATTCCAATACACGGCCCGGCAGGATTCGGCACCGTGGAGGCCCCTTGGGTGGCTGCCCTTCTTCTTTTGAATATACCACGTAAGGATGCTATTACATCAGGATTTGGACTTCATATTATAATTATTCTCTACTGTGTAATACTTGGGCTTTACGGCGCGCTGAATCTTAGAGGGAAGACCCAAGACTCAAGACGCTAGACTCAAGACTGGAATTCTTTCTGTCCCGCGTCTTGAGTCTTGTAACAATGTATAAGACTGAGATAGCATCAGAAGACGAGCTGAAACACTGGAATAGGATAATCTCCCGTTGTCCATACAGCGAGGCACTGCATACTGTGGAGTGGCGAGACGCCCTTAAAACATGCTTCAAGCAGTTGAAGCCTCTATACTTTGTAATTAAAGACCGCAGTGACAGTATAGCAGGGACGATGCCTTGCTTCATTTTCCGCCCCATGCCTCTTGTCAGTATGACGTTATCCATGCCCTGGAAACTTCCCGGCGGTCCGCTTATCCTGCCGGAAGCTAATGCGGCGGAAGCTGTTTCATCAGTAATTGAAAAACTGGATGGAATATCCTATGGACAGCGTTCATTCGAGACAACCCTGACCTTGCCTGCGGATTGCAGCCCTGATGTCACCCGCAGCCTGGAGTCCAGAGGCTATCTCACGCAGCCGGAGAGCTTTACGCATATTCTCAGAACAGAGAAAGGGTACGACGAGATCTGGAAAGCATACAATAAACGCATCAGAGGAGCTGTGCGAAAAGCAAAAAGAGCAGGCGTCATTGTTCGAGAAACCGAGGACGAGGCGGAGATGATGGGCTTTTACAGGTTATATCTGGCGCTAATGGAGCATTTCAACAGCACGCCAAAGCCTTACCGGTTGCTCAGATACCTGCAAACAAGCCCCATTGCGCGCCTTGTAGTCGCACAACTAGATCATCAGATTATAGCGGGACTGCTGTTCCTTCATTTTAATTCTTCCGTCAGATTGTGGTGCGAGGCATCAGACCCGGAATTTCTGAGCTATCGTCCTAACAACGCTGTGATCGATTACATTATCCGATGGGCTTGTGAACATGGTTATCCTCGTGTGGATTTCGGCGCTTCTCCAGTTGAAAGCGAGGGATTGATCGCTTTCAAAGAGGAATGGAGAGCCGAAAAGACCTGGTTCTGTGCGTTCACTAAACTACACTCTTCATGGAAGAGAAAGCTGTGGAACACATCAGAACCAGCTTTAAGGAGAGTCTATGGTGCGATCCAGAGATTCAGAATACGGAGCGTATAGAGGCAGACTTACACCTGAAAGAGATATTACGAACACCTTTGAAGAGATAATCGTCATGATCATAGTCATGGTGTTCGCAGCAGCGATCCGGCTATGGAAACTGGGTGACTGGAGCTTCTGGGCTGATGAAGTATTCACAGTTCAGGACGCTCAAAGACTCCCCGGCGTATTCACAGCCAATCCTGTCATATACATGATAGTGCGCTTCTTCATAGATAATCTTGGTATAAGCGAGTGGAGCGCGCGGTTGGGACCATGCATCATCGGGATTCTCAGCGTCCCTCTTATATATTGGCCCGCCAAGAAGATACTTAATGCAAAAACGGGTATGATTGCCTGCGTCTTCCTGGTTATTCATCCGTGGCATATATTCTGGTCGCAGAACGTCCGGGCATATTCCCTGGCGTTCCTTCTCACAAGCCTGTCAGCATGTCTTTTCTATCTGGCGCTGGAGAGAGATAGGGCTGGACTTATGTTTCTTGCGCTATTATTGACCATATTATCTATAGTCTCCTACTTGCAGGCGGTTCTGCTGTTGCCCGCATTAGTCGCTTATGTAATGCTGCTAATGTTTATTCCCACCAACATTCCCAGAGGGTTAAACGAGAAAAACCTCATTATCTTCTTTGGCCCTTTTGTATTGGGACTATTACTTCTCTTCATACCCTCAGTTCGCAGTTACCTTTACTCAGGCTGGGGATTAACCGAATTGGCGCGCAGTCCTCTTTATATTCTCTTCACGCTTGTTTACTGCCTGGGTGTACCTATGTCGGTAGCAGCGCTTTTCGGTGGCATTCACTCGCTGATCTATGTGAATAGAGGCGGGTTGTTTCTGATATGCTACGCATTGGTTCCTCTTTCACTTCTTCTTATTATCTCGCCATTCCTTAACGTGCATGGTTATTATCTCTTTTTCACCATGCCCGCTTATTTGATCCTGGCAGCCTTCTGCGCGACGGAGTTGCTGGAAAGCGCCTCCAGAAGATCAAAGGCATTAGCAGCAGTAGTGATATTTATCGTCTTTATCGCTTCATTCTCTCAGACATATTTGTACTTCATGGTCGAGAACGGCGGAAGGCCGAAATGGCGCGAGGCGCTTCAGTCAGTGAAATACAGGGTCGATCCCAATGACACCCTGGTCGTCTCCATGCCGAGGATCGCTGAATACTACTTCCGGGGATCCAGTCCGGGCTCTTCGTCCAGGGAAGTTCCTGTGATGCAATTGGAAAACGTCATCAAGCAATTGGGTGTAATGGAGAACCTGTGGCGCGGAAGAGACCAGGATATATGGTTTGCTCTGGATCATATGTCTCTCGACGTTCTGGATCCCAACCGCAGATTCCGGGAATGGCTCTACGCTAACTGTCGCCTGGTGGAAGATTTCCCAGTATATGCCAGGGTAGCGGATCGAACTATCAGTATATGGCATCTGGAGTACAAAAAGACTGAATCAGAAGAAAATGTCCGCGACGAGATTTTCACATTCTAAAAAACATAAGCTATCAGACCTGAAACTCAGGATGACAAGCATAAGTCTCAAGTCTCAGGTCTCAAGTCTCCCTCTGCGGCTAATACCAATCTTTCTGATGATGATCGTCCTCGGAGCGTCGCTGGCATTCTACTCCGACTCTCAACTGCTGATTCTTCCATTTCTTGCTGCCATGGTCCTGGCCACTTTCACGGCAATGGATTACACATTGTATATAATGGTCGCCTCCTTGCCGTTTTCCTTCAGGTTTATCTTTGCACATGGGACTGAGATGCAGTTTCCTGCAGAGCCACTTCTGGCCATCATGTCAGCAGCGCTTATTTTGAGATGGGTCATTATGGGACGCAAGGGAGTTCTTGTTAAATTTCCTTTCCGGTTACCTATGCTGCTATATATTGCCAGCTTGTATCTATCTATGATTAATGTAGGACAGTTGTATTACTCAGTAAAAGGTTCCATCAGAGCAGTTATATACATGATGCTGGCTCTTGTGGTCTTCCATGTGATAACGGATAGAAGGCGGCTTAAATGGCTTTTTATAGCGTCAGTAGTTCCCGCTATTGTAGCTGTGGGGTGGACGATGATCTCCCTGATAGATCGGTTATCTATTTGGCGATGGTCCAGCGCATACGAGGGTCTGCTTTTCACAAGTTACATACACTATGGATCCTTTGTAGCTGTGATTTTTCTAATCCTTTTGGGCAGGTCGCTCTTCGATAAAGGCAAATACGATCGCGTTGCCTGGAAACTCCTCCTGGTATTCTATGGGATGGCCATCTGCCTCTCATTCTCACGCGGTGTGTGGCTGTCTTTGATAGCATCCTTAGGTTTTCTACTAGTTCAGAAATCAAGTGGTATTAAGCAAAAGAAAGTCTTTATAGTAGGAGGCGCGGTAGCGTTCTTCGCTATCGTGCTGAGTATACCCTATGCATCTAATCTTTTAATCTCGCGAATACAAACTATGACTAACTTTGGATATGCCAGCAACAAGACGCGCATTCTGCGATGGGGATTCGCACTCGTGATGTTTTTGCGTCATCCTATCATAGGCAATGGGTATAACTCCTTCAAGTTCACTTACGTCAACAATCCTAATATATTAGGCCCATATCTGAGCCAGTTCAGAATGGGAGCACATAACGAGTACCTGCAAACTCTAGCAGAGATGGGACTGATAGGCTTTTTCGCATGGATGTGGATAATCGTATCCTTCTTTCGATATGGATTTGGCCTCTTGAGGAAACTGAAATCTGCAGAAGAGCAAAGTGCAGAAGAACATCAGGGAACTGGTTCTGACCCAAATGCGCCTGCAATTCCCCGTTCTACCATCTCCACGCCTTACTCATTCTATCGCTCAATTGTTATAGGTGTTATGGCCGCGGAGTTTTCTCTGTTGGTGCATTTTCTTGTAAATAATCTAATACAAACCCATATTGTGGGTATACCCTTCTGGCTGCTAATAGGCATCTTGCCGACTATAGGCAATATTCTAGAGAAAGAGAGCAAGCCGCCAGCAAAAGCATAGGTCTGATCTCATACTCGCTCTGCTCTGAAAATACCCCTGGGAGCGCAGGCATCCCTGCCTGCAATTCAGAAGCGCATTTTCATCATCGTGTGTGAGCTTCGCTCATGATAACTGCTCAGGTTCAAGAGATCGCCAACTAGCAGAAAAGATATGCAAAGTGGACTACAGTATGGTAAAAGCTTCAAGGGTTTATATCGAAATATCCGGGATGTGTAAAGCAGATTGCCCATATTGCGCTCAACAGCGGTTGAGACAGGCAGGAAACTTCGGCGGGATTATGTCGCCGGATTTATTTGAGCAAATACTGGACCATCTCCTGAAAATTGGAGTTCTTGACAGGACTAAAACTTGCTATATCCCATTATTTAATTGGGGAGAACTTTTCTTGAATTCTGAAATCAATGAGATCCTCAGAATTCTGAAGAAGAAAGGCTTCTATACTCAAATCAGCTCCAGTTTCATTGTAAGCCCAGATATAGACAGAGAATACCTCCCTATAATCAGCGATTTAACGTTCAGTCTATCCGGATTCAGTCAGGACAGCTATGGTAGGATTCATGGAACATCGTTAAAAGAGACCCTTGGCAATTTCGAGAGTTTTTACTCAGAACTCCGCAGATACTCACCTATAACAAATGTCTGTATCTCTTGGCATCGCTATCTGTTCAATGAAAACGAGCTTTGGGATGCATACAGATACTTTAAACGGCCGCGGATCAGATTTATTGCAACAGTAGCTTTTTTCAATGATATTCTGGAAATGATGAGCTTCTTGAGAGGAGATCTATCGGAAACCAGAAAGAATCAAGCTAAAGGGGATCTTTTTCTAGATCATATTCGCGAAGGCATAGCTTATAGCAAGAGAAAATCCAACGTTTATTGTTGTCCCGGCTGGGATTCTCTTGTCATTGATGAAGCCGCTCAATTATTACTGTGTTGTGGTGTGACAAGATACGATTCAGACCATGTTTTGGGAAATATACTGGAAATGTCCGCAAGAGAAATATGGAATAGCAAGTCCAACGATCACCTCTGCAATGAGTGTATTTCCTCCGGGTTAGCTTTATGGCTCTATAATCAAAATCCCTTTAATAGCAGACCCTGGCCTTCCGGTGGAGGTTTAGATCGTCCGAGAGTGTGGTTTCTGCATAATCTCAGACCCAAATCAGGGCGAATGTTAAGGAAACTGCCGCATGGCTGGAGAATCATAAATGCAGTAAAAGATATGAGAAGTCCTTGGAAGCTATAGAGAGTATATTACGCGCTTCACATTCCATGTTTGACAGGTCATGAATTCCAAATTCCCTGGCGAAAAATCTTGCAGACTGGTGTTATGCAGACAAATAGCATCATAAGAAACACATCCTCCCTGTTCATCGCTCATCTCGCTAGCAGGATACTAACCCTCGTTCTAGCTATAATACTCCCAAGATACCTGGAGGGTGGCTTTGAAGATCTCGGCAAATACTATGCTGCCCTGTGGCTGGTAAACTTGCTAGCCATGCTGACAGAACTGGGAATGTATACCCCGCTGATCCGCGAAGTGGCAGCGGACAGATCCAAAGCATCTCAGATAATCACCAACGCTCTGGCTATTAGACTGATCCTGTGCTTCGTTACCTTCCTGATAATCACAGTCCTGGTAAGGTTTATGTATCGCGAGATAGCGCCTCTCCTCTATATATTGGCGATCTCGGAAATAATGAGTGCCATAGCACAGTTGCTTCGGCGCATATTTCGCGCCTTTGAGCGAATGGAGTTCGAAGCGCTGGGGATAATCCTGGAAAGGGTTACAGTCTTCATTCTGGGCCTATGGGTAGTGATGCGAGGGTATGGTATTACTAGCTTCTGTATAGTTGTCCTGGCAGCCAGCGCCTTGAGTTTCGTCTTGACTCTCTTAATAATGCTGTGGAAATTCGCCCGACCCAGCCTCAAGCTTCTGGACCTGAAGGTTTGCGGATACCTGTTGAAGCAGTCGCTGCCATTCGCGCTGGGCGGCGCTTTATCCATAGTATATTTCAGAATCGACGGTCTCATGCTCAAGCAAATTATGGGATCAGGCGGAAACCTGGCTATCGGCTGGTATGGAACATGCTACAATTTCGTTACTGCCTTGACGATAATACCCGGAGCCTTCATGGGAGCCGTGTTTCCTGTAATGTCCAGAATGGTCCAATCATCGGCATCTGCTGTGGATTATCTCTATACTAAATCCCTGAAACTAACGTTTATTGTGGCGCTCCCCATAGCAATAGGCGGGACTTTTCTGGCTGGCGACATAGTGCAGATCCTCTATCCCGGAGAGCTTTTCGATCTACAGATCCAGGCGGCGCTGAGCAGAATCCTGAGGATACTGATCTGGGCGGGAGCGCTGATGTTCTTCAATACCGTGCTCATTACTGTCTTGCGCGCAGCCAATAAACGACGGGCATTTTCTATAGTTATGGCTATCGTTGCATCTGTGAATATCAGTTCTAATTTAATCCTGATCCCAAGATACGGTCACATAGGGCCGGCCGTATCAATGGTGATCAGCGAGTTAGTTCTGCTCTTATGTGGATTGTGGTATGTCCACAGTCACGTATGCAAGCTCAGCGAGTTTGGGTTTCTGCTCAAATCAGCTTTTGCCTCTGCTTTTCTCGCGCTGGGTTTATTCTTCTGGGAACACGTAGCGAAATTCGGTGAAGACATTCACATTGCACTGACTATATCTCTGGCAATAGTTTCTTACTTTGCCGTCATAATCGCGATGAGGGGCATAACGCGCGCGGATATAGCACTGGTAAGAGGCAGATTCCAGAGGTAAATGCTGACTATTGACTTTCTCATTTCTGCCACCCCAACTCGTTATATATAGAGGGAGTATATCTTATAACACTTTGATGAATCAACTGTTACAATATCCAATACATTGCAGGTTGGGCTGGATCAGCCAAATCCGGGTTACTCGCGATAAGGCTAATTACTTCATCTCACTATGTATGGATCGCTGAATCCCTTAACCCAACTCATGATTCAACTGTTTTATAGTATTTTCGTCAAAAAAATGTGATTACTGACTACTTAATACCATGACAATTCACTACTATATGCATTACTTACTAGCTGAAATCGAAAAGCTGAAAACTGAAGACTGGGAACTAAAAACTGAAATCAGATGACTACTTCAACTAATGAATTTCACCAAGTAATCAAGTAATGAAAAATCGCCAGGAATGGATGCACCAAATGACCTATAGACCCATAGACCAATCAACCCTGTCCCGTTGGTTTTGGACGAAAAATTTATGCTTTGTATGAAGGTTCTGGTAATCTCACATTCCGCCATACAGCCCACGTACCACAGGAAATTCGAGGAAGTCTCCAGGGCGGCACAGGAATCTTTGCCTGTGATCTTGCGCGTCCTGGTGCCGGATACGTGGTTCGAGAACTACCAGACTCTCCACTTCTCCCGACGCGACGTGAGCCCAGAC
>Ga0114922_10003290_pt1 | contig 15103 bp, 7 predicted proteins | sample AartaG_FD_100975 | JGI IMG/M metagenome (GOLD analysis project Ga0114922, IMG submission 100975) | Deep subsurface microbial communities from Aarhus Bay to uncover new lineages of life (NeLLi) - Aarhus_00045 metaG | ecosystem: Environmental > Aquatic > Marine > Oceanic > Sediment | place: Aarhus...
ACATTAATCATACTCAGCAGCCGACTTTATGCTGTCGGGGGTAATATGGGGGGTGGAGATGGGTCGGAAATAACTCCCTATCTGATTGAGGATTTTGCCGACTTTCAGGTATTCAGCGATCCCGTAAATTCCTTAACCTCTTGGGCCGAAGGAGTACATACTAGATTGGAATGTGATCTGGACCTGGATCCGTGCACGACGGGCCTACCCGTTTACGCCGCTGCGGTTATCGGTAACTTTAGCGGTGCCTTTGAAGGTAACGGGCATATAATCAGCAATTTAAACATTGATACGCTGAGCGATGCCAACAGCACCAATGACGATAGCAATGATCTGGGCCTGTTCGGCCGGGTCGTCGGCGGTTTAGCGGAAGTCAGGAACCTTGGTCTCGAAAACGCCTCCATTACCGGAGGGTATTATTCAGCCTTTCTTGGCGCGCTATGCGGTTATAAAGATGGCGGTATTATAACGAATTGTTATACGACCGGAAGCGTCACTGGCGGTGGTTCCTCAGAAAGTCTGGGCGGCCTGTGTGGAAAACAATATAAAGGCAGTATTACCAACTGTTATTCAACCTGCAGCGTTACAGGTAGCGAGGATATCGGCGGCCTGTGCGGAAAAATCTCTTATGGCAATATTACAGATTGCTATGCGACCGGCACCGTTACCGGCATCAGCCATCCTGACTGCTTTGCCGGCTTGTGCGGATTTAATTATGACGGAAGAATCACGAATTGCTATTCGGCGGGCCTTGTTACCTGGACCGGAGATTTTTATATAGGGCGCGGCGGCCTGTGTGCTTATAATGCCGGAATAATCGAAGCCAGCTTCTGGGATGTAGAAACCAGCACCTTTGGCAATGCCGGGGACAACGACAATAATTCTATCGGTAAAACAACCGCCGAAATGAAGGACATAACCACCTTTGCCACTGCCGGCTGGGATTTTGACCCTAATGACGGCGATGCGATGGACTGGTTTATACCGGCCGATGATTATCCAAAACTCGTTTGGCAACTAACGATAGTTTACAGTGGTGAGACTGCGATATCTTTAGCCCAAAACCAAACCGGCCGGATACGGATGGAAATATTCAGCCCTGTTGATGAATTACTGAACTGGACCATCAGCGGACATGAATCATGCGGCTGGATAACAGGTCTTGCTCCCGATAGCGGGACATCCACCGGCCCAATGGATAAAACTACTGTGACCATTGATGTTGATAGCAACGGCCTGGATCTTGGCGACCATTCCTGCAATCTGACGATAACCGCAGATAATAACGACACGCTTAGTGTCATTGTTTCGCTGCATGTTTATAACCGTGTCGATTTCGAAGAATTTGCCCGGTTGGCGCAATTCTGGCAGACGATCGATTGTAATGAAGTTCAGCCCTGCTCAGGAGTGGACTGGTATACAGACAGAACCATCGATAGTCGTGATCTCAAACAACTGGCTATAAGCTGGCTGAGTGAAGAAATGGTTTATGATTTGCCTGAAATTAGTGACGGTTTTGAGACTGGTGATTTAACCGCTTTGGCTTGGAATGTCACGGGCGATGCCAACTGGACAGTTGCCACTGATTCTGTTTATGAAGGTAATTATGCTGCTAAATCAGGCATAATAACTCATAACCAGACTACCAGCTTGGAGCTGACTGTTGAAACACCCTATGATACCATAAGTTTCGCCCGCAAAGTTTCCAGCGAAAGTGGCTGGGATTATCTGCGATTCTACATTGATGATGTTGAAATGAATAAATGGTCGGGCGAACAAGACTGGCTTGTGGTGGACTATACGATAACCGATGGGCAACATACATTCAAATGGTCTTATACCAAAGACGGATCGGCAAGCGACGGCAACGACTGCGGATGGATAGATGCTATAAGAATTTATGATTCCGGCCAATAGAACAATAGACATTGTGGCTCTTTCAACAGTTCACTGTCCCCGTTTTGTGCTGTTGTTTTCTTATAGTCGGAACCATTATTTTACTGATTGGTAAATCCGAGAAGCCGCATGGTGGGCTTAGCCCTAATATCATTGTGCTGCAGCCACAGGGAGATGGCAAAATCATCTGTCGTGAGCTACTTGGTGGGCTGTTGAATTCGTCTCGGAGGGCAGTGTAACGAAATACAACCAGTTCTTTGTCACAGACCGACATGCTTCCAATTTTTGATGATTTTCGAGACGGACATTGAAAATGTTTACCAATTTTTATGTTTTGAATAAACTATTGATATACAAACACTTATAAAATCAACATTGTAAATAATCTCATCATGGACAGAAGCCCCGACTTCGTTGACGTGGTGAATCCGGATTTATTCAGAAGAATGCAGCGGATAAACTTGTCAGTACTGTTGAATTGGTATATAGAAATTGCCCGGTGAACCGATAGTAGGACAAGGCACAGTACCGTCAGGAGTTTTTGAAACCTTCATCGTCAAAACTTTAGACGGCCCATAGCTTTCGACATGTCCATCTGTATAGCTGGCACGAAGCTGGATTTTGATACTGTCCAAGCCGAAATTTCCATTGTCCTTCAAGCGGGACCAGAAATCTGCGGAGACGGGAGTTCCTTTGGTAATACCTGCACCGTTAAACTCATCGCAGCAGCCATAGGCATCGTGTCTGCCGTATGTCAGCACATTTCTCCAATGGCCAAATCCCAGATAGTCACTTGTCAGCAACTTGCTATATTTGCTCCCATCTGATGAACTCTGCGGACCTCTGAAGGGATAATTTTTCTCTTCGAGATAGCCAACATAGTTCCAATAAAAGCAATAGGTTCCAAAGAATTGGTCCCCCAATTCGTCATTCCAATCATCGCCGGCATCCCAAATCTTTTGTAAATGCTCATATTTGCGAGGAGCACCTGGACAAAATATCGTGTTTGCATTTTTTATGTACGTATGCAAATAGTCACTCATGGACCGATTTGGTTGAGTTCCAGGGGCTGTTATTATCGTTGGCTCCCGCCAAGGCGACGACGAACCAGGTTTTGGGCGGGCGATTGAGTCGGGGTATTGGCTATCATTATCCAGGGCATAATTAATCACGGCAAAAGCAGTGTCCCTCTGTCGGCTTACTCCAATAAGAGAAAGGGCGCTTCGTCTGGCTTTGGTCAGTGCTGGTATGGAAATAGCCAGCAGAAGGGACATGATTGATATTACAATCACCAACTCAATCAAAGTAAAAGCACTTTTTGTTAAAATGCGCCGTAAAATAACATGCTCCTTTCCAGTTCATCAAGCCATGGCGCGACTTTAAGCCAATTTGCAGCAATGGTGGCAAAGTCAGCTAAGTCAACCCGGCCATCTCTATTTATATCTCCTCCAAGCAGCCATTGGCTCCTGCTCGCGTATGGTGTGTTTCCATAAGCACCCAGATTAACTCTACCACCTCCAGCGATAAGTTCACGACCTGGATTTATTTTTGGGTCACCCGCATCAATACACGGGCTGGTTCTTTTATCCAAAACCCAAAGCTTTTGTAAGGAGTCTATGTAACTATATTCAGGTAAGAATCGGCCTTGTTTTGAAAGCAGGTGATAATCGCCATCAGCAGGATTAGCAAACGACGGGTCCAGACTGATATTACCCTGCCCCTTATAGCCATCTTCAATACAACTGTAGCTTACTATACACTGATTTTCCAGGCAGGATATATCGGCTTGGCTGTTGAGCCAGAAGATACAGTTGCTGATATTCGGAGTGCTTTGTGGGTCTGAATAATCTACGTAAAGCCCGTAACTATTGTTTACAACAGTGACATTTGTGAGCGTCGGTGAACCTGGCCTTATACCGCTGTTGATAACGTAAATTCCTATATCAAAATTGGTGATGACAAAGTTGGCCAGGATGCTGTTGGAGTCTTCACCAGAACTGAATTCTACACCAATGCCATAGCCGTAAGCTGCTCTTAACACTGCCGCATCGGAGGCGCTTTTTACGGTTATGGCCTTGCCATAGAAGTTTAGTTGATAATCCAAAACATAGACACCCGGCCAGACCAATACAGTATCCCTGTCTTGTGCAGCATCGATTCCCCGCTGGATTGTATCAAAAGCCGTCTCTCTGCTGAGTCCATCACCAGCAGCACTACCGCGACTAATGTCTACATGATAGATTTTCCGTGATGTCGTCGATGGTAGGTTCTCCCTGCTTACAGCCCATGGTAATGCGTCCAACCAATTACTTGTTATCAGTGTCAAATCTTTCAGGTTTACTACTAAATCACGGTTTTCATCACTTGACATTTTCCAGAAGCTCATGCTGGCTTGAGAAGTACCTCCATACGCACCCATGTTGATACGTCGGCCATTTGGAATTGGTTCGGTGCCGCAATCGATTCCCGGATAGCCGGCGTCAATACACGGACTGGTTTGCTCGTCCAATACCCAAAGTTCTTTTGCCGGCGGGCCAAAGTTACTTTCAAGCACCAAAGTAAAGCCTCTTTGTGAGCGTAAGTGAAAATCACCCCTCCCGGGGTCTGCGAATAATGGCGAATCACCGATGTTGCCGCAACCCTGACTGTTTGTCCATCCCTGTAAACAACTGTACGTAATGATGGGTTCTCCACCACTTATCTGAGAATATATATCATTACCGACAATGTTGGTAGTATTGTTCCAGAAAATGCAGTTAATTATTCGTGGGTTGCTGTCAGGGCTGTTCTGAATGCCGCCGCCTGAGTTAGCGGCCCAGTTTCCGCTGAATGTACAATTGATAAGTATTGGATTACTGCGGGAATCATTGAGCATACCGCCACCGGCATCTGCTGCAAAGTTGTTGATGAAAATACAGTGCCTGATAGTCGGGCTGCTTGCAACATTATGCATACCGCCGCCGCAAGTACTTAAAGTCGAAACAACAGCAGCTCCTCCAACAATAGTAAAACCATCCAGGATGGTTGTCGAATCCAGGTTTTTGCCTGATATAACATGGTAACTGTTATCGAAGGTATTAACTGAAACTTCGGCCATGTCATTGTCGCCAAGCGCACCACTTAGAATGCTGGCATATAGAGAAATATTACGAGTATCAGGATTTAGTTGCTGTTTTATCCCACCATAACCACCCTTGATAGCCACACCGTTGACGAGTCTAAATGAGGCTTCTGCGTCTCCGACAGCAGCATCCCTGCCTCGGTCCGGCTTATAGATTCCCTTTGCTACACGTATTTCATCGCCCGGCCGAGCAATTGACAGAGCATCTTGCAAATGATTAAAAGCCTTCGACCAGCTTGTTCCGTCTATATTGGAGCCGGCTAAATCCACGTACAGAATGCGCTGACCAAAAGCAGGAACGAACATGCTCAAAAGAAAAATTAAAACGATCCAAGTACGATTCATCACTTTCTCATCTGACCAAAGTTCCTTCAGCAAGCTGGAAGAGCCATTGTATCCCGGGAGTAGTTTTTGACAAACGTGAGTTTATTCGAATCTTCGGCGCATTGAATTCATCTGTTGTCTGGTTTATATCCTGTAAATAGCTGATTTGTAAGGTGTTCTCAGCCGCTGCATTCTTATCGTTTCTAATAAATGTTATTTTTTCGACAATATCGTTTTTCATATCAATCGAGTAAATGAGCTTGATATGCTTTCGAGTCAATGTTACTTCTGTTTTTTCTTTGCCTAAAGAGTACCTGCTCTCAAACCAAATCAATTTTTCAGCAGCATCGCGTCTGATTGTATCAATGGTATGAAGTCCCATCCAGGGTCTTGCAAGGCCTTTCATAAATGTACCAGGTGGGTATGTTGCCAGCAACTCTTGAGTAGAACTATAAATGTTAGCCCCATTGGCACTATCCACAATTTCAAGCTCCTTGCCAACTTTTAATCTTATCCATGCAGAGTGTGATTGGTACGTCTCGTAAACGAATGGGATTCTCCCGCGGCCTAAAACCACTTCTCCGTTTATGCGTCCGGCAATTTTAAAATATGTCCAGCCGCGTTTATGCATAGCATCGCGATTATCGATCTTCTTTGTTCCTTCCGGCCAGTCGTACTGGAAGAATTCTTCCTCGACAACATTGTAGTGGCGAACTGTTTCTAATATATTGTTACTGTTCTCGGCATCTCGTCTTACAGTTACGAGCAGATTTCTTGCCCTGTCGGTGCAGGGGACATACTTCGGCTCGGCGGCTTTACCTTCCACGTGGGAAAGGAATTCTCTGAGCTGTTTGGAATCCGTTGGCAGCCTATGCACGCTGAGATCTTCGGCCCACATACGGTGATTGTTAATGAATACTGTCCCGCCGATAGTATAGTAGTTCATACTATCGTTTTGGAGTTGTCTACAATACGTTTTATTTGCCTGCTCGTTTCGTTTTATTTGCCGTATCATTACAGGGCCTCTTATACCTTCAGGGAAGAAATAACAGCATTCTTCTATGCCCTCGTAGGTTTTAGCGGGAGGCCTTAAGATACGTTGGTTTGCTTTAACAGGGCGGTTTATGCCTGGTGTCTGTAATATTTTCGGGCCAACTACGACTGAAGAAACCGTAATTGCTCCGGCTGTCAGTAAAGCGATACCTTTTGCAGATATGGCTGCTCCTATAACACTCGCGGCAGAACCGACGTACATGGTCCCTGCGGTAATTGATACACCTGCCGCTGCTGCCCTGGTTGGAGCCGTCATCTTTCCAATAATCACAAGCGCCAACAGCAATGAGCCTCTGCCCAGACCGTTGCGTGCAAGCTCTTTGGCCAGCGATTTCTTTGCCCGAAAGAACAACAGACGAGCGCCAAGCTCAGTACAATCCATCTCATCGGCAATCTGTGAATAGCTTTTGCTCTCATAGCATCGCAAAGCCAGGATTTCTCGATGACGCAATTTCAACCGGCGCATGGCCTTGACCACGCTTTGCTTGAGCTCCTCGTTCACCAGTTCAGCCACGTTTTCTTCCTGATATTTTTTCGGGCGTTGATCCCACCTGGCCTTGGACATCAGTGCGGTTTTTTTTCGCCGCTCCGACCTGTTGTAGATGCGGATTTTGTTGAGCGCAATCTTACACAACCAGGGCCAAAATCTGTCTTTCCTTTGTAATCTGTCAATAATCTTAATCAATTCAAGTATACTTTCCTGAACAATATCTTCCGTTAGGTTATCATCCAAGGTCCTTCGGTAAACATAACTTTTCAGAGGTGCCCAGACCATACCAACCAGACGGTCAAGACTATCTTTTTTGCCAAGCTGGGCCTGACTGATAAGCTCAATAGGAATATGTACTTCATCCATTTAGAAGCACTGCCTTAATATAAGTGTCCGCAGACAGATTTTTGTTTCGTTTTTTCGGAATAAACCGGAAAATTATATGAGTTCATCACTACTCCTGTTTAGGCATTATTTCCATTAAGAGTATCCTATTTTAGCAAATTGGCGGTTTTTATTCAAACAAAATGCGCATTAGCGCGTTTCTTTGAGTTAATAAGGCCGATTATTTTGAAAAAATAAAAAATAGAAAATTTTTTACGAAACAAATTTGCTGCTCAAGCACCAGATACATTGAAGGACAGTTATTGACAAGATGAGCAAATTTTCGGTTAGAGCTCAGCCAATTTCCGAGCAAAGAAAACGTTCATCGTGAACGGTGAAGAATCAATGGCCTTTTATTAGGAGGATGTACAATGAGACATTTCAAGTGGACAACATTATTTTTTGGGTTTTTGTTTTTAATAAGCTCATTGCAGCCATGTCTGGGCCATTGGGTCCCGGAAGATGGCTGGAAGATGCATTACCCGCAAAATCCTGATCCGCGAGGCTGGGATGTGTGCTTTAGAAGGATGACTGTAGCCGACGACTTCGAGTGCATCGAGAGCGGTGCTGTTACGGATATTCATTTCTGGATATCATGGAAAAATGATTTGGTCGACGAAGTGCTTGGCTGGACCATCTCCATCTACAGTGATGAGAATTCTCAGCCGGGTCGGGAGCTATGGAGATTTAAAAGAGGCAAGATAGAATTGCGTAAAGAACAACCTTCATTGCAAGGATGGTTGTGTCCTTGTCTGAAGAATGAGACTGATCAGATAATACCGGAAAATCATACGTGGTATGCCCTTGTCAATATTACTGAGATAGAAGAACCGTTCATACAAAAAGAAGGTGAGGTGTACTGGCTTGTCATCCGCGCTAATGCCACTCTCTATGAGAGTCCAAGACCACAGCCCGAAGTTGGCTGGAAAACGTCCATTGATAAGTGGGGCAGTCCGGCGCTTTGGCGTCCGTGGCCTCTCTCTTCGAGTGATGCATGGCAGCCTGTCGCCAGCCCGGATGCAACCAGTATCAAGCCACATAATATGGCATTCGTCATTAACGGCTTGGATGTTCAAGCTCTTATGGATTTTGGAGATGTCGAAGAGACACGTTGTAATGATACTAATTCAGTATCACGGTGCAACAGCTATCCGACCACGCTGGCAAGAAACGGCGCCCGCCACATTATCAATCCCAATATTTTCCTCGGTTCACCTTATACCGATGTTATTCATATCGATGCTGAGCCGGATGGCCAACCAAGCCATCTCGCCGACGGTGATGATAACAATGGTGTGGACGATGAAGACGGAGTTTTGTTTGCTAATTTACCTCTTGTCCCAGGCACAACGGCCACTGTTACCATTCTTGCCTCGGCTGACGGTTTCCTCGATGCGTGGATAGATTTCAATGCTGATGGCGATTGGGATGATTTCGGTGAGAGGATATTCTTCAGTGAACCGTTGAAAGTTGGTGAAAACACGCTTACTTTCAAAGTGCCTCGAAGCTGCGCCGATTACGAGCAGAGACAAACTTATGCTCGTTTCCGGTTCAGCACTTACGGACGATTGAATTACTATGGCCCGGCCCGTGACGGCGAAGTTGAAGACTACATGGTTACGATTGCCGATGCCCCACAGCCAAAACTTGATTACGGCGATGCGCCTGATGGTGATTTTGTTCCTTCAGGTTACCCGACACTGCGAATCAATGACGGCGCGCGCCATAAGATCAACCCGAGAGTACGCTTAGGTCGATACATTGATGGAGAACCGGATGGTCAGCCGACAATAGCTGCTGATGGTGATGACATTAATCTTATTGATGATGAAGATGGTGTCTTCTTCAGGACTCCGATTATTCCCGGAACTACAGTTGAAATCAAAGTTATTGCGTCAGTGGACGGGTTCCTCAATGCCTGGGTCGATTTCGACGACAATGGTAACTGGGACGGTACCGCCGAACAGATTTTCACCAATGAGCCACTTGCTGCGGGTGTTAATTGCCTGAAGTTTGTTGTGCCGGCGGCTTCGGTGATTGCAGTTGACACCAAAACTTACTCTCGATTCCGATTTACGACGAACGCCGTAAAAATTGGATATTCCGGACTTGCTGAAGATGGCGAGGTCGAAGATTACATCGTCAAGATTGAATCGCCTCAACCTGAATTCGATTTCGGTGATGCACCCGAATTGCGTTGTGATGCTCCAAGTGTGATCCGTTGCAACACCTATCCGACGACATTAGCCAGAAACGGCGCCCGTCATATCGTTGAGCCAAAAATTTACCTTGGCAAAGCAATTGATGCCGAATGGGACGGTCAACCTACGCTGGCAGCCGACGGGGATGATCTTGACAGCAGCGTCGACGATGAAGACGGTGTTATCTTTATAACACCAATTGTCCCCGGACTGATAGCCAGGGTTGAAGTAATCGCTTCAGTTGAAGGACGTCTTGATGCATGGATAGACTTTAACGCTGATGGTGACTGGGACGATTTCGGCGAACAGATATTTGCCAGCGAAGCTCTTGCTGCCGGTATCAACTATCTCAAGTATCATGTGCCATCCTACCCTTATGCGATAGCTGCTGATGTAAAAACTTATGCACGATTCCGTTTCAGCACACACGGCAGACTTCGGTACGGCGGTCCAGCCAAAGATGGCGAAGTTGAAGATTATCTCGTGAAGATCGAGGAACAACCTCAGAGAACGTCTGACCTTGGTGATGCTCCCGACAGTACGAACAACTTCAATGTCAACATGACAGCGTATACATCAGTCGGCCCTCTGCCGGTAATTGTCAAAGCAAATTACCCAACTGTTTACTTGACCGGTTCGCCGCCTCACGGGCCAATTCATTGGTATCCGGATGCGGTCGCCCATCTTGGCGGCAAAGTATCTCTCGAGACCGAAGCCGATTTTGGCTACGATGAGGACCCGACCAATAACATAATTCCACCCAAAGACCTGCCGAATATGGATTTGGCTGATGACGGCATCAAGATGCCTCTGAACCTGCCGCATTGTCGCCGGACAATGTTCGATTACATCGTTACGATTATTCACCCAATTGATGAACTCTATGTCAACGTTTGGTTCGACTGGAACCGTGACGGTGATTGGGACGATGTGATGGATTGCGGTATCGCAAATGAGATTTCCAATAAGCCTCGCGGCTTAGCCAGAGAATGGGCCGTACGCAATCAGGTGCTTACACATTTACCGGCAGGTATACACAAAATCACGACGCCTGCATTCATCCCATACCATCCATTTAGACATTCGTCTGTTACGGTCTATAGGGTGGACCCAATCTGGATGAGGATTACTATCTCTGAACGGCTTTGGGGGCCGGTTGCCATCTCTCCTACTCCAGTCGCCATTTCTGCTATTAATTGTGTTGGCTATGGAGGCTCCGGGCCTAAAGGCGGCTATAAGATTGGCGAGACAGAGGATTACTTCTTTGTGCCAACTACGAGACGTATCGAGGAGGCTGATTTGGACTGCGACCAGGCCGTAGATTTTACCGACTTTGCAATATTCGCATCACAATGGCTTATGTAGGGACAGGCCTGCGTGCCTGCCCGGGGCGACCACACGGGGTCGCCCGTACGCTGGGTACTTGAGACTTTACACGAGAAGAGGTCGCGAGCGCGCACAGGCTTGCGGCCTTTTCTACTTTAAGAGAATCCATGATAACCGCACTTTCGTAGGGACAGGCCTGCGTGCCTGCCCAGGGCGAACTTGATAGTAAGAGATAGATTATTTTGGTAGTTTTGCTGTGGTTCTTTTAGTCTGTTGGCTTGACTATTCATAAGCTGCTTTACCTACAGTATCTTTGGGTCCAGTGAATCCCGGTCCGCCTGCGGCTACATAGCCGTAGCTGGCTCCGGACTTATCCGGGCTGAGCCAGAAGGAATATAGTCTGCCATTCTTCAAACGAAACTTAAACCTCACCGGTTTTCCTGCCACAGATGAAAGGTCTTTTCCACTATTCCAGATAACCTGCCGGATTGTGCTGTCTCTGGAAATCGGACTACAATTTTCAATAGAGAGAGCCTGAATTGGCCTCTTATCCTCAGTCTGAACTTCCACACGCAGTTGGCCATTGGGATTGTCCACATTGACGAAGAGGTACTTACCTTTGAACCTCACCGGACGTGTGGTCAACGTGCCGGATTCCTCACCCGCATCCATAGAAGCAAAACCATCGCGGCGCATGATGGATAGGCCGGTGTGGCAATTACCGTCCCAAAAGCCGTCACCAAGCATTCGACCGCTGACATAGAAGTACAGCTTGTCCTTTACTACCAGACAACAGCCGCCCGCACTCTGCACGTTGCCCCAATTCCAGGCGTCTTCAGTTGGATTGACTGTAAGAAACCGAGTGCGGTCAGGACGATGCCAATGAAAACCATCACGGCTGAAGCCAACCAGCACTTCGTTTCGCTTCTGGATTTTCAGGCGGGCACACTCACTGTTAGGCGGCCCCTGCCAAATAGAAAACAAACCCAGCATAAGGCTCTCGTATGCTACAGCATCGTGATTATAGAGTTGCGGTTCGATGCTGCTGTATTTAGGGTCAGGATGATGGGGGTCTAAATCATCGGCGCACACCCAAAGCACGGCACCATTGGCAGTCTGCTTTGTGCCGGTAATTGCGTCAGAATGTTCAAAGTAGCCACGTGACCGACCGACTCCTGACTGTCCAATCCGCAGTCCGAATACCCATTTTTTCCGAAAGGGATTATAGTGCACCGTCGTGCGGTCACCAACAGTCGTGGCACTGGTGGCTACAGGTTCGGACCAGTGGATACCATTTGCAGAGCAGCGCAAGGCAAGGCTCCACCTCTTAGGAACAGGTGTCGTGACGAACATTTTATAACGGCGCTGCGGGTCAGGGTCTTCGTGATCGAGCCACACGGTGCTCGAATCACGGTAGCGTCCGCCACTGGCCGGCTCGACACCACGGTGGCTCAAAACTTCATTCGTGCCTTCTCGGACATCAAACGACGGCTTTTCCCAATGAATGCCGTCACGGCTGACTGCCAGACAAGTGCTGGCGATATAACCGCCCATGTACCATATCTTGAACAGTTTTTCTTTCGGGTCATAGAAAACACCATCGCTGAAAGGTGCGGCTGCTCGCGCACTGTCGGCGCGCTCCCAGGGCTTGTCTGGTTTCAGGATGGGGTTGTCCGGATGATATTGGGGTCTATGGTATGTACGTTTGAGGGTTGTATGCTCAATTAGAAAGTCATCGACAAGCAGTTGCCGCCCGACATCGATAGGTATGACCTCCGGCGGATCTTCCAAATAAGGAACCGGCATCGGCTGCCGGGTAAGCTTTTCAATCTGGGGTGGCCACTTGTCCCCAAGAGTAATGCCGTTGTAGAGTGTCTCTCCAGCTACAGGTGCCTGAATTCCGCCAACAGCAAAAGCCCAGAAGATAATCCAGACAACAAATCTCTTATCTCTCACCGCTCTGTCCCGTTTAAAATATAAATTCATGCAATGTCTCCTTCTGCAAAATCTCAATAGCAGTTAACTATGTCCGGCTCACTTGCTCTTTTCAGTAAGCCATTGAAGAGAAAATCCAGTGAACACAATACGCCTGTACCCGTCATCTTCGAAGAGGCATCCTATCCGGTCATCCGGCAGCACTGCAAGGTCCGAATACGCACCGGGTCCTTTTTCCAGCACTTTCGCAGCCGGCCAGGTCTGTCCCTCGTCGTAAGAAAGCCTGATAGTCAAGTTCTCGCGGCCGGGACCACCCGGAACGGAGTGGAGAATAATATTGGGCTGCCACGAGTATCGATGGATGCTTCCCTGGCACGTGGGGCAGTACACCTGATCGTGAAGTCGCGGCGAAGACCAGGTACGTCCTCCGTCTTTGCTGATGGCAAAGGCCCGTTGTTTGGGGCCTCGATAGTTTCTCATGCTCAGAAGCAGTGAACCATCGGCCAGCTCCACGACTTCACATTCGTTCATGCCTTTTTCTGTAATACCGCCGTGGGTCCAGCTCTTACCGTGGTCGTCACTGTAGATAACCAAAGAACGGCCTTTCTTGTCCCAGTTACCCCAGCCTTTGCTGTCTCCGCAGTCGCAGGGTATTACCAGCCGGCCTTTATACTTGGCCCGTTGTAACTGGATTCCATGGCCAGGCCCCGTGGCATACCAGCCCCATTCGGCTTCCTTCACCTCTTCAGTAATTTCCCTGGGTTTGGCCCAATTCTCTCCCTCGTCGGCACTGCTCGTAATAAATACCCGGTCGTTCTCGCGACAAAAGGCCAGCCACACGACACCGGTCTCCTTGTCCGCCACCGGGCAGGGATTGCCTATCGTGATTTTCCTGGTGCCTCCTTCCTCGTGGACTATCCTTTGCCGGTCCCACGTTCGACCCCCGTTGCTGGAACGCCGCAAGAGCAGGTCTATGTCTCCGTGGTCGCTCCTGCTTGTTTTGCGTCCTTCACAAAAGGCCAGAAGCGTTCCCTTGCTTGTGACAACCAATGCAGGAATGCGATAGGTATGATAAGCCTGCTTGCCACTTTCATAAATAACAGTGCTTAATGGGCCTTTCTTATTGCCTTTGTCTGAACTTTTAGCTGGGACGATTGATAAACCCAGCACTATCATATAAACCGTGAATTTTCTGAATGCCATATCAACCTCCTTCGTCCAACTCATAATCAGACATCCTTACCCTAAGTACCTTAACTTAACCGAACTCTCAGTCTCCTGCGACTAATACTCGAACAAAACAGCAAAGGAGTCCTCACGAAGTATCTAAAAAGACCATGTACCATATTATCGGGGATTTGTCAACTGTGGAGACTACAGGGATATCATACAAAGCTGAAATGAAAAGGACATTGAATTTTCCACTGGCCCGATATTTTTTTGAAATTTTCATTATTCCGCCAAAAAACAACATTTTTTTGGACTCGATTAAGGCAAAATCAGCATCTGTGGAGACATTTTGGAGAGTGTGCCAAGGTAAGCTGCTGTGAATCAGCTGGACAATCCAGCCTGGTCAAAGGTTAGCCACCAAGCCAGAACTGAACTTGATGTATATTAAGGTAACGAGATATGCAGAGCTCAAGGAAAGGCGAATGGTCAGCCATAACGAAAGTGAAGGTGTTGAGCCCCGAAATATGTCTAAATGTTGCATTGGGCCAAGGGTTTCTCCATCCTGAAGCCAGTATCGCTACACACGATATGGGCGAGTGTGTCAGCGGCGTGCCGGGGTCGAAGTCCATAGCGGGCCATTCAACGGTTCACAACGGAACTTGGGAGAGCCATACCGTTCCCGAAGAAGCTTCCAACGAGTCGAAGAGGCGAAGAAGGAAGTATGGCGGTATGGCAGTCGGACCAGGTCGTATTAGAGGTGTAGATGGGGTAATGCCCATCGAGTCCTGTGAGTCTGGGACACTCGAAGGGCTTGGCAGTAAAATGCAGAGGGATGAGTAGCGTATGCCATACACTGAGATGGAGAACATCACGCTGGCAAAATTGCCCTCATATCTCAACGGGCTCGAAAGGAAGCCAAGTTTCAGTTTGTGAGTTTAGCTCATTTACTTAACGAAGGATTCCTGAAGGAATGCTACTGTAGCCTCGGCAGGGACCGAGCTAATAGCATGGATGGTGTACTTACACATTGTCGTCTGATGAGTGAGTTTTGCTGAAGAGCCGGATGAAGGAAATCTTCACGTCCGGTTCCGAGAGGGGCGTAAAGCTCTTTTACATGGCAGAATATTGTGACACTCTTCAATCGAAAGAGAAGAGAAACTGGGAACACAAAGCATGCCTAAATGATAGAGCTTTACGTCTACT
>Ga0114922_10003291_pt1 | contig 15103 bp, 15 predicted proteins | sample AartaG_FD_100975 | JGI IMG/M metagenome (GOLD analysis project Ga0114922, IMG submission 100975) | Deep subsurface microbial communities from Aarhus Bay to uncover new lineages of life (NeLLi) - Aarhus_00045 metaG | ecosystem: Environmental > Aquatic > Marine > Oceanic > Sediment | place...
AGACAAATAATCAATGCCGATCAACCGGACACCACGATCTACTAGAAAATCAGCGGCAGCGTCTGAGATGAATACAAAATCTTCGACGAACTCGTCTTTCTGCCATACATGTGATGAATTCTCCGTCTTAAACAAAATGCGCTCGCCACCCCGGATGCCGAGTCCTACAAGTTCTTCCGGTTTTATCGACTCAGGATCTCTTATTTCAATCACTCGTGCTCTTCCGACCAAGGTGTCAATTGGGATGTTGTCAATGCCTTGCCCCTGCTTGAGGAAGTGGATAGGCGCATCTACATGTGTTCCGGAATGTGCTCCCATTGAAATCGCTGACAGGTTGGCCGTATCTCCTTTTTCAATATCCTCAACACGCTTGATGCTCACCGGAGAATCGCTCGGCCAGTGCACCATCCCATCTCTTATAGGTACTGAAATATCAATCCAAGGCTTTCTTGTCCTATCCATCGTGTAGTAACTCCTCCCATTAATGACGAGAGTTACATTGTTGCCTGACAGGCATAACGTACTCCTTCAGAAAGGGTTGGATAGGCGTGAAGAGTGTTGCCAATATTGGAAACACTCACGCCACCAGCTATCGCTGCAGCTATCTCATGAATCAGGCTCGAGGCTTCTGCTCCCACTATGTGACCTCCCAGGATACGACCGGAGTCTTCTTCGGCTACGATCTTGATAAATCCGTAAGTCTCGTCTGAGACTATGGCACGAGTCAAATTGGCATAGTCGAATTTCCCTACTTTCACGTTGTATCCCTTTTCCCGTGCCTGTCTCTCAGTAAGGCCAACACTGGCTACCTCCGGGTCACAGAAGGTAGCTCTTGGCAATATATCATAGCTTAGTTCAATGTTCTTGCCACCAACAGCATTCATTACTGCTGTCTTGCCCTGCTCCCCGGCGACAAATGTAAAAAGCAATGTTCCTGTAACATCACCGGCAGCCCAAATGCGGGGTACATTTGTCTTCAGCGACGTGTCAACAGTGATACCTTTCTTACTGGCTTCAATGCCGGCTGCTGGCAGGTTCAAATCAGCAATGGCCGGTCTGCGGCCGGTTGCTACCAGTATACTATCATGCTCAGCTCTTTGCTCCAGACCATCCCGGCTCTTGGTTATTATTAGTTTCCCAGAACTGGTTGATTCTACTCCGCTTACCGTGACTGAAGTAGATACCGTAATCCCCTGTTTCTCGAAGAAGCCAAGCACAGCCTGCGATATCTCCTCGTCCTCTCCAATTAAGACCCTGTCAAGCGCTTCGTATATGGTTACTTTGGAACCGAAAGCGGCAAATACCTGGGCAAATTCTACGCCGATGGGCCCCCCGCCAATGATTGCAAGCCTTCCAGGGGAGTGTTGCAAGTCCAGTGCTTCAATGTTAGTGATGTAGCCCGTTTCCTTAAGTCCAGGTATAGGCGGCACGGCCGGCATAGAACCTGTTGTAATTATGATCCTGTCTGCCTTGATAACCTCATCTGCAACCTTGACTTCATTTGAGGATACAAAAGATGCGTTGCCACGGAATAGTTGGATACCCTGCCTAGTCCATCTTTCATCACGCCCGGTTGCTATCCCTGAGATAATCCTGTCTTTGAATGCTTTAACTTTTGTGTACTCAGCTGCGTTGCTTAGCGTCGGTAAACCAAAGAAGTCCGTAGTTTTCATCTTCTTGTAAGCCCGGGCGGCGTGTACTAGAGCCTTGGTGGGAATGCAGGCATGAAATATGCAGTCACCACCAAATGGTCCCTTCTCAATCATAACAATTGAATCTGTGTACTGTTTGGCAGTACCCGCAGCATACTCACCTGCAGTACCTGCTCCAATTATCAGCACGTCTACTTTAGCCATTTGCAACCTACTTATTGACTAACTACCTTCACTGCTTGAAAAACCGGCTACATTTCTATTCGCACTCCCTTACTTCGGTCAAATGCTATGTGCTCCTTGATCTGCTTGGCTGCTGGTTTAGGATCGGGATAAGACCAGGCAGCGTCACTGTTAACCTTATCCGCGATAATGATGTCATAGTAGTCGGCATGACCTTTCCACGGACATTCGTAGTCAGTGCCGCTATCATGCAGATATTCTCTCCTTACTGATTCCGGTGTGAAATAGACATTTCCTTCCACCATTTCATACTTGTCACCTTTAGCTAGTATGACTCCGTTCCAGATTGCTTTAGCCATTTGTAAATCCTCCTTGTGCTTGTAGATGATAGTATTCCGTGCCTGGCCCTTGGATCTTCCTATCGCCGTTGCCGCACTACTTCCCGAATTTAGATTATTATATCATCATAATCGCAGCTAAATGGCCACAGTTTTGCCCTCAATTGCCTGAAAATTTTTGCCGATGCCTGCCGCGGAGCATAGAAAATGGCCTCTTTTCTCGGTGGATGACCAACAATTGATCCGGTCCCGGGTATTCTCCGTCCCTCCAGAGAGCAGGTTTATAAATGAGTTTGTCGCTGATCACCTGTGTGCGCGTGTCACAAACTGCAAAAACTAGAAATCTGACCTAACCAGGCCAAATATTCTTAGAAGAACGTTTAGCCTGTAGGTATATTCCAAACCACTCTTATCGCACCGCACTTTTTGGACAACTGCTGCCTTACTGAGCAATCCAAGCGGCTGTTCAACACTCTGACAATCTGCACCAAGGACAGACTACGAAAGAACATTTCTATTGGAGAGCATCTCGGTCCCATGGATATCTGAGGGGATTTGCCTGCAAGTTTCAATCATCACCGGAATCACTGGAGGAATCTTTCCCTCGAGCTTGTCCTCCTCGGGCAATCATTGGGCCACCCACCAGTGCACTCAGAATAAGTATGATGGACGTGATATAGAACACATAGTCCAGGCCGAGCTGGTCCATCAATGAACCCGCTACGAACGAGCCTATTAGTATCCCAGCGCTCAGAGCCATATTGAAGATACCCATCATTGAGCCCTGGCCGTATTGGTGTCCCTCCTCTATCGCTATTGCTCCTAAAGTTGGCCAAACTAAGGCCTCACCTATCCCGATGACGGCAAACAGCCCAACTAGCTGTAAGAAGCTATTTGAAAAGGGCACCACGAATACACCGGCACTAGCAATGGAACAGCCTATCAAGAGCAGTGCTACTTTGTTATGTCGGTCAGCCATCCTCCCGAAAATGCTTTGGAGCCCGGCATTTACTATTGTACGTGTGGAAATTACGAAGCCAATCTCGATACCTGTGGCTCCCATGAGTCGATCCATGACGATTGGTACGAAACCCATGGTAGGAATCATAACAATCATGGTGCTTGTACGCAGAAGTAGCATTCCGATGACCCTGCTGTTGTGCAGCATTTGCCGAAATGTGGTCAGCAGTCCAGCAGTCGGCACAATTTCACGGTCAGGGCGCTCGGGTGGCAGCAAGACCAGTACCAGGCCCAGTGAAGCCGCTGTCAACGCGCTCATGGCATAGAAGGCTGGATTGATGCCCATCGTGTCCAGAAAAAGCCCGCCAAGCACAGGTCCCACACCGATACCAGCGAAGATGGCAATATTAAGCATGCCCATGTATTCCCCTTCTCGTCCTTGAGGGGCCATGTCGCCGATGTAAGCCATTACAATAGGTACGATCATAGCGGAACCTACACCATGGAGAATGCGTATCAGTATTAGGTGTTCTACTGAAGTAGCCAGTGTATAGGTAATCCCCACCGCAGCGTATAGTAATAATCCTACGACCAAGAAACGTTTTCTGCCCTGTCGGTCAGATAGGCTTCCCACCACTGGCTGTAATATTCCCTGGCTGACTGAAAAGGCCGCTATCATAAGCCCAAGTGTAAGGCCAGTAGCACCCAGGTCCATCGCGTAGACAGGCACTATCGGGATGATAATGCCGACCCCGAGAAATGCGACAAAAACAACTAATAATAGAGTAAGGAGTATGCGCTTTTCCATGGCACAAATAATTGGCCTGAAGCGAGTTCGCTGATGTATTATACTCCAGTTGTGGCTATTGTCGAGTATGACTAATCAGCTCTGCCAAAAAGCAGAACAACTGACTAGTTCTGAATGATTCTGCTAGGCATAACCAGCTACCAGATTGGCTGTTGCAGGTCTGCGGGCACAAGGGCTACTTATGGTCATTTCTTGTATTTGATATTGTTTTACAAATCGGGATGTGGTGTAAGGTAGCGGTTCTGTGTGTAGAATAAGCTGCGGTTTATTTGCAGAGTAGGCTGGAAAGGGAGACAAGGTACTGTTGCCCACTAACAACCAGCAAATCAAACTGCGCGATGGGCGGCTGCTGGGATATGCGGAATTCGGTGATGCTGACGGTGAGCCGATTCTTTGCTTTCATGGCGCACATAGTTCACGGCTTTCGGGTAAGGTGTTGGCGCCAGTAGCCACCAGGCTCAACGCTCGCGTCATTGATGTTGATCGGCCTGGCTTCGGACTCTCTGATTTCAAATCTGGTCGTCAAATCTCAGATTGGCCAGACGATGTAATCGAATTGGCTGATGCTTTGCGCCTCAATAGGTTTGCTGTGCTGGGCTTATCGTTGGGTGGGGCATACGCAGCGGCGTGTGGCCTCAGGATTAGGAACTGTATGGTATGTTTTAGACACCGCACAGCATGTATTTGACACATGTAGGTAATGGGCGATAGCATATATCCTCTCGCCCTTTGAAGTAGGAAACGATAGATCCCTGGGATTGGCAGAATGACAAAAATACCATCTTTGAATACAAGGCTGTATGAAATTAGGTGGCATGGACGGGGTGGTCAGGGAGCTATAACTGCAGCCAAGATTGTGGCGGAGGCAGCCTATCTTGAAGGCTATCGGGGAACAACCGCTGCGCCATCGTTCGGCGCGGAGAGGAGGGGTGTTCCTGTCAGCGCATCAACCAGGATTTCCCCGCAAACAGTCATGGTCGTATCCCAGGTAGAAGAACCCGATGTAGTGGTTGTTCTTGACCACACCCTGCTGAAATACCAGGAGGTAACCAGCGGGCTAGTTAGAGAAGGATGGCTCATAGTAAACTCCTGGCGCCATCCAAAGGAGCTTGACATTAAAGGCGACTTCAGCATCGCTACTGCTGATGCTACTAGAGTATGCTCGAACCTGGGATTGATAGTCGCTGGCCTCATGGTGGTGAATACAGCGATACTGGGTGCGTTTGTGCGTGCTACCAAGGTGGTAGGCATGGCAAGCATAGAGAAGGTAATAAGAGAGCGATTTCCTGAAAACGCTGTAGATATTAATCTTGCCGCGATTGCGCAGACCTACGAGATAACGAAACTGGAGAAAATAAGGTAACAGCAAACCATGGGAACCAGGGATTGCCAACACATATGTGGTGAATCATCACCGGCTATTGGCGAAGCAGGCAAAACAGGCGAGTGGCGCGACTCGTTTCCAGTGATAGACCAAGAAAAGTGCCTCCCAGTCAGACAAAGTAAGCCTTCCTGTTTTCTATGCTGGCTCTATTGTCCAGATGCTGTCATTAGCAAAACCATACCCATCCAGATAAATATGGAATACTGCAAAGGCTGCGGAATATGCGCGCAAATATGTCCAGCACACGCTATAACCATGGTGAATGAAGAGGCAATCTGTCCCAATGAGACGGGTTGATTGATTTTGATGAACAAAAGGATAGCCAGAAAGGCCAGCACCTGGATACTTGATGGCAATCATGCGGCGGCCCAGGGGGCAAAACTCAGCCGTGTTCAGGTAATTGCTGCCTATCCGATTACACCCCAATCACCGGTCACTGAAACGCTCTCTGAATTTGTCGAAGGAGGGGGACTCGATGCCGAGTACATTGCTGTCGAGAGTGAGCACAGTGCCCTTGCCGTATGCACTTCAGCTTCTATGGTAGGAGCCAGAACCTTCACCGCCACCAGTGCACATGGCCTGGCTTATATGCATGAGATGCTGCATTGGGCTGCCGGGGCACGTCTTCCTGTGGTCCTCGCCTGCGTAAACCGTGCTATTGGAGCGCCCTGGAATGTGCTCAATGACCAGCAGGACTCTATATCCCAACGAGATACCGGTTGGATACAAATATACGCTCGAAACAATCAGGAGATATTGGACTCGATAATCCAGGCTTATAAGATCGCCGAATCAGTTTATATACCAGTTATGGTCTGCTACGATGGTTATGTCCTATCACACACTGAAATGCCAGTGGATGTCCTGGCTCAAGAGGATGTGGACAGGTTTCTGCCCCCATATAGACCACACACGATACTGGATCCGGCCAACCCCAAAAACTACAACCTTGTGACCTTGGCAAATCCTAGGGTTGACGCTGAAGGCGTGCTCTGTCATGGATATATGGAACTGAGATATCTCCTCCAGGAGGCGTTGCAGAACTCAAGAGAAACGATAACCAGGGTGGGCCGAGAATTCGGCAAATTGTTTGGAAGAAGCTACACCAATATGTTCTGGGAGGACAGACTGGATGATGCCGATGTAGTTATTGTAGCCATGGGCAGTTTGGCAATGGAGGCAATAGTAGCAGCAGACATGCTTCGGGAGGCAGGGCACAAAGTGGGCGTCTTGGGCCTGAGAGTATTCAGGCCATTCCCTAAGGCAGATGTGGTAAAAGCACTGAAAAAATCCCGCTTCGTCGTGATCTTCGATAAAAATATCAGCTATGGCTTAGAAGGAGCCACCTCCTCGGAGATAAAATCAGCCCTCTATGGAAGTCCCGTAAACGCGGTAATACGAAACTTCATTGTCGGATTGGGTGGCCGTGATGTTAAAGCAAGAGAGTTGGTAGACGCGGTAAATAAATCTCTATTGTCGCTGAAAGAGGATGGTTTAAACAGGGAATATCCCGAATGGATATGTGATATTTGAGAAGGCTTACAGAATGAAGACTAATGCCGTCAACATGACTGAAAAGGAATATCTGCTGCCAGGTAACAGGACATGTCCTGGCTGTGCCTTATCTCTCGCTTATCGTCACATTCTAAAAGGATTGGAAGGGCAGGTTATTGTGACGGTGCCGGCCAGTTGCCTCACAGTACTGCATGGGATGTATCCGGTGACATCCGTCAGTGTTCCATGTGTAAATACGCCATTCCCCTCCACCGCGGCATCGGCTACTGGCTTGGTTGCCGGGTTGAAGGCCTTGGGTAAAGAAGGGTTGACCGTGCTGGCTATCGCTGGTGATGGTGGGACACATGACATAGGAATCCAAGCGTTGAGTGCTGCCGCTGAAAGACAGAACGATTTCCTCTATATCTGCTATGACAATGAAGGATACATGAACACCGGCAATCAGCGCTCAGGCTCCACCCCCCTAGGCGCTATTTCAGGTACTACACCTATACTGGGCAAGCAACAGAACCAGAAAGATATAACAGCCATAATGGAGGCACATGGCATCCCTTATGTTGCTACCGCAAATGCTTCCTATCCACTGGACCTTTACGAAAAAGTCAGGAAAGCGAAGACTGTACGAGGAACCAGATTCATTCATGTGTTCACACCCTGCCCCCCGGGATGGTCTTTCCCCTTCAGTGATACTATCAGAATCGGCAAACTCGCGGTGGAAACGGGATGGGTTATACTTTGTGAGATTGAAGACGGCGTTTTTAGCCTCACTTCGGCCAGTGAATCCATTGCCAAGAGGGATAACTTAAGGCCATTGAGAGACTATCTCATGGAACAGGGAAGGTTCAAGAACATTACCAAAGAGCAGATTGACGAACTGCAAGGTTGGGTGAATGCTCGGTGGAAGCGTTGCCTGGACCGGGCGGTCAATTTATAGTCTTCGGCTAATAAATGGCCCTGTATCTTAGGGCTAGAGGTTGTAGCACTCCAAAAAAAGCAAAGGACAGTTGTTGGTTGGCCCTGGCATATTAGTCATCTCCAGGGTGGCGGATGGATACTGTTTTGGGCCATTATTGAAGTTCCAGTTGAATCAATTACAGATGATGGGCAAGTTCTTGAAGCTTCCTGTGCTTTCCGTTACACTGTTATCGATATGTCTTTTGCCTACCTGCGCTAGCCAAATGTGCCCGGGTGCAGCTAATTAGCATGCACGGTAAGAAGTAGACAGCATGCCTGACAATGTTATCAAAAGTGACGAGGAGTGGCGGCAACTGCTAACGCCGTTGCAATACGAGGTCACGCGCAGGAAGGGAACCGAGCCACCATTCACAGGCAAGTACTATAATCTCAAGGAGAACGGCACTTACAGGTGTGTGTGTTGTGGCAATGAACTGTTCAGTTCAGAAGCGAAGTTTGATTCGGGGACTGGTTGGCCGAGCTTTAGGGCTCCGGTTTCGGGGCAGGCCGTTGAAACTGCGGCAGACACCAGTTGCGGCATGGTGAGAACCGAGGTTAGTTGCGAGAAATGCGGAGCGCATCTCGGACATGTATTTGAGGACGGTCCACAACCGACCGGGCTTCGCTACTGCGTCAATTCTGTCGCATTAGATCTCGTAGAAACGGGAGGGACGAAAAATGATCAAGGGAATCCCCCTAATGGTAATGAGGTAGCGACTCTCGCAGGGGGGTGTTTCTGGTGTCTCGAGGCGGTTTTTCAGGACCTATCGGGTATCAAGGAGGTAGTGCCGGGCTATTCGGGTGGCAAATTGGCAAACCCATCTTACAACGAAGTGTGCACCGGGACCACAGGACATGCTGAGGCAGTACAAATTGTATTTGACCCAAGTGAGATATCATATAAAGAGATTTTGGAGGTTTTCTTCACTGTACATGACCCAACAACATTGAATCGTCAGGGAGCGGATATAGGTCCTCAGTATCGCTCTGCTATTTTCTACCACAATGAAGGACAGAAGGCTATTGCCGAGGAGGTAATTCAAAGGATAGAGGCTGCACGCGTTTTCAATGCCGCCATCGTAACAGAGTTAAAGCCCTTCTCTGTCTTCTACCCGGCCGAGGATTATCACCAGGAGTACTTCAAGCGGAACCCAGAACAACGATATTGCAGGTTTGCCATCGCCCCTAAAGTAGCGAAGTTCCGCAAAATACACTCCGATAAGCTCAAGATGCCCGATAACAGCTAGTGAGAAGATGCATGTGAAGGTGGGAACTAATTGGCATTGTGTTCATATCTAGCCTTGGTGCATTGTTGCGCTTTGTTTTTGTTATATCGGTAGGAGGGCTCCCCTGTTGGCGTGGTTGCCGCCATTAACTAGAGCGTGTTTGAGCATTTCAAGCTAACATAATGGCCAGCGTTGCTCTATAATTGCCCGTATTTGTAGCGCCGACAACGGGGATATATCACATATCCCAAAGACTAGCTCGTAGGTTGTCAATAGTGGCATTCGCGATGCTGAATTAGGGGGCCTGTCAGGGGAAGATAATCTCTAAGTTCAAATTCGCCCGCAAGCGCCCCCGCCGGTCATCAAATTGAGAATATCGAGCCAAACCTCATTTCATTCTTAAATCTTTTGTCTTAACCCTGTAGCTATGGGGGTTGTTGGCCATCCCCGCAGGGGTCTTGTTGGCTCTGATTGCTGGAACGAAGTGCCCCGTACGCCTCATGTATTGGCGGTAGGCATCTCCAAATCTATCGGCCATCATACTTTCTTCCCTTTTGACTCGCAAGGCAATTATTACAGTCAAACCAGCCAACCAGGTCACCCCGATAAACCAGTTTGAGGTCAATAGGAAGGCGGCTATATTTAGAAGGTAGAATGCTGTATACATAGGATGCCGTATCCACTGATAGAGCCCGTCCATGACAAGACTCTGGCATTCTTTGATTCTGAGTTTCGCAGAGAAATTCTTGCCGAGACTGCGATGTACCCAGGCAAACAGAATGAGAGACAGGATTCCCAGCGAGACTCCTATCCAGCGTAGCCAAACAGGTATCGAAATCATTGCCCAACTCAGCAGCTGAGGGTAGAACAGGTAAAGAAAAAAGGTAATGATTTCATAACCAATGAAGAGACCAAGGGAGCATGAATGCCACTTGCCTTCCTCGGTCAATGTATCGCCCCCGGCCCTCCGAGCCAACCGATGGTATTCAATTCTAATGATGGAGAATATAGAGAACTGGCTTATCAGAGCAACTTTGAGTATCGATTCCATATCCATTGAAATTGCCTGTTCAATCAAGGGCCGTGTGAACTACACAGTGGCTGACCAGGATAATATAACCGCGTATGATATATGTCGAGACCGCGGATGTGCCCTTCAATTACATTATTTGTCAATCCCGCTACATTCATGCCATTGATCCTGTTATTGGGAAAGATATCAAGACCGGTTGCAATACCGAAGCTGCAGATTTGATTAGGAGAATCCCCAAGTCTGAAAGCCTGCGATCTTGGCCTGTCCGTCCCGAGATTGCATGCATCAAGTTGATGGATTTAAACTCTGGAGATATAATTGACTCTACTAATCCGTAGTCTCATTTTTTTCTAATGAAGGGGGGGTAGGGAGACATATCATGCATCCTTTGTATGATGAATTCCTCGCGTATCTGGAAAATGAGAACAGAAAACAGTGTGTCGCCTTTGCCCTGTCAAGACTGTCTAATAACGAACTTGACCTGGTGACACTCTATGACGAAGTCCTCGCCCCCTCCATGAGGGAGCGTTTCTGTAAGGCCAAGCATAGGGAGATATGCGTTTGGGAAGAGCACGTCCGAAGTTCCATTGTCAGGACCGTTATTGAATGCTGCTACCCGCATGTTGTCAAAGAGAGAGATGACAGGTACCACTCGGGCCAGGTAGGCAGAGTGATTGTGTTTTGTCCGACAGAGGAGTACCACGAGCTTGGTGCCAGAATGGTAGCGGACTTCTTCACCATCTCCGGGTTCGACGCAGTATTTGTGGGTGCTAATACCCCTCAGGCCGAAATAATAGGGGCAATCAGCTATGTTAAGCCCAAATATGTAGCCATTAGTGTGACGAATTACTACAACCTAGTGGCGGCTCGGAAGACGGTTCAGAAGATGGGCGAAGTGAGAGAGTCGAGCGGGGCTGATTTCAAGATAATCATAGGAGGACAGGCTTTCGAACGAAATCCAGATATGGAAAAAGAAATGGGTGCTGACTTTCTTCTCAGCACGTTCGATGATATTAGAGGACTCTCTCAAGGTCAAGAATGATGCTATCATTCAGGGTAGCCATAAGATTCTTTAAGTCTGGTAGAACTCAGACGCTCCTGATTGTTATAGGTATAGCCATCGCGATATCAATTCAGATATTCGTTGGGCTCTTAATAGGTAGCTTGCAGAAGAGCCTGGTTGACCGCACCATTGGGAACTCGCCGCATATAACCATTTCATCTGCAACGGATATCACTACCATACGCGACTGGGAAAGGTTGGTAGCCAAGATAGAGCAGTTAGGTGATACAAAGGCAATATCGGCGTCAGCAGGTGCTAATGCATTTGTCAGAGATGGGGAGACCGACGTGCCTATCCTTGTCAGGGGCTTCGATTTTGAAAATGCCGATCGAATATACAATATCCGTAGCTCTATCTATGAAGGAAGGCCATACGGCTCGCAGCGGGAAGTCTTAGTAGGTAGAGACCTCAGGGATGAGCTTGAGGTAGACATCGGTGACAAACTGGCGATACTGCTGCCCAATGGCACTGTGAACACACTTACCATATCCGGCTTCTATGATCTGGGTGTGGCCAGCATAAACAAGTCATGGGTAATTGCCAACCTGAAGACAGCTCAAAAGCTATTTGGCTTTGGCCGTCGAATAACCTCGATAGAGATAGCAGTTGACGAGGTGTTCGAGGCCGACATGATTGCTTATGAAATACAACAGGTGTTGAACGACAAAAACATCAAGATTGAAAACTGGAAGGAACTGAATGAGGAGCTTCTCAGCGGACTTGATGGCCAGAGAATTTCGAGCACGGTAATACAGGCAGTAGTAATACTCTCTGTGGTCATTGCCATTGCCAGTGTTCTTGCCATTAGTGTAATCCAGAAGTCGCGGCAGATAGGCATCCTGAAGGCAATGGGTATCAAAGACCCCGCTGTCAGCCTGATATTCTTATATCAGGGTTTTCTGATTGGGCTTATCGGCTCAATATTGGGCATAACACTGGGAATTGGTTTATTATATGCTTTCAATATCTTCACCTCAAATCCGGAAGGCACTGCTTTAATAGACCTTTACATCGACTACAATTTTGTTTTCAGGTCTTGGTTGATAGTATTGCTGGCATCAACACTGGCTGGAGTGATACCGGCCACGAAGTCATTACAGCTCAATCCTATAGACGTAATCAGGGAAGGCTGATATGAGTAATGTGGTCGAGCTGCAAAATGTGGACAAGGTATACCGTGGTGTTATTGATACCCAGGTGCTTTTCGGTGTAGACCTCAGTTTCGAGGAAGGCTCGTTCAATTCCATAATTGGCGAATCTGGCAGTGGAAAATCAACCCTCTTAAATATTATTGGCACCCTAGACAAACCTACAAGAGGAGAGGTTTTCATAGCTGGCAATAGAACCAATGACCTGAGCAGAGGCAGGCTTGCCGACTTGAGAAACAGAACTACAGGTTTTGTCTTTCAATTTCATTATCTTCTCCCCGAGTTTACGGCCAGGGAGAACGTTATGATACCCTATTTCATTAACAAGAAGGAGCCCGCTGAGCTTATAAACAAGAGGGCTGACGAGCTGTTTGACATGTTAGGTATAGCCAAGGTAAGGAACAACCTTGTAAGCAAGATGTCTGGAGGCGAGCAACAGAGGACTGCCATAGCTAGAGCGCTAATAAATAACCCTAAGATTGTGCTGGCCGATGAACCGACTGGCAACCTTGATTCTGGGAACACGACGACGATATACAAGATATTTCGCGAGATAAACGAGAGGTACGGGACAACATTTATAATTGTAACCCATGATCGGAGGATCGCCGAAGAAACTGACAGAATCGTTGAGATAAAAGACGGCCGGATTGTAGTTGACATAAAGAAATGACTACGGCTTGGTGTTCCAGTATAGGCTGCCTTGGCTGAGATAGATAACGCCGTATTTGCTCATACAAAGTTTGCGCGGCAAATAGGCTAGTCACCCTTATATATTTTGTTAGTGTATAGTCTTTGGTATTACTCCAGATCGCAATCCTGCTCTCGGCGCTACCTATTACAGGTCAAGGAAGCATAGAGAGGATGATGCGGCGGTTTGCTGGGTAAAGGAAGAAACCCTATACGTAATCTTCGGACTTGGATTATGGTTGGCTTCTGGCTTCGTTTAGCGGATACCTCTTTGCGTACTTATCGGCATCGAATTTTCGCTTGAGCCCATCGGCGCTCATGTAACGAATGTTTCCGAAGACAGGTCTTACGGCCCAGGGACGATCATGTTTGCCGAAGCACCAGGCAACTCCGGCAAAACCATTCGCATCCCTGCCATCGAGTTCGTACTTGTTATTCAGGTAGAGACATTTTTGGAATGCCTCCTCGGGCGTCCTACTCCACTCTATTATCTTCTTTCCCCAGTACATCCTCATGTAACCGTGCATCTTAGATGTCCCTGTCATCTGACGCTGAGCAGCATTCCAGTATGGATCATGTGTCTCTGCCTTCTCAAGTTCATCTAGAGAGTACTCATATTGCCTCGGGTCCTGCTTGTGTGCTAAGAGGGTGTCTCTCACCCATTTTTGCAGACCACCAAATGAATCATAGTCCTGATTGTAAAATACGAAGTTTATGCTCAGCTCCCTTCTGATAATCAGCTCTTCGATAAAAGCATCTGAGTTAGGATTTCCAGTCTCCAGGACCTTTAGTGCAATGTAGAGTGGCGAAATCTGCCCGAAATGAAGATATGGACTCATGTTGGATAGATAGTCGGCAGTGGGGTCGTTTCTGAGTTCAGGGTATCGATCTAATTTTGCATTGAGGAATTCTGTCAAACGTTGTTCAGCTTTGCTGGTGCCACCGTGGAAGCTGCCTGTGAGGCTAACGCTCCGGTCGATGTCTAACTTGGCGATGGTTTCCTCAATATTGGTGATGTCGAGTGAATTGAAGTCAAGGTGTGTTGACGCTAGCTTGGGCTCCTGCTCTTCAAGTGGAACCAGATATCGGGGTAGTAGCCGGCGAATCTTTGGCCTCAAGGTGGCAGCAGTGTATTCTTCCTTGCTTGATGCTTCTTCGACGGGAACTACCGTATCGCTTTCCACTTGAATACAAGGACAATTGATATGCTGTGCCAAGTAATCTCGCCACCTTCTCTGTATTTTCAGATACCCACGGTCACACACAACGAGAGATGCCTTCTTTGACAGGCGGACTGCGCCGACCTCCGGAGACTCATACCCGATGACCATTTGAATCTTTCGCTGGTGCAGCGATGTCTGCAGCTCTTTCAGTCCTTCGATCATGAAGCGGTAGTGTCTTTCGTTGGCTTCGGGATATCTTCCCGTGAGACCGAAATAGACCAGTAAGGGCTCATTGTGCTCGTTAGCCTGTCGAATTGCGAACTCAAGTGCATGATTACACTGTGACCGCTGGGAGGCCTGCATCCAATAAAGTACGTACCTCCCGTTGCTGGCTCTTTTTTGATTGAGCTTAGTTATCCTCTCGTTATGTATCATGTCACCATGTTAACATGTGTAGTTTTGTGGCCGTAATAACTGTATTGGTATCCTCAGCATTTTACGACCAGAAGACCAAACATTTCCATTGAACACCCCTTGGCACGAGCAATTTTTGCTCACCGATTTGAGAGCCAAGCATATTGGTAATATAATGGTACCAAGAATCATAAGGGTACTGGAATAGACTTATCTCGGAGGAAACCATCTGCAATCATTAGTGGCATTATGAAAGATAGAATGGAAGATGTGTCCGCGCTCAGGCAGCAGGTGAAAAGACTATGTGCATCCCAGAAGCTTTGTGTGCTCGCTACGCAATATGACGGACAGCCCTACAGCAATCTCGTAGCGTTTGCAGAGACAGATGAGCTAAGGAGTCTCATTTTTGTAACCAGTCGCAATACTAGAAAATATGCAAATTCCATATCAAATCGGAAGGTGGCGATGATGATAGATAGCAGGAAGAACCGAACGGCTGATTTAAAGACTGCGCTGGATGAGATTGTAATAGTAACCGTTGAAGAAGAGTCAGGGAGCAAGCGGGACAGACT
>Ga0114922_10003292_pt1 | contig 15103 bp, 5 predicted proteins | sample AartaG_FD_100975 | JGI IMG/M metagenome (GOLD analysis project Ga0114922, IMG submission 100975) | Deep subsurface microbial communities from Aarhus Bay to uncover new lineages of life (NeLLi) - Aarhus_00045 metaG | ecosystem: Environmental > Aquatic > Marine > Oceanic > Sediment | place: Aarhus...
TCCCACGTCTCTCTCCTCCTCGCTCTCTGTGGCCGCGTTCAGCGCGACCTCCGGCGCCCCTGGCTCCACTCCCTCGACGCCCAACGCGCGCAGCGCATTCTCGATGTGACGGGCCGCTTCGGCATCCCTGTCGCGGGCCTGACGGATGATGGGGACGATGCGGCGGCGCACGTCGGGCTTCAGGAACTCCCGGCGCGTCTCTTCGCTGGGCACGTTGCTGCCCACCTCGCCCCAAAGCTTCCACATAAGGTCGTGCTCCGCCTTGCAGCAGTCCGCGGCGGCCAGCAGCTCGTCCTTCGCCTCCGGCAGGAAGTCAGCCGCTTGCCTGAGGAAGACGGACGCGTACCAACGGCCCTCGGCGACAACGTCCGCCGCATCGCAGTGCACGATGAACGCGTCCTCCGGCCCCCCGCCGGCTGCCACCTCGTCATCCCTCAGGATGTGTTCCGCCCAGGCGTCGTAGGCCGCAAGCCCGCTGTGCCGGTCGCCATAGCGCACGGGCTCGCGCATGACGCGGAGGGCCCATTGCAGCGCGTCGATGTAGGCGTCCCTTCGCTTGGGCGTGCCCACCTTGTCACCGATGCTCATCATGCTCCAGGTGTCCGCCTCCCAGCGGCGCTTGCGGAAGTAGCCGTTCGGCTCGAACTCCACGCCCGGACTTCCTATCGCGCGGTCCTGGAAGAAGCTCCAGCCGATGGCTACGCGGCCGCCCTCGTCATAGCCGGCGATGATGGCCTCCTCGGGCGGGCCGATCACGCCGTGGGCGATGACCGGCAGGCCTCGGTCGCGAATGGAGCTGATGACCATGCTGCGGAAGCGCCCCTCTTTCTCGGCGTCCGGCAGGTGGCCGGACGGTATCTGCTCGTAGCCAGCGGCGGCGAACCCGCGCCGGAAGATCTCGCTCGGGTCGTTCGATAGCAGCCAGCTTGCGACGTTGTCGCCGTGCCAGCCGGGCTTCCAGTTCAGGCGGAACGCTGCTCCCGTCGTGCCCATCAGGTAGGCGTATACGGCATCACGCGGGTACTTGCCGCCGTCCCCAAACCCCAGGTCGTCGCCCATGTACTCCAGGCATGCCTTCAGGCAGGCCGGGAAGGGCGTCATCGCCACGTTTCCGTCGATCACGCCGAAGCCTACCTTGGGGACACCTTTGAGAACGACACGTTCACCCCGGTCCTCGGCTTCGCCGGCTGGCACGGTTTGGGGACGGGGGATGTCCTCGGACGGCACACCCGCCGCCAGCAGCGCCTGCTCTATGTGGTCGGCCGCTTCGACGTGCATGTCGCGCGCGCGCAGGATCGACTCCGCGACCTGGCGACGCACGTCAGGGGCGGCCAGCCGCGCCATCTGTGCTTCCTCGCCGGGCGCCACGCCGTGGACCACGTCCTCGCGGTCAAGGCAGTCGGCCGCCGCCCGGAGGTGCTCCGCCATGGCCGGTTCGCGCTCAGCAGCGGCCAGGAGGTAGGCCGTGGCCCCGCCGCCCCCGCGCGTCGCGGTCACCGTCATCGAGTCCCAGTGGCACATCAGACGGGCCCGAAGGACTCCGATGTTGCCCTCCGGGAAGTATTCATCGTTGAGCATGTCGGCCGCCCACGAATCGAACGCCGCCGGGCCGGCGTCGGCGTTCCTCACCCGAGGCGTCCGCAGCACCTGAAGCGCCCACTTCAGGGCCTCCCGGTCCAGTTCGGTCGGGTCGGGCTTGCCAGCCCTGTCACCGATCAGCAGCAGCGCGTGCGTCTTGCGGTACCAGTCGCGCACGCGGAAGTACCCGGACGGCTCGGTCTCGGCGCCTTCGTCGTCCTGGAAGACGTTCCAGCCGATCAGGACGTCGCCTCCTTCGTCATAGCCGGAGATGACACACGCCTCGGGCGGCCCGATGATGCCAAAGGCGATGACGGGCCGGCCGCTGTCGATGCTCTCGATGATGCGGCGGCGGAAGCCGGCCTCGTCGGTTAGCTCCCCGCCCAGACGTTCGGCGCTATCCCGCAGGATGTCCTCCGGCCAGCCGGCCGGCTCTGCCTTGGCCACCGGCACTATCTCGTAGCCTGCGGACCGGAACGCGCGCCGCATGGGCTCGAGGGTCTCCTCCGTCATGCCCAGGATGTCGCTGTTGCCGCCGTCCCACGCTTGGGGAGCCCACGTCATGCGGAACGCGGCGCCCGACGTGCACATGAGGTAATCGTACTGCTCGCCCTCGCCGAGGTACTGCAGGCAGGCGTCGAGGGCGTTGCAGAACGGCGTGAAGCGCCAGCGGTCAGTGTGGTAGGCGACCCTGGGCACGCCCTCCAGCACACGGCGCTCTGGCGCTTCCGCCGTCCGTCCGCCGCTGTTCTGCGCGAGCGGCTCAGGCACGGCCACACCCAGGGCACGGAGCGCCCGCCGGACGTCCGCGGCGGCCTTAAGCTCCGTGGCGGCGATGAGGTCTACCTGGTCGGCCAGTCTGCTCCGGGCGCCAGGGCGCGCCGCCAAGCCCTCGCAGTCGATCCGCGACAACTGATCGAGCACGGATTCATACGAGGCGGCGGCTGCCCGCAGCGCTTCGGCGGCCTCCCCGCCGCGGCGACCGGCCACACCGCGCAGGTATGCCGCCGCCGCGGTGCGGTTGACACGAAGCTGCCACTGCATGTTGGCGTGGTGACGGTCCTCGACCGGTTCGGCCAGGTCGCGCAGCAACGCCGCCCATGCGGCGAACGCCTTCTGCCCCGTGAACCGCCGGTCCCGCCAGCGCGGATCATCCGGCCCAACTCGGTCGTACGCCAGGCCCACGGCGTATTGCAGCGCCGCCACGTCGGCCGCGTCCCTGTCCATCGCCTTCGTGCGGGCACCGATTGTGAGCAGCCCGTGCGGCCAACTCTCGGGGCGGCCCAGTTTGGCCTCGGTCTCTCGGGCGCACCGTCCGAGCACCGGGGGTTGATCGGACGCGTCGTCGTAACCGGCGATCACGAACCCAAAGTCGCTGATGGCCAACACCGGCCGGCCAGCATCGATGGACCGCTTCACGTGCGGCTCGACCTCTTCCCGGTAGTAGCGCGGCACGTTGCTACGCGCCGCGGCGGCCTCCTCTTCCGTCAAAGTCTGCCACCCGACCTCCTGCACCTCCCAGCCGATCGCGCGGGCCAGGAAGTCGCGCCGCAACTCCAGGCCCCACAGGTCCAGGGGCCACCAGCCCACGTCAACCGTGCCTTCCCATCTGTGTTCGGCGTCGGCCTGCGTGATGAACGCCATGCCGGACAGGCCCATCAATCGCTCGTAGGAGACTGGCGTGCCGGCATGGGCCAGCATCACTTCAAGCCCACGCACGTACCCGTTGCCGTCGCCTCCGGACGGCGGCACGTCCTCGATCCAGACCTTGCCGCCCTCGCGCTGCACATTGGCGCGCGTCGCCACGCTTGCCAGACCTCCGGACGGTCCGCTCGTGCCGGCAGCTGCCGCGGAGCCCGGCACCTGAATGCCCGCGGCTCCCAGGGCCTTCTCAATCTCGACAATGGCCTCCCTCTCCAGGCCGAGGGCCTCGGCCAGGATCTGCTGCTCGCGTTCCCTGACCGCAGGGGTCCAGTCGGCGAAGCCCTTTCCACTCCAGGGGCCGAGGAAGGCTTCCTGTCTGCCGAGCTGTGCCTGAAGCAGTGCGGCCTCCTGCGCATACAGCTCCGCCGCTTGCAGCAGTGCCTCTCGCGCCTCCGGCCCCACGTGGTCGGCCTCATCCTTCAGGAACGCGGAGGCGCGGGCGCGCGCATCCTGCCACGCCTCGAAGTTCCACCAGTTGGCGAAGAACAACCCCTTGCGCTGCTCCTCGGTGAACTCCTCGGCCCGACGCAGGTCGTCCCGCCACGCCTCCAGCGCCCGTTCGCCCCAGGCGTAGCGATAGCCCGAGCCCGACTCGGACCCGTCGCGCCGCCAGTTGCGGACCGCAATGGATAGCGTTTCGATGAGCCGCCGCCGCGCGTCGGGCGCTCCGCCGAACTCCACCGGAATCATGACCCACGGGCCGGTGTCCGCAACGGGGACGGCCTTGCCCTCGTCGCCGCTCCAGTAGGTGCGCCAGAGGAACTTCCTGCCCGCGCCGCTGCCCTCGTAGCCGTAGGCGACCGCCACGTTCAGGTCGTCCTTGTCCGGATAGCCGACCACGGGCATGCCGGAATCGATCGCGGCCGCGAGCTGGTCGGCATAGCGGCCCATGCGCGGGTCCTGCTCATTGGCCATCTCGTCGATGGTATCGAAGCGCCAGCCGGTTGCGCTCGCGACGGCCGCCTGCTCCTCTGGGAACTCGCCCACGGGTATGGACGGACACCATCCCTTCTCGCCGTCCTCGCCATCGCCTGCCCAGCGCACGCGGAACGCCAGCCCGGAGTACCCCATGATCTGCGTGGCGCTGTAGGGATGGTCGGTCACCGCCAGTGCCGCCTCCATCGCGCCGGCAAACGTCGTGTCCGAGGACTCGCCCCAGCTCAACGTCGGCACGCCTTCGATCAACACGTTCTCCTCTTTTGGCTGCACACGGCTGCCCGCGCCCGCCTTCGCGGATATGGCCTGCCCCGCGATGCCCATCTCGGCCAGCGCCGCCTGCATCTGGGCCAGCCCGGCCTTCTCCTCGGCAATGGCGGCCCTGAGGATCGGTACGGCCTTCGCGATGGTCTCCGGCCGTCGTTCGAGCCCCTCCGGAGCGCTCTCGTCGCCGCCACCGACGGCCCGCCGGTATTCCTCATAGTGCCGATGCGCCTCCGAGTAATGCCCGGCAGCCGCCAGCAGTGGCTGGCGCGCGTCACCGCCGAGGACATCGGCCGCGCGTTCCAGCCAGACGGCCGCGCACTTGCGCGCCTCGAGCCGCTCAAACGCCGCCCAACAGAAGTACTCGCCGCAGTCCGCGAAGTCCTTCGTCGGGCCGGCCACGTCAGCCGCATAGGCCTCCAAGGCGGCGATGCCCTGCGGCACGCCGTCCCACTCGGTCATCGCGCCGTAGTGCACGGCCCGGCGCAGCCCGTCGGTGTAGAGCTTGGGGGCCGGAAGGGCTTCCCCTCCCGGCAGCAGGACGCAAACCTCGTACGGCTGCATGTCGTCGATGTCGAGCCAGGGGCCGCCCACGTTCCCTGTGAAGCGCAGCTCGCGCCTGCCTTCGCGCTCACGGTACCCGATGATCAGGCCGCCGTCCCTGTGCTCGCTGAGCACGGGTCGACCCTCGCCCACGTGCTTCCGCACGAAGTCCCACAGGTTGTCCTTCTCGGCCGTGGGGCAGTCGTCATAGCCCAGCCCGAACCACTCGGCGATCTGGAACGCGCCGTACGGACCGCGGCTTCCGGGAGCGCCCTTCACGGCCATGAAGCCCGGCGAAATGTCCCCGTACTGGTAGCCGAAGCTGAAGGCCCAGCCTGAGAGCGCCGTGAACGCGGCGTAGTCCATCTCGAAGCCGGCGTGATTGAGGGCCTGTACGTGTGCCATCGGTACGCCGGCCAGATAGTCGACCTGGCCCTCCAGGCTGTCACTGAATGACTGCGCGGCCAGTTCGGCCAGGTCCGGCGGGACGACCTCGCCCGGCCCCACCCCGGGTGCCCCATGCTGCTTCGCTTCCACGGTCACTCCTTCGGCCCTCAGAGCATGCTCGATGTCGTCCGCTGCCGTCCGGCGAACCCTCTCGACGGCGCAGACGCGGCCACCCGCAGCGTCGAGCAGCCACAGCCGCTCGCCGTCGAAGGCCAAACCCTGTGTAGCCATCTGGTCGCCCCAATCGCCGCCGCCTGAACCGAACGGGACGGTACCCCAGTCCAGGAGCCTACCGTTCAGGTCGCTCCGGAAGATGACCTGGTGCACAAGCCAGTCGGAGTGCCACACACCGCCGCCCTCGGCGGCGAGGGCGATCGGGCCGGGCCCGGCCAGATCGCGGACGCGGTGCTTGCCGGGATCTGCGAGATCGAAGATCCCGACGGCGTTCAGAAATCCGTCCGCGACCACCAGCTCCCCGCCGACTTGCGCGGCTCCCCAAACGCTGTTCATGCCGCGCAGGACTACCTCCCTCTTGACCTGTCCGGTATCGGGGTCCAGCACGACCAGGCGGCGTGCTTCATCGTTCGCCTGCCACTCTTCCTGCTCGGGATCCTGCCGAGTGACCAGCAGTCCCTCGTCGCACCAACCGATGCCGCGGGCGTTGGGGACGGACACTTGGAGGCGTTTCACAACGGCGCCGTCCTCGGGGGAGACGGCGACGGCCTCGCCGCCCTGCCTGTCGTAGAGCCATAGGCGGGCGCCGTCCCAGGCCATAGTGAAGAAGTCACCCGGCGGCGTGGGGATCGACCGCACGACCCGCCAGTCGGCGGGCAGCGCGGGCGCGTTGCGCAGCGACTCCAGAAGCCCGTACCTCCTCAGAGCCCGGAAGACCTTCAGGCTGTTCCCGCCCCAGCCGCCGTCCGGCCTCTGCGCGCGCAGGATCAGGGGAAGCTGCCGGAGAACGACCGCCCGCCCAAGCGTATGGTCCGCGTATCCGGCGCAATCGGTCGCTCCCCAGGGGTCCTTCCAGCCCAGGCATCCGGCTTCGTTCATGCTGTCGTGGAACCACTTCAGGCCGCGTTCGAGCGGCGCGTCCACGTCTTCCACTTCGCGTCCAGCCCACAGCGCCTTGAGGAATACAGCGGGCGTCCAGGGGCAGCCCTTATCGAACCCGATGTACTCCTCGGGATGGTCGGCCAGCCATCTCAGCGAGAAGCCCACTTCCGGCTCGTCCGTCCTGCCCGCCAGACACAGGGAGTGCAGCGCGTAGATGCTCAGGACGCCGTCTTTCTCGTACCACTCGTCCGCGTTGCGTCCGGCCCGGGTCTGCCGGAGGATGGCGTCGGCCGCCCTCTTGACCTCGGGGCGGTTCCTATCGAAGCCGAGTTCCAGCAGGTCGAGCAGTTCGGCACCCGTCTCCTTGGACGTATCGCCGAAGCTGCCGTCCTCGCGCTGGTCCTTCAGGATCTCGGAGACACGTTTCTCGATGACGTCCTCGTCGCCCGCTTGCGGCGTGCCGAAGACGTGGGCCCGCACCAGCGCGCCCTGGATCGATTCATCCTCCGCGACCCACTTCATCGGATCGTGCCGGAAACCGTAACGAAGCTGCCCGACGGTTAGGCTCATGGCTTTGTCCTCTTTCTGCTGCGCGGCGGCGCTTTCCTTCGCTGCCTTCTTGGCGTCTCGCTCGGAGGCGGTGGGCAGGCCCAGGCAGCCGAGCACGATCAACGCGGCCACCCATGCCGCGGTCACCCCGAGCGTCATCTTGCCGACCCGGCCCGTCAGGATTCGACGGACCCGCTGCGAGAGGTGGGACTCCGCTGCGGCGAACGTGTTCACCAGCAACTTCTGCGTGAAGCCGCTGTGCATCTCGGCGATCCGCGTCAGGCTCTGCGCATAGGTGGCCGATGCGTCAGGGGCCGACCCGCCGTAGGCAGTCAGCACCGCATCGTCGCACGCGGCCTCAGCCTCGCGCCGCATCGCCCGGCCACAGAGCCAGACTACGGGATGGAAGAACAGAAGCAGCTCCGCAAGCCTCTGGACCAGGAGCACCAGGTTGTCCAGCCGCCGGGCGTGCGCCAGCTCGTGGGCCATGATCATCCTTAGCTGCTCGTGCGGGAAGGACTCGGCCACCTCATCAGGCAGGAGAACCATGGGGCGCAGGACCCCGGACAGCACCGGCCCGTGAGCCGCCGCGGACAGAGCCACGGGAACCCGCCTGCGCATGCCGAGCGCGGCCGCCGCCTCGTCGGCGAGCTTCGCCAGCGGTCCCTCGCGCTGGAGCCTGGCCGTGTGGCGTAGGAAGCTCACAAAGGCGAATCCCACCACAAGCCTCAGGCCCAGCGCGGCGGCCACCACCAGCCAGACGAACGCCGCGCCGCCGTGGTTGTCCAGACTCCGCCACCACGCGATCGCAGGCGGCGACTGGGCCGCTGCCACGGCGCGCTCGGGTCGACGCATGCGCACGGCCATCGGCGGGCGGCGATAGGCACGCCCAACCTCGCGCATTACCGACACGGGCGCCGCCGCAGGCGGGGGCTCGGGAGTCGGGGGCCGCAGGAACCAGTAAAGCGACAGGGGCGAAGCCACCAGGAAGGTCACCACCGGCTTGGCCAGCACCAGGCCCCAGAACAGGTGGCGCAGCCGCGGCGACCTGACCTTCAGCAACGCCAGGACCGCCAGCACCACCCCAGCCAGGATGGCCAGCTCGATGCTGAGCCTGCCCAGGTTGCTGAGCAGCCAACGCCCCAGTTGATTGAGCGCTGCCACCGGTTCGGTCATGTCGAACTTCCCCGCCTGCTCGTATCGCCCTTGAGGGCTTCGTCCACCTCACTCCGAATGGCTTCGATCTCCTCCACGCTCAGTTCGTCCGAGTCGAGCAATCGGCTGACCAGAGCCGCTGCCGAACCGGCGAAGAAGCGGTCCAGCACCTCACCAAGCGACCGGCGCGCCATCTGGTCCCGCGTGACGAGAGGCCTGTAAACGTCCATGCGCCCGTCGCGTTCGCTTTTCAGAAACCCCTTGTCCCGCAGGATGCGCATGACGGTAAGCACGGTGTTGTAGGCCATCGGCTTGACCGGCTCCAGCCCGTCCCTCACCTGGCGGACCGTTGCCTCTCCCGTGTCCCAGACGGAGTCCATGATCACCGCTTCCAGGGGCGTGAGCTTCTTTCGGCTCTTTGCCGGTCTGTTCGACATTTGGGCCTCCCAGGCAACTAAAGTCTTAGTAGAATTCGGCGGAGGATTATACCCGGCTTGGCTGCGTTGTCAACTATTTTCTTAGTTTTTTCTCGGCCGGCCCCCGGGCCGTATCCTCGCCCCGGCCGGTCGCGCCCGCCGCACCGACGCCTTGCGCGGGCTGACGGCGACGCTTAGAATGCGCCGAGACAGCTTGCCATCAGCCGAATCTCGCTTCGAAGCGAAAGGCCCCCATGCTGCGCATCCTCGCCCTGGAGCCCTACTACGGCGGCTCGCACCAGGCATTCCTGGACGGCTACCGAGAGCACAGCCGCCACAGGCTCGAACTGCTCACCATGCCGGCCCGGAAGTGGAAGTGGCGGATGCGGGGCGCCGCTCTGACCATGGGCCGGTGGCTGGAGGAGCGGCGGGGCGAGTTCGACGCGCTATTGGCCAGCGACTACCTCGACCTGGCGGCCCTCGTCGGCACGCGGGCCGAGCTGCTGAACGGCGTGCCGTGCGTCGCCTACTTCCACGAGAACCAGCTCACCTACCCCCTGCCCTGCGAGGACGAACGGGACTATCAGTTCGGCTTCACGAATATCATCACGTGCCTGGCCGCGGACCTGGTGCTCTTCAACTCGCGCTACCACATGGAGAGCTTTCTGGCCGGGGTGCAGGATCTGCTCACGCGCATGCCGGACTACGTGCCGGACTGGGCGGCGCAAGGCATCCGGCAGCGCGCGGACGTCGTCCCGGTGGGCGTGGACCTTGCCTCCATCGACGCCCGGCGCGGCGCGGCCGAAGCGCCGGGCGGCCCGCTCCGCGTCCTGTGGAACCATCGTTGGGAGTACGACAAGGGGGCCGAGACGTTCTTCGACTTGATGACGGAGCTTCAGGAGGACGGCCTCGAGTTCCGGCTCGTCGTCACCGGCCAGACGTTCCGCACGGCGCCCGCGATCTTCGAAGAGGCGCGCCGACGCCTGGCAGGCCGCATCATGAACTTCGGCTACGTGGAATCTCGCGCCGATTACTGCCGCCTTCTGCTGGAGAGCGACGTGGTGGTGTCGACCGCCGTGCAGGAGTTCTTCGGCATCTCGGTGGTGGAAGCCGTCTATGCCGGTTGCGCGCCGCTGCTGCCGGACGGTCTCAGCTATCCGGAGTTGCTGCCCGAGCGCGTTCACGGCACGTGCCTCTACGCCGACAGGGACGACCTGAAAGCCCGGCTTGTGCGCTGGATCGAGCGTCCGGGCGAGCCGAGGTCCATGGACCTGAGCGCCGAGATGCGCCGGTTCGGATGGGACCAGGTCGCCCCCATGCTCGACGCGGCCATGGAACGCGCGTGCGGAGGCGACGCCGATGGTTGACTTCGTCCGCCCGGAGTTCCTGTGGGCCCTGCCGGCCGCCGCCGTCCCGGTCCTGATCCACATCCTCAACAGGCGGCGCTATCGCCGAGTCCCCTGGGCAGCAATGCAGCACCTGCTCCGCGCCGAAAGGCGCAGCCGCCGGCGCATCCGATGGCAGGACCTCCTGCTGCTGCTGATGCGCGTGGGCGCGGTCGTCCTGCTGGTGGTCCTGTTCGCACGGCCACGTTCGGAGCAACCTGTGGCCGGCTTGCTGGCGCCGGGGGCCAACGTCGTTGTGCTGCTGGACGACTCGGCAAGCATGGCACAGCAGGAGGCGGGCAGCAGCGCCTTCGACAAAGCAAAGCGCTTCGCCCTGTCGGCGGCCCGGCAACTTGCGGGTCGCGACGCGGCGCTCGCCTTACGCGTGGCCAGCGAGGAGGAGCCCGTCCTCGTGGCACCCGCTCTGCAGCCCGAGGACGTGGGGCTGTTGGAGGACGTGCTGGACGGGCTGCGGCCGGGCGCGTCCGTCTTTGAGCCCGGCGAGGCCCTGGCCTCGCTCGGCAGAGCCGCTGCAGGCAGGGCAGCGCGACCGGTCTTCATCGTGCTGACGGACCTGCGCGCGGCGGACTGGGGAGTGCGCGAACTGCGGTCCGATGCGCGCCGGGCGCTGGAGACGCTTCAGGAAAGCGGCCCCGTGCTGGTCGTTGACTTCGGAGCTGCCCCCGCAGAGAACGCGGGGGTGACGGACCTCGTCCGGACAGACCGGTTGACGTACGCACAGGAGACCGCCGCCCTCCGGGCCATGGTGCAAAACGACGGCCGCACCGTCCGACCCGCGTCGGGGCTCAACGTCCGGCTTGACGACGGGGCCCTGCCGCCCGTGCCCACCCCGGAACTGCCCCCCGGAGAGCATCGGGAGGTGCCGGTCGAGGCATACCTGGAGTCGCCTGGCAGCCATACGGTCGAGGTAGCACTGTCCCAAACGGATTCTTTCCCCCCCGACGACCGGCGGTTCGCGGCGCTGGACGCGGTGCGGCAGGTGCCCGTTCTCGTCCTGACGGGCGACGCGGGTCCGGACAGGCCGGACGGTGCGGCCTACTACCTCAGGCGGGCGCTCCAGCCCGACCGTTCCGCGCCGTCGGGCATCAGGCCTGAGATTCGTCGCGCCGGCCTGGTTCCACCGGAGGACCTGGAAAGCTACCCGGCCGTGTTCGCCTGCAACGTTCCCTCGCCCGCCGCCTGGCGGGAAGCCGTCCAGCGCTACGTCACGTCCGGCGGTCACTTCGTCGTCTTCCTTGGCGACAAGGTGGACGCGCAGGCGTGGAACGCCACCCTCTTCGCGGAATCGGACGGGCTGCTTCCCTGCCGCATCGCGGGACGGATCGAGTTGGGGCCGGCGGAGGCCGCGCACCTTGTCGAACTCGACTTCTCCCATCCGCTGCTCGCGCCGTTCACTGACTGGCAGACGCTGTTCGGGATGGTGCGCACCACCGGCTTCTGCGCGCTTCGGCCTCTCGGCCAGACGAAGGTGCTCGCCCGTTTCGACGACGCCGGCTCCTCGCCCGCGATCCTGGAGGGATCGGCCGGACGGGGATCGGTCCTGCTCTTCACAACCAGTGCCGACGACGCCTGGACGGACTGGCCGCGCTCCGAGGCCGGACGGGTCACCTACGTAGCCCTGATGCACCGGTTGGTCGAGCGCGCTGCAGTGGCCGGGCGCCCGCAGCTCAACCTGCTCGGGGGCTCTCGCATCGAGTATCGGCTGGACCCCTCAGCCTTCCGCCCGGAGGCCAGGCTGCGTCATGCGCAGGGAACCCCCGTGCCGGGCATTGCCCATGAATCCGTCCTCCGCGCCCGTCCGGTCGAGGGCAGGGAGGGCCTCTGGTTGGTCAGCAGACCCCTGACCCGGGCGGGCATATGGCAGCTTGAGCTGACGGCGCACGACGACACGCGTCGGCAGGTCCTGTTTGCCGTCAACATCCCCGACCAGGAACGGCTGCTCGCACGGACCGAACCGGACCTCGTCAAAGACGCGGCAGCGGGCGGCATGCTGACGGTCCGCCAGTTCAGCAACGAGTTGATGGAGTCGGCTTTCGGCGAGGCGGCCCGGGGCCGCGGGTACTGGCGGGCCCTCGCTGCGGCGGCGATCGTGGTCCTGTTGCTGGACAGCCTGCTTGCCTGGGCGTTCGGGCGTCCGGGGAGGTCGCTCGACGCCGGCGGTCCGCACGCCAGGAGGGAGACATGACCTGGGCGCCTCCTCCAGCCCTGGCAGCCGCAGATGCCGCGGCGACCGCCGGTGACCTCCGTGTCCGCATCGAGTGGCTGGGGATGCCCGAGGGGACGGCTGCGCTGGTGGCGCTCGTCGTGGCTGCGGCCATTGTCATCCTCGTTGCGACGCTTTACCGGCGGGAACGTCCCGTGCACGACGGCCGCCTGCGCTGGGCATGCTGCGGGCTGCGCGTGTTGTGCCTCGCGGCGGCGGCCCTCATCCTGCTGGAACCTTCCGTCGCACATGACGCCGAACGGCTGCTGCCCGGCCGGGTGCTCATCCTGGCCGACCGTTCGGCCAGCATGTCCATCCGCGACCCGCAGCTTCCGGACGAGTTGAAGGCCGAATGGGCGGCGGCACTAAACCTCGAGTCTCCCGAGCGTCTGGCGGAGCTTACGCGGCACGAAATGCTGCGCGGCCTGCTGCAGGCCTCGGGCGTTCTGACGGCAGGCGACCGGGAGAACCAGGTGGAGCTGGCCACGTTCGCGGAGGAGGTGCAGCCGGCGCTGGAGCTTGCTCCCGGCGGCCCGCAGGAGATGGGCACTGACGGCCCGGCGGGGGCGCGCGCCGCTCTGCCGCCGTGGAGCCCCACCGGCCTACGGACCGACCTGGTCGGAGCTTTGGACTGGGCAATTGCGCAGCCCGACCCGGACCGGACGGCCGGAATCGTGGTCCTGACGGACGGGCGCGACACGGAGGGCGGCGACCTGTCTGCGGCCGTCGTCGACGCTGCGAGCCTCGGCGTGCCCCTCCACTTCGTGGGTCTGGACAGCCCCGAGAGGCCGCGCAACGTGGCCATCGCGGAGCTCGCCGCCGGCGCCCGTGCCCTGAAGGGCCTGCCGCTCGACGTGCGGGCCTTCATCAGATCACAGGGCTACGAAGGGCGAAGCGTCAGCGTCACCCTCACGGCAACCGACCGGCAGACCGACGAGCAACGACAGGTCCTGGAGCGCTCCGTCGAGCTGTCAGCAGACGGCATTCTCCAGCAGGTGGACCTGAGTCACGTGCCCGAGGCGGCGGGCTCGTTCATCTACACGGCCCGGGCCGAACCGCTTGACGGCGAGGCGCGCACCGACGACAACAGCGCGGTCGCGGAGGTGACGGTGGCCGACGAGAAGATCCGCGTGCTCGTGCTCGCCGGCGGGCCGTCGCGCGAGTACCGGTTCCTCAGATGGCTGATCGAGCGCGATCCCGCGTTCGAGGCCACCGTTCGCCTGCACGGGGCAACCGGCGCGGAGGGGGCAGTCCCCCTGCCCCGCAAGCGAGAGGAGCTGCTTGCCTACGACGTCTTGCTGGCGTGCGATCCTGCGCCCGCCGATCTCAGCGCGGACTGGATCGGCGCCCTGGCGGACTTGGTGGACAGCCAGGGGCTGGGCGTCGTTTTCCTGGCCGGGCCGACGCACACGCCGGAGCTCATGGCCGACCCCGCGCTCGCGCGTCTGCGGGACTTGCTGCCGGTGCTCGTGGACGCGGCTGCCAACCGCACCCTCATCGGCGGGGCGGGCTACGCCACGCAGCCCCGAGCCGTGGCCCTGGACGACGCAGCCACGGGCCATCCGCTGGTCAGCCCCGGCGGAGGACCGGACGGGGCCGCCTTCTGGCGCTCCCTGCCGGGCCTGTACTGGTGCCTGCCCGTCCGGGCGGCGAAGCCGGGCGCCACCGTGCTGCTGCGGTGCGACGGCCGGCGCACCGGCATCGCTCCGGAAGAGGGCATGCCCCTGGCGGCAGTCCACAGCTATGGCCTGGGGCGCGTGCTCTACTGCGGCAGTCCGGAGACGTGGCGCTGGCGCCGGCAAGGCATCGGCCACTACGACCGCTTCTGGCTCCGAGCCCTGCGCCACTGCGCAGCCGGCCGGCCGACCGGACTCGAAAAGCGCGGCCGCATTGAACTCGACAGGTCGGTCTACGAGATCGGCCAGGCCGTGCGCATCCGCGCGCGCCTGCTGGACGCCGGGTTCAGGCCGCTCCAGGCGGAGTCAGTCGATCTGAGCGCCCGTTGGGACGCCGGAGGTGAGGAGTCGGTTCGCCTGCGGCCGAGCCCGGCAACGCCGGGCGAGTATGAAGGCGTCTTCTACCCCGCGCAGTTCGGCCGATTTGAACTTGCCTACACCACCTCGGACGGCCTGAAGATCACCGAGTCCTTCGAAGTGAGGCAGCCGAACGTGGAGTTCGACGATCCGCGCATGGCTTCCCCCGTGATGCAGCGGCTGGCGCGGATGACGGGGGGGCGCTACCTCAGCCCGTCGGAGTTCGGGCAGTTCGTGCGCGGCCTCCCCGACCGAAGCCGCACCGTGGTCGAGCCCGGCCCACTCGAGCCGCTGTGGGACACGCCTTACCTGCTGGCCCTGCTGGTGGCGGCGCTGGGCGCGGAATGGGCGCTGCGCAAGCGGATGGGATTGCTCTGAGGGCCGGCTCAGACGGTCTCGTCTTCTTCCTCGGGGTACTTCAGGCGGCGGACCTCCGCGTCGTACTCCTGCAGGATTCGGGCGATCTGCGTCTTGTCCCGGTGACTCAGGGAAAGCTCGATCACGACCATGCCGGCCACCAGCACCAGCAGCAGGTAGACCACCGGGACGTTCCAGAGATTGAGGAACGCGAGCAACAGAGCGCCCCCACAGATCACGGCGCCCACAACCGCGCTGCCGATCCAGCCCCTGCCCTGCACGTCCCTCTTGAGATACGACTCCAGCAACTCGGTCTCATCCCGTGTGAGGTCCATCTCCCGCTCCTCTCGAGACGCGATTGACAGCCACAACGCCCTCCATGGTACGGGGGACGCCGGGGACAAGTCAAACCTGGACACTCCGACGTGTGTGGAAACGCCGAAAAGCACGTGCCCA
>Ga0114922_10003293_pt1 | contig 15100 bp, 14 predicted proteins | sample AartaG_FD_100975 | JGI IMG/M metagenome (GOLD analysis project Ga0114922, IMG submission 100975) | Deep subsurface microbial communities from Aarhus Bay to uncover new lineages of life (NeLLi) - Aarhus_00045 metaG | ecosystem: Environmental > Aquatic > Marine > Oceanic > Sediment | place...
ATAATGATATAGCGTGGAAGAGAATATTCGTAAAATCCATGTTTCCTTAATTTTCTCAGGGTTCCATTTATATATCCCTAACTGCTAAAAGAAAATATAAAAATCGCAAAGATGAAGTACCGCTGCGCTGTGGTAGGGGCACACTTCGCAACAATAGTTGAAGGTAGAAGAGAGAGGATGAAAATAAGTATAATAGGTTCTGGCTGGGTTGGTATGGCTGTAGGAGGAGGGCTCAGTGAACTTGGAAATGAAGTTATTTTCCATGACATCATTGACAAAGCCCTGCCACACTTCACGGAGGGAGTGTGGATTATGGAATTGGGATTTCAGGTGTTTAAGGAGATGGTTAAATGATTTCTGAGAGCATAAAAGATAAAACCATTTGCGTGGTTGGTTTAGGATATGTGGGCTTGCCTTTAGCCAAAGCTTTTTCCAAGCACCTCAGGGTAATAGGCTACGACATAAACGAGGAGAAGGTGAAAGAGCTAAATGACAATAACAGCAAAGAGAACTTAAAATTCACCACAGACCATTCAAAAATAAAACAAGCAGACTTCGTTTTAATCTGCGTGCCAACACCACTAACAAAATCAAAGGAGCCGGATTTGAGATATGTAAAATCAGCAGTTGAAATCGTAGGGAAGAACCTGAATAAAGGTGCAATAGTTGTCTTGGAGTCAACAGTTTATCCCGGCGTAGCAGAAGAAATTGTTAAACCTATTTTGGAGAAAGAATCAAAGATGAAATGTGGCATTGACTTCTATATTGGATATTCTCCAGAAAGGATAAATCCCGGTGATAAAGAACATACCTTAGATAAGATAACAAAGATCGTTTCTGGAATGGATGAAGAGACCACCAAAAACTTAGTCGAACTGTACGGTCTAATCACTAATGTCTACAAAGCTAAGGGCATAAAAACAGCGGAAGCTGCTAAAGTCATTGAAAATATTCAAAGAGATTTAAACATAGCATTGATGAACGAATTAACCCTTATTTTCCATAAAATGGGTTTGGATACAAAATCAGTTTTAGATGCTGCATCTACAAAATGGAACTTTCATAACTATTCTCCAGGATTGGTTGGCGGGCACTGCATACCCGTTGATCCATATTATCTGGTGTATAAAGCAAAAGAGTTAGGTTATTACCCTCAAGTAATCTTAGCGGGGAGAGCCATAAACGACTACATGCCAAAGCATGTAGCAGAAATGGTGATAAAGGGTTTGAACGAAGTAGGAAAAGTTATCAAAGGCTCTAAAGTTTTGATTATGGGCTTAACCTATAAAGAGAATGTTCCTGATACAAGGGAGTCGCCCGTGAAAGAGATGATTAAAGAGCTGGAGGAATTTGGTGTTGATGTCTATGGTTATGATTCACTATTGACAAAAGAGGAAATAGTGGATTTCGCTGTAAAGGCTTTGAATGATTTGAACATGTGCGTAGATTGCGTGATTGTGATGGTAGCTCATGATGAGTTTAAGAAGATGAAGTTGGATGATGTGAAGAAGTTTATGAACGACAAGCCGGTGATGGTTGATGTAAGTGGCTTTTTTAATGGTCAAGAGGCTATGAAAGAGGGTTTTTACTACAAAAAATTGTAACAAATAGAGGGATTATCTTATGCCACGAGATATAGCGATTACAATCGATGTGGAAAGCGATTGGGGAGGAAGGGTAAGTGACTGTTATGGTATAGAGTACGGGCTCCCCTATATCTTAGAACTCTTAGATAGTTTAAAAATAAAGGCAACTTTTTTCATATCAGGAGTAGTTGTTGCAAAGCACAAAGATATTATTTGTAGTATTTCAGAATCGGGTCATGAAATAGCGTCCCACAGTCTTACACATGAAAATCACAGTATATTGACTAAAGAAGAATTGATTGAAAATATAGGTAAGTCAAAACAATTAAGTGAAGATGAGATAGGGGTAAAACCTCTTGGTTTCAGGGTTCCACAATTCCGAATAAATGAAGAACTTTTTGATGTGTTATCAGACTTGGATTTTAAATACGACTCTTCAACGATTAAGTTGGTATTTCCTACCAGATGCAGTGGCTTATCCATACCAAATGAGCCATTTCTTTTGAAAAATGGTTTATTGGAAATACCCGTTTCATCAATGCCATATATCAAAATCCCTTTTGGCTTACGCTGGGTGAATGTAGTATGTTTCACTACCTTTAAATTTTTATCAGAAACGTTTAGATTACCACAAACTATTGTATTTTACTTACATCCGTTTGATGTTATAGACCCTGCTAATTATCCTGAACTAAATAAAGAATTGAAATACTTTATCATAAAGAGATGGTATTTATATAAAACTAATAGTGTAGGAGATACTTTAAAGCAGATACTCACGTATTGGAAAAAGAAAGACGAAAAGTTTATACTTTTAAAAGATATATCCTGCAAAGACAAATGAAGAGGTAAGCAAATATGGGGAAAGAAGAAACACCGGTCACAATTATTATTCCAGCGCATGATGAAGAAAAGGGAATTGAAAAAGTTATAAGTGGCATTAAAAATGCAATGGAAGATATGAATCTGACTTATGAGCTAATAGTTGTGGATGATGGTTCGACGGATAAAACTGCCCAAATAGTGAAGGAAAAAGAGGACGTTAGGTTAATTCAACATCCTTACAATAAAGGTTATGGTGCTGCGCTTAAAACAGGTGTAAAAAACGCAGAAGGGAATGTTGTTCTATTTATAGATGCAGATGCGCAACAAAATCCTGACGATATTCCGAGATTACTTAAGCCTATGGACGAATATGATATGGTTGTCGGTGCAAGGGCAAGGGGTTCAAAAATTTCGCTGCTTAGAAGACCAGGGAAATTTGTTCTTGGTGTGCTTGCAAATTACTTGGCTGGAATGAAGATACCCGATTTGAACTCAGGATTTAGAGCAATTAAAAAAGAAATTGTAACGAAGTATATGTATATTCTTCCAGATACTTTTTCATTCACTACTACCATTACTTTAGCCGCTATCAAAGAAGGTTATAACATAAAATATATCCCAATAGAAACTGTTAAGGGGCTTGGCACCAGCAAAATAAAACCTTTTCGAGATGGCTTTAGATTTATCATGTTAATATTGAGAACCATTGTTTTTTTCGATCCAATGAAGGTTTTTTTACCTGTTAGTATTATTTTGTTTGTTATGGGTTTTATATACTTGATACATAATTTAATTTTTTACTTAAATGTTCCAGACGCTTCTGTACTTTTAATAGCCTCAAGTATCATTATATTTTTATTTGGCCTTTTAGCGGATCAGATTTCACTGATGAGGAGGCAATGAGGGATGAAGGTTTTATTAATCAATCCACCATTTGAAAATATGGTCATGACGAATACGCCTTCTATCGTTGACGAGGAACAAGGTTTTTTCCCGCCATTGGGCATTATGTATGTAGCATCTTATGCAGAAAAGGAGACGGAACATAAAATTGGAATCTTAGATACCCAAGTTGAGCAGTTAAATTATACTCAAATTGAACACGAGATTAAAAAAAGGAGCCCTGATATTGTTGGCATTACAACAATGACATTTAGCTTAATAGATTCGATTTTAACCGCAAAAGTGGTCAAAAAAGTTGATGATAACATAAAGGTGATCGTAGGTGGTCCACAGGTAGGCATATACCCAGAGGAAACAATAGACTTTCCAGAAGTAGATTATCTTATACTAAATGAGGGAGAAATTACCTTCACGGAACTACTTCAAAATATTGATGACAAAGATAAACTGAAGAATGTCAAAGGTTTAGTTTTTAAAGATAATGGCAATATAGTGAAGACAGAGTTAAGAGAATTTATAAAAGATCTTGATGCACTTCCGTTCCCTGCCAGACATCTTACAGCTTATAAAAAGTATCGTTCATTGTTGGCAAAAGAGTCAATTGTTACGACTATGATTACAAGTAGAGGATGCCCTTACAAATGTATATTTTGTAATAGACCTCACTTAGGAAAGAAGTTCAGAGCACGGTCTGCTATTAATGTCGTGGATGAAATGGAAGAGTGTGTCGAAATGGGAATAAATGAAATTGCAGTGTATGATGATACGTTCACACTTAACCGACAACGTGCTATTGATATATGCAACGAAATTTTAGGTAGAGGTTTAAAAATTAGATGGGATATAAGAACACGCATTGATGCGATTGACAAGGAGCTTTTGAGTAAACTAAAAGAAGCAGGCTGTGATAGGATACATTATGGTATTGAAGCAGGGACTCCCGAAATATTAAAAGTTTTAAAGAAAGGAATAACCCTAGAACAAGCAAGGAACGCAATTAAATGGTCAAAAGAGATAGGAATTTCTACATTGGCTTACTTTATGATAGGGTCACCCCAAGAGAGCAGGGAACAGATCACTGAAACAATAAATTTTGCAAAGAAGCTGGATCCCGATTTTGCGCATTTTTCTATAACGACTCCTTTCCCGGCTACTGAGCTATACACAATGGGACTTGAAACAGGTGTTATTAAAAATGATTGCTGGAGAGATTTTGCAAAAAATCCTTCAACAGAGTTCCAATCACCTTATTGTGAGGGAAATTTATCACGGGAGGAATTAATTGAGCTTTTAAATTTTGCATATAAAAGATTCTATGTTCGCCCAAAATATATTTTTAGAAGCATATCAAAAGTTAGGTCTTTAGGGGAATTCAGAAAAAAAGCAAAAGCAGGCTTGAAAGTAGTTAAGATGTAATCGAGGTTTTGAAGTATGCAAGAACAACAAAAAGGCGTTCTATCTGTTGAATATCACGAAGGGCGAGAGAGAAAACGTGCATTAAAATATCGTTTAGCTCGCCGTACCGAAGAAGTATTAGAGGCAATTAAGGCATACAAAACTGCCGTAGACTCTCTCTTGGACATAGGAACTGCAGATGGACTCATGCTTAATAAGCTTTGTCAGGAGTTGAATATTCAGATGCCGGTGGGATTGGACTTTTCTGCCGAACTTCTCAAAACAAATCCACGTCATACCTCTCACTTCATCCAAGCCGATGCTTGCGAACTACCATTTGATGATGGCGTGTTTGATGTTGTGGTTGCAACGGCAGTGATAGAGCACGTTCCTGATGCTGGAAAAATGCTTAAAGAGTGTCATCGAGTTTTGATGAAAAATGGATTGTGCATTCTTACTACACCAGACCCATTTTTTGATTGGATTGGAACAAAGATTGGTCACTTGGAAGAGGAACAGCATAATGAAACGTTTAGATTATCAGAACTCGGATCATTGTTTGAATTGCAGGGTTTTAAGATTATCAAAGCAGAGAAGTTCATGATGTCACCGATTGGTTTTCCATACGAGATTAAGATTGAAAAGATTATGAAAATTGCTAAGCTTGATTTTTTGCTGTTAAACCAGTTGGTGGTGGGTCAGAAAGTTGATTAGATTTGTTTCATTATTTTCCTCATAAACGGTATTCCAATCAGTGATAACAACCAATATCTGAACACCGAGAACAATATCCCAACTCCTAATAATTGACTTGACGTGGCATATCCTGAAAAAAGAAAAATGATTGCAGCGTCACGAGTTCCCATACCTCCTAAAGTGACAGGTACAAGTCCAATAAAAATCACAATCGGGATGTTAGCAATTGTAAAGAGTAAAGGAACGTTAATTCCCAATGCATAGAAAAACATTACCGTTTGTACTATTGATATGAACCAAATTAAAAGAGAATAAGAGAAAATAATTGAAAAGGCTTTTTTATCTTTCGTTAGTAATTTCGTAGAAAGAATCGTGTTTTGGATTTTTTCATTCCATGAGCTTTTTATCGGCAAACGAAAATCGAAACCAGCACGCGCAAGAAGGAAAATTGCAAGTATACAAACAAGAATGATAAATGCAACACCCGCTAATTCATATTTCTTGCAAAATGTCATACCGATTAAAGAGAATAAAACAAGTGTGAGAACGTCAAACATTCGCTCAGTTATTACGCTGCCGACTGTTTTGCTGGCGGGAATAATATCTTTTAGGTAATATGCCTTGATAACATCCCCGGATTTTGAGGGAGTTATAGACGTTAAAGGAAAAGCGCCCATTATCAAACTAAAGCATTCTTTGTATTGGAAGTTGTAGCCCAATGTCACTAAAATTATTTGCCATCGTTTCGCTATGATGAGTATGATTACAAATAGCAATAAAAGTGATATAAACAGATAAAAGATGTTAGCGTGCGATAATACCTCCATGACCGAGTAGAAATCTATTTTCGTGAAAATTAAGTAGAAAATGCCAAAAGTGATAACGGATACTAAGATTGCTTTTAATATTGACTTTGATTGTTCTTTCATCATTTTATCCCTATTCTTTCATATCCAACTTAAGTTGCTACTTTAATTAATTTCTGTTCTATTAGGATCAAAAGTATAGATCCACACTGTATGACTCCCTTGTGTAAATGCCCAATCTTTTAAAAATTTGGGATTGTTAGTAAAATCATCTGGTAATATAGAGGGAAGAAATGGATTAATATCTTCTATAATCAAATATTTTATATTATTATCGACTAAAAAATTTTCAAACGACTCTTTACGAGGGGCACGTTCTATATCATAAACTTTTAGCGAGGGAAAATAAGTCTTAATCAAAGCTTTTTGAGTAACTGCAACAGTCGCCGAAGAATCTCGTGAATATACCCATTCTCCCGCAAGTCGGAACAAATTATTTTCAATAGCTGTTGTTCGTCCTAAATCGATTCCCTTATTTACCATATTTAAAGTAGAAAAGATTAAAATAAGCACTATGAATAATATAACTAAAATACGTGAAATGTAGCTGTAAGTATTACCATTAGAATAAACTAATGAGGGACTTAATTTTTTAAAATGTGTACTCCGTATTATATCAAATATTTTATGTATCCCAATCGAAGCAAATATTAAACAAGGAGGAAAAGCAAAATATATATGTCTTATATCCTTAAACGGCCACACTATATAAAAAGCAGAAACCAGAACAATCCAAAATATAAGGCTTATTCCTGCTTGGGATCTCTTTTTTAATAGATAAAAGAATCCAATTCCCATAAAGATAATGAGAGAAATTCCAATGTAACTTAAAAAAGCATTCCCTGTTATATAAACGCCATCCAAAATTATTTCGGTATTTAAAATACCACTTCTTTGTGCATGTGAAGGAGGTGCTAAAACTATTTCGATAATCCTCTTTAATATTGGAAATTTTGCTCTTACATTATACAGAATAACTATTTGCCATGACAAAAGCATTAAAATACTAGAAATCAGCCCGTAGAGAATGTACTTCACACGACTTCTTTTGTAAATACTGATTAAAGTTGCATAAATAAACAATAATAAAAAATCGTATCGAATAAGTGATGCTATTCCAACTAGTAAAAACATTATCATTATGTTTTTGAAATTATCACTTTGAAGTGAATAGTAGAATGATAAAGCAAATACAGCAATAAATAGGCTTTCAGACATGATTCTACCACTTATGAGTATATATAGTGGATTTAAAACAATAAGAATCGTTGAAAGTATAGCAGCACTTTTATGCTGATAACTCTTCTCAACAATCAGATATACAAAAACCAACAGGAAAGAGGAGGATAACCAAGAAATTAGTCTTGCTGCAACCATATAGTTACCAGTAAACACAGACAGTGCCGCTATCAACATAGGATATGCTGGTAGATAATATGTGTGAAAAAGTCCTTCTTCAATTTCTATATAATATTTTCCTTCTTCTTTTATATGCTGAGCTAGACTAAGATAGGAATAGGAATCCGTATACTCTGTTACCACTAAACTAGACGATACAACAGCTACAAAAAATCCTATTAAAAATATGAAAATAGGAAGATATCTTGTTCCGATCAAGTTTTTTATTTTTCTACTTTGATATTTTATCATAAATGTACTATCCTCCATGATCAGTTAGATTTTTTGATGAAAAAATCCTTGAAAATTAGATATATATACCAAATACAAGACCCAGAAAAGGTTCCCCAAATTATAGTCATCAACTTCTCTGATGGTTGCTGTAACATACGAAGTGTAGGATATTGGAAAATGTCCGGGTATATTGGGTAAAAGAAGTAATAAGGAGGCCAATAAACAATAAATGACCAAACTAAAGCAAGTAATATAACGATTTTAAATAGATATAACCGTTTGGGATGTAAGACGGCATCAATTGTTAGAAACGGAATAATCCATATAAAAAACTGAGGATGCCATATCGACAAAGCGAAATAAATCAAAAGAGGAAGCATTAAAGCAGCATTTATAGCTCTTAAAGGATTGTTTAAGTTCCATTTATCGTATATAGCTAGTAATGCTACTATAAGCAATGTAAAAGTAACTGGTATATACCCTAGATTGAAACCTAACAAAAAACTTTGTGAATAAGTGAAAAGATGGGTTATATAACCCATTGGGGATATTACAAGATAAGGAAGGGATATTAGAATTAGGGGGACAAAGGTAAATAAAGCGAAAATAATAGTTGTACTTTTTTTAAGGTTAAGTTTTAGCATTATAGCAATATAATATGGCAAAAGTAGTAGTGGCGATGACTTGCACACTACACCAGATCCAAGGCTAAGAGCACTTTTCCAATACTTGTTATTTACAAATAAATACAAACTAAAAAAGGCGCATGCAGCAGCAAGAACGTCAAAGTGACCCCATATAGCGTCTATAAAAATAACAAAAGGATTAAGAAACCATAGTATAAATGCCTTACATCCCCATTTTTCTCCTAAATATTTAGTAATTATTGCAAAAATAAGATAACCCACTAAAACATCTGTTAATATTAGTGGGATCTTTAAAAATAGTATTAGCGGTTTGCTAACTAGAACGCTCATGCCAGCACTTGTAAATAAATGTGTATCTAGTACTGGCATCAAAGCGGAAAGGTTTGGACACACAGTTTTCCACAAAAGGTACATAGCCGATGAAATCCACAACCACAATGGTGGATACGGATATTCTGTTTCGGGTATTGCATATATAATTAGTTTTGCATCAATCGTCTGTTGTGCCGTTGTTACCCACAGTACCATATCTCCATGCATCGTTATGGGAGCTAATATAAATCGAATTGCTAATCCGATTAAAAGATATTTAAGCAGCGTTTTATTTTTCCAAAAAGATTGTAGCTGCGGAGAAAAATTTAAATTCGATTTTAAAATCATTGTCAACTTTCTTTGCAATCCCTTTCCCAATTTAGATTCTAACATCTATCTATCCCTCACCAATCGTTGTAACTTCAAATAAGTTAAATTCACTGATGCCAAAATAAAAGTCTAATGTTTTGATACCGCAACACTTACAAAGCTCTATCTCCTTTTTCGTCCATTCTGCTTGCAATCTTAGCATTTTTAACCTCCTCCCTTTCCACATTTGTGATTATGACTTCTAAGTTTAGCTTTTTTTGATTTAGCTGCAACAAAAACATAATCAGAAGGTAATAAATTACTTTTAATTAAAATTCTTTCTAATTCTATTAATGCACCCAGCAATCTCTCTCCTTCTTCATCTTTTTCGAAATTCCCTGCAATGCCATTTAACAGTGGATGTAATAGAGTACCACCTGTTGGTCTGAATAAAACGATTTCTAAGTAGTTTTTCATTATATCCATTACTTCTTCTGACCGAATACTTTCAGATGGATCCATTTTTATTAATTCTTCTAAGTTTGGACGAGTTTGATTATCTTTGATTTGTCCATCATGCAGAATTTTATAATTTTTAGGTAACAATTTTAATAAAGCATTTGTTAAATCTAATTGCTCATCAGTAAGTTGTATTCTATTGGGACCCACATACTCTCTCATAGTAAAAAGACCGCTGGATTTTAAAGAGCTTTGAACTTGCAGAAAAAAATACTCCGGAAATCCTTTTGCTATGTCCATAACAACAATTTCATCAAAAAGACCTGTTTTATAGAATGGTATTTCAGGTCTTCCTATCTCATCACAACCAATAATGCAACATTTTAAATTTTGATGGGAACCCGCTTTTTTCAGTAATTTTATACTAAATAAAGTAAAATCTACGTTTGGGCCCCCTGATGCGCATTCATATTGATAGTGTGCAATTTCATTGAGGGTTTTCCAGTATATCTTAAAACCACTAGGTATATACTGCTCTTTAGAGTTGTCCCACTTCGTTTGTTTGTCTCTTAGAAGGTCACGAGGGATTTTAAACATTAGGTTATTAGGAACTTCGTTGAAAAGCTTACTATAATAATCTTTATACCGTAGTAAATCTTCTTTAGAAGAGTCAATTGTTAAGCCACTTGTTATAACCCATTCTAACAATCTTTTAAAATTTCCCTTTGATACCTCAGGGAAAGCCTTTTGCAAATCTATTCTTGATTTATATATTTGAAGTAATTTGATTACGGGATAATCTATTTTGTTACTTTTCATTCTGTCACCTCACAACTTAATTGAAAAATCCTCCCTATCCAAAGTTAAATTAGGGTTGTAGTAAGGGTCTCCTTTATCTATAACATGCCCCCACTTTTTCTTTATGTATTCAACTTCCTTTAAAAACCTTGCTTGCTTTTCCTGAGTATTTTCATAACCTCTACTTAAAGATTCGTGATGATAAAGTTCAGCATAAGGTGTATAAACAATTAAATACCCTTTCTCCCTAATTTTCAAACATAACTCAACATCGTTAAAAGCAACCGATAATTCTTCGTCAAAACCACCTAATTCTTTAAATACCTCTTTTCTTAGCATCATGCAAGCAGCGGTTACCGCACTAAGATTTTGTATTAAATGTGGCCTCCAAGTATATCCTGGGTCGTCTTTATGAAAATTTTTGTGCGAATGACCGGCAACTCCACCTAGAGCAATTATAATTCCCGCATGCTGAATCGTGTCATTTGGGTAAAGAAGTTTAGCACCCACAGCCCCCACATCCCTTCTTTTACAAAATTCGAGCATTGCTTCTAACCATTCACCGGAAATAACTTCTGTATCATTGTTTAACAAAACTACATATTCATTACTCACTTTTGATACTGCATAATTATTGATTTCCGAGAAATTGAAAGGCTTGTTGTACTCCAGAATTTTTATCTTCAAGTTTAATTTTAATTTTTCAAAGTACTCAAAAGTTCTTTCTTCCTGGCTGTTATTATTTACTATGATTATTTCATAATTTTCATAACGTGTTTTTGTTTGTATGGATTCAATACACCTTTTCAAGACATCTACTTTGTCCTTAGTAGGTATTATAATTGAAATATTTGGATGTTCTTTTATTTTGTATTTTACCCTATAAGAACCTTTGTATCTGCCATCAAAAATCTTAACATCGTGATCAGAACTTTCTAAATGGTCTCTTAACGCCTTCTTAGCAGATTCATACGCATAAGGCTTTGCTGTTTCAATATACGCAGCAGATTCGGAAACTTCTCTCCAGTGGTACAGAATATAAGGTATGTGTGCTATTTTTTGTGTTTTTTTTGTAACTCTTAAAAAAAGATCGTAATCCTGAGAGCCATCATATTCCTCCCTAAATCCTCCTACTTTATTAACTAAACACTTTCTGATCGTAGTGAAGTGGCAGATATAATTGTAGGATAAAAACATATCTGGAGACCAGTCAGGTTTGAAAAAAGGGTCCCTTCTTTTTCCCTCAGTCGTGATTTTGTCTTCATCGGAATAAATGAAATCGAGCTCAGATTTTTGATTTAATAGTTTTACTACCTCATACAAAGCAAAAGGTGCAAGTTCATCATCATGATCTAAAAATCCTATAAATTCACCAGTAGCTAAGGATAGAGCTTCATTGGAATTTCCCGCTATTCCGTTATTCTCATCCAAAAACTTCACCTTTATTCTTGAATCTTTTTTAGCGTATTCTTCCAAAATTTTTCTGACGTGTAGCTTTGTAGAGCATCCATCTGCAATGCACAGTTCCCAATTATCATAAACCTGACTAAAAACAGATTCAATTGCTGCTCGAAGCCATTTCTCATCCGTGTTCCATACTGGAGTTATAATGCTGATTTTTGGTCGGTATTCAAAAGAAAGACTTTCTTTTTTGTATTCTTCAAGTTTTTCTTTTGTTGGCTCGTTTTTCAGTATCCAAATTTCGTATGGGTCTTTTACCTTCAAATTGGCAAAAGCCTGAAAATTGATGCCCCCCCCTAATTCTTCTTCACCATAAAATAACTGTAAATCCGGAAAACTTAGTTCTGGATCGTAATAAACCGCGGCAGAAGGCGATCCTCCTTTTAAATGGAAAAAGAATGTTTTACCCTCGCTGTCTTTGATTGTTTTGAATCTAAAAGAAGTGTAGTCATTATCTAAGATATTTCCCCATTTAACTTTTGCTTTTCTTAGTATAGAACCATTCATGGACTTTTCCCTTAGATATAACAATAAATCAGAGTTCTTTCGTTGATACGTAGCCGTTAATATTCTTATCGTATTTAAATTATTTGCAGGAAATACGAACTTACCAACCAATTCTTTTTCTAACGATAATGGAACGTGATTTTGTGCGTTTACGATATTTGTTTCTACTAATGGTTTGTTTATGCGAACCTTTAAAAATGGTACTTTTTGGTATAATCTTCTTCTAAATTTAAGCCAGAAGCTCCTCCAACCTTCATTTATGATAACTCTAATGCCAATAAGTCCAAGATCATAAGTATGCCTTCTTATGGTTCCCAAGGGCAATATTCTTTCTATTAACCCTTGATATTTACTCAGCAACTGCCACGTGACACTACTTTGTATGCTTAGTAGTGTGTAACCCAGGTTTCTGATGTGATTATCTTTTTCTTGAACAGCAACACCGATTTCCACAATCTCCTTTTCTTTTAACTGTAGTTGGTCATTCAAGCCGTTTATAATTCCATCCAGATTCCCGATGTGATTATCTTTCTCTTGAACAATGGTGTTGATTTCCACAATCTCCTTTTCTTTTAACTGTAGTTGGTCATTCAAGCCGTTTATAATTCCATCCAGGTTCCCGATGTGATTCCTCCTTCCTATGTTGTCTTCCCCAATACAATCAAACACTAAGGAAAGAAGATTTTGACGTTTTGATACATCAACACTTTTATCAATTTTTGATTCCGGTTCAAGTATTGGCAACGTCCCTCTTTCTCCAATAAGGTAAATTTTCCTGTAAGTTGGCTCTAAAAAATCACCTAAATCAACAAAATTCTCATTATAGTATCTGTAAACTTTGCTTACTTTTTCTCCCGGAATTCCATAGTTATAAGCATAAAATATAAAAAACTGTAACAAAAGCCAATTTGAAATATTATTCGTTTCTAATATATAAAATTCATATCCCTTTTCTATCAAAAAATCTTCTAATTCATCCTTTAAAGGTAAGCTATTTTCTATATGTTCTTTAAGCCAGGGATGTGGTTCACCTGCATTTTTGAGGAAGAAATCGTATACCCTTATTTCTGCATCTTCAACTTCTTTGGAGTAAAAAGGTGCTCCCAGAACAATAAAATTCTTACTCAATCTGAGCATTTCAGAAACGGTCTTTAGTCTATCCTCTCGTGGAATGTGCTCATAGAGGTCAGAAGAAATCACAACATCAAATGAACTGTTTTTGAGTGGTGCATCTCTAATATCGCCAACGATATAATTCTCTTCTTTTCGTTCACTTTCCCTTAAATCCAAAATATAATATTTGTCTTCTTTTAAGAAATCTTTAAATTGTCCTCCTCTTCCGCCAACATCTAAGATTTTCAGTTTGCTCTTGTTTCTTACACTATTTACCAACTTACTTATTAAAATGTTCCTTGTGTAAAGGTCAAAAGGTAAATCCAATTTTTCATCCACAGTTTTATACTCATACACGCTTGAATCTTTCATTGCATATTGCCCCCTTTGATCAAAGTTGAGACGGCAAATGTATATCTTCTATGCAAATGCTCATAATGTACCTCCACCCCACATATTTTCGTGTCCACAAAAGGTAAATATCTTTCACCCGTCCACTCAAGCATTTCTTCTTCCATTACCTATCCCTCTTCTTCCTTATTATTTCATTAATGGTTAGATACATATTTCAATTTATTTTATGAGCTCTTTATGAGCCCTTTGATGCCAGTACATAGTAAGTCCCTTTTCCAGTTTGCCCTATTTTTTGAAGGATATTTAAATCTACGGTATGTGTTTAGCTCCATCTACAACCATTTCATCCTTCCCACCTCAACAGCCATCTAAAATCCGGTTAAAACCGAAAAACTACTATATTATGAGAGCAATACCCTATCTATAGGAGGATGGACAAAGACGAGATTATCGGACAACTCAAACGTGAGAATGAGCTGCTTAAGGCACGCATAGAGGAACTCGAGGCCCAACTGGCTAGATATGAGAACCCGCATACCCCGCCAAGCATGAAACGCGGTGGCAATAGCAGAAGGAATCAGAAGAAAAGCGGGAGAGAAGCCAGGTCAGAAGAAAGGGCACAAAGGGGTGACGAGACAACGGGCAGAACCAGATAGGCAGGTAGAGGTCCGGATGGGTCGGTGCCCGTACTGCGATGCCGAGCTTGGTGATCCGGTCAGCGTGGAATCGAAGATCATCGAGGAGATACCAGAACCACAACCAGTTATCGTCACCGAATACAAAATTGCACATTATACATGCCCGGGGTGTCATAGAGAAGTCGTTGCAAGCGATCCCGATTGCCCAAAAGAAGGCATATTCGGTAATAACACGATAGCACAAGCGGCTGTGCTGAAATACGAGGAGCGGTTGCCACACCGTAAGATCCAGAATGTTTTTAAGCGGCAATACGGATTGGATATAAGTCCTGCTACGATACTTGATCTCACACGTCGTGCCTCCGATGCGGTTCGATCGGAATATGAAGAAATTCTGGACAGAATCCGCGGTGCTGAGGTACTGTATGTGGATGAAACCTCAATCAGGGTTCAGGGAAAGAAGTACTGGATCTGGGCATTCACCACGCCGACAGAGACCTTTGTCGTAATACGGAAGAGCAGAGGTATGAAAGTGCTCATGGAAGTTCTGACGAGACGGTTCACGGGAATAATCGTATGCGATGGCTGGAAACCGTATG
>Ga0114922_10003294_pt1 | contig 15100 bp, 12 predicted proteins | sample AartaG_FD_100975 | JGI IMG/M metagenome (GOLD analysis project Ga0114922, IMG submission 100975) | Deep subsurface microbial communities from Aarhus Bay to uncover new lineages of life (NeLLi) - Aarhus_00045 metaG | ecosystem: Environmental > Aquatic > Marine > Oceanic > Sediment | place...
AAAGAAAGGAAAATCTGGTAGGTTAGCTGGTTTGGCAATAGCACTAAAATCAAATATAAATGTTTTGGATATGCCAATAACATGCGCATCAAAAACACTTGAAAATTATTATGGTACATTTGATTCTGATATTATAAAAAAAATAAAACAGGTAACAATTAGCGAAATATTTGTAATCTCTATAACAAACCAAAGGTTTGATATATATCGCACTTCGTGCACTATAACGAGCTCTACTCGATATATCCACTTTGTGGTTATAAATATTTAGGTTAAATTGTAGTTGTTTCTTATTGTGGCTTTTGATGACAATAAAGGGGGAGGCTTTCAGCCCAAGATGTTTCAGGGAAATTGGAAATGTGCTGATTGCGGTGTGGAAATAACCGAACTTCCTTTTGAACCTCGTGAAGGTTCAGAAGTCTACTGCCGTGATTGCTATCGCAAAAGAAGACCCCCAAGAAGAGATTTTCGTTAATAGAAAATCTTAGCAAAACCCCGCTCTTCAAAAGAGCGGGGTTTTGTTTTCTTCACATTTTATTTTCTTCTGAGTATAGTATAATAGAGATAATAAATATCTATATAATTGCTTTATTCGGGAAGATAAAAATAAGTTTTTATTTTCCTCATTTGCAATTATGGAACAATGGGAAAAATAGTATTAATACAATACCTTACTTGGCAATTTATAGATTCACCTAAATCTATTCTAAGAGGGTGGTATAATTTACTTTTTTTTAATCTAAATTATTTTTCAGTTCCAACACTCTTAAGAACTTTTTTTTCTCATTGGCATAGATATTACTTATCTTACGGGAAGGCCTTTAGACCTGCGAGATATTTTGAAGCTTTTGTTTTCAATATTTTTTCCCGGATTATAGGAGCAATATTCAGAACAGTTTTCATAATTGTAGGTACTGCTTTAGAAGTTTTAATAATTGGAGGAGGAATAATTGTTATTTTAGGATGGCTGGTCTTACCATTTCTTTTAATTTTTGGGCTTATTTTTGGGATTAGGTTGACTTTTTAAAAAATAGGAATAAATAAAAATAAAAATAATTCGTTATAGTGTTTAATTTCAATCTTAAAGGAACAGCAATAAGTCTGGCAATAAGATGGGAAAAGCTCCCCTTTTTTAGATGGTCCAGGTATTTAAGAAAATTATTTTTATTTTTATTTATTCTTATTTTTTTAATATTCCTTTATGGATTTTTACCAGAAGAATTTTCAAAAGAAACTTCCAAATCTTTATTAGGACTTTCTATAATTTTTCTTTCCCTATGCTTACTTTTTCGGATTATAGAAGGTTTTGTAAATTTAAAATTAAAAAAACCCCGCCTTCGCTTTAAAGGCTTCGGCGGGCAAGCAGAACTTTTAAAAGATGCCGCGCTAAATCCAGAAAAATATAATTTAGCTGAGTTTTTAAGTTTCGAAGTAGCTAGAGCAGTAAAAAAATCTTTAAAATCTGCAAGATCTCAAAAAATTAGCTCAACCCACCTTTTTTATCATCTTTTAACTGATAACCCAAAGCTTGATTCTATTTTCTTAAGGCTTCTTTTAAATATAAAAGAAGTTAAACAAACGCTGAAAAGGGAGATGAAAATGTTCTTTGCTCAAAGAGATTCCGCTGTTTTTGAAACAAGCTTTCAAGATGTTATTTTAGAGGCTCTCAAAATCGCTCAAAAGAAGAATCATTCAAGAATTGAAATAGGGGATACCCTAGCTGCTTTAGCTTATCATGATCTATTTTTTAAAAGAATTTTGATTCATTCTAGACTTAGGACAAGAGACATTGAAAATTTGACTTGGTTATTTGAAGAAATTGAGGAAAAAATCAAAAAAAGAAAAAGGTTTTGGGAATACGAAAATCTAGCCAAAAGAGGGACATTAGCAAAAGAATGGACAGCTGGCTACACAATAACTCTAGATAAATTTTCACGGGATCTGACCGATTATATAAAAGGCGCCACACCCGAGTTTATTGCCCATGTAGAAGAAACAAAGATTGCAGAAAGGGCTTTAGCGCGACGAGAAATTAACAATGTTTTAATAGTAGGAAACCCAGGATCTGGAAGAAAAAGTATAGTTTATAGTTTGGCTCAAAAAAGCCTTTTAGGCAAAAGCTTAGCTGGAGTTAATTATAAAAGGGTAGTCCAATTAGAGATGGCTGCTCTTTTAGCTCAGTCTGAAAGCATCGAGGAAGTTGAAAGTTTCCTAGATAAAATTTTTGGAGAAGCAGTTCTAGCAGGAAATATTATTTTAGTAATTGACGAATTCCATAATTATATCGGCCAGGTTTCAAAACCTGGCATAGTTGATATTTCGGGAATTATTACTCCTTATTTGCGTCTTCCTCAATTCCAGATTGTTGCTATTACCACTTATGATGGCCTCCATCGTCATATTGAAAAAAACCCCTCTGTTTTATCGCTTTTTGAGAAAGTCGAAGTGTCGGAAGTTTCTCCAGAAATAACCCTTTTAATTTTGGAAACTTTAGTTCCTATTTTAGAGAAAAAACACAAAATTTTTATTTCTTATCCGGCTATCCGCGAGATAATTTCTTTATCTGAACGCTATCTTGCTGCTCTTTCTTTTCCCGAGAAAGCCATGGATATTTTAGATGAAGTGGCAATTTATGTAGCAACCGCAACTAAAGAAAAAGTCGTTTTGCCAAAACATGTTGCTGAAATTATTACTCAAAAAACCGAGATACCGGTAGGAGAAATTGAAGTAAAAGAAAGGGAGATTTTACTCAATTTAGAAGATTTAATTCACCAAAGAATTATTAACCAAGATGTGGCAGTTAAAGAAGTGGCAGCTGCTCTCCGGCGGGCTAGATCTGATATTACTGTTAGGAAAGGACCCATGGGTGTTTTTCTCTTTTTGGGACCGACCGGGGTTGGTAAAACTGAAACCTCAAAGGCTTTGGCTCAGTTTTATTTTGGAGCTGAAAATAGGATGATAAGACTAGATATGTCAGAGTTTCAAACAGTAAAAGATATTCCTCGGCTGATTGGTTCAGAGAAGGAAATAGGATTATTGACCAAGCCAGTCCAGGAAACACCGTTTTCTTTAGTTCTATTGGACGAAATAGAGAAAACTCATCCCAATATTTTAAATTTGTTTTTACAAGTTTTCGATGAAGGATATATAACCGATGGCTTTGGAAAAAAAGTTGATTTTAAAAATACCATAATTATTGCCACCAGTAATGCTGGTTACAAAGTAATTTTAGAGGCATTGAAAGAGTTAACTGAATGGGCGGGTGTAAAACAAAAACTCTTAAACTTTCTTTTTCAAAAAGGAATATTCCGGCCAGAATTTATTAATCGTTTTGATGCTGTTGTTGTTTTTAGGTCTCTAACTAAAGAAAATCTTTTGGATATTGCTGAACTTATGCTTGAAAAATTAAAGAGAAATCTTAAAGAAAAAGGCGTTGAGTTTATAATTACCGAGTCCCTTAAAAAGAAAATCGTTGAATTAGGTTATAATCCGGTTTTTGGAGCAAGGGAAATGAGAAGAGTTATTCAGGACAAGGTAGAAAACGTTTTGGCCTCAGCTTTATTATCAAAAAGCTTAATGCAAGGAAATAAAGTTGAGATTAATCCTGAAAATTTTAAATTAATCATTAACTCTAAATAAAGGTTGAATAATAAAATAAATTAAGAACCGAGCTGCCTGCGAGAACCTTGATTCTTTCAGAATTTAGATTCAAAAAATCAGCCCTTAAGGACTGATTTTTTATTTGAAAGATAATATCTGTGGATTTCCTGTGGAAAAATAATGATTTTAATCTTATTTCCAATATATTTATTTTGTGTTGACTTATACTTATAAAGTGGGGTATAAAGGAAACAGAGTGGATAGTTGTGGAAAAGTGTGGGAAAAACCCTAAAAGTGGTGAATAACTTTAAGTCTTTCGTTCTAAATACTTAATCGGTTAGCTGTTCAAATAAATGTTCATCGGTGAATACAAATATACTATTGATAGTAAAAAAAGATTAGCTTTGCCGGCAAAGTTCAGAAAAGAATTAGGAAAGTCAGTGATAATTACCAAAGGTCTTGAGAATTGTTTAATTGTTTATCCTGAAAAAGAGTGGCGGGTGATGTCAGATAAGTTAGGCAAGCTTCCAACTAGTCAAATTGAAGCTCGGGGTTATGCCAGGATTATGTTAGCTGGGGCAATGGCAGTAAATTTAGATAGACTTGGAAGAGCTCTTATCCCAGATTATTTGAAGAAATATGCCAGTTTAAAAAAGAATGTAGTAGTTTGCGGACTTTTTAACAGATTAGAAGTTTGGGATACTCAAAAATGGGAGACATATAAAAATAAAACAGAGAAAAAAGTTGGCGATCTCGCTTCAAAGTTAAGGGAATTAGGAATTTAAATTGTAAATTAAAAAATGATTCATCAGGCGGTTTTACAGAAAGAAGTTTTGGAATATTTAGATCCAAAACCGAACGAAAACTTTATTGATTGTACGATCGGAGAAGGAGGACACGCAATCGCTATCCTTGAGAGAAATAAGCCGAATGGAAGAGTGTTGGGAATAGAAATAGATCCTGAAATTTATAAAGAATTTAAAAAACGGATAAAGGAATTTTCAAATAGATTAATTTTAATTAATGGTTCTTACGTAAATTTAAAAGAGATCGTTAAAAAGTTAAAATTCGCACCGATAGATGGAATTTTATTTGATCTTGGAATGTCAAGTTGGCACTTGGAAAATTCGGGTAGGGGATTCTCATTTTTAAGAAACGAGCCCCTGGATATGAGATTTAGTCCTGAAAGTAATTCCTTAACTGCTCAAGATATTGTAAATAAGTGGTCAGAACCTGAAATTGAAAAAGTTTTAAAAGAGTACGGAGAGGAACGATTCTCAAAAAAAATCACTCTAGAAATTATTAAAGAAAGAAAAGAAAGACCAATTAAAACCACTTTTCAGTTAATAGAAGTTATAAAAAGGGCAATACCAGGCAAATATTGCAGAGGAAGAATCCACTTTGGCACCCGAACATTCCAAGCTTTAAGAATCGCGGTTAATGATGAACTAAATAATTTAAAGAAGGTTTTACCTCAGGCAGTAGAGGTTTTATCGTCTGAAGGACGAATTGTCATAATTTCTTTTCATTCTTTAGAAGACAGAATCGTTAAAAATTTTTTTAGGGATTTAGACAAAGTTAAATTAAAAATTTTAACAAAGAAACCAATAACGCCCAATGAGGTAGAGATTAAAATTAATCGCCGCTCGCGTAGTGCAAAACTCCGGGCAGCAATAAGAACCTGACTTTGTCAGAACCTTGATTCGCTAAGGTATAAATATGTAATCTTGAATTAAAACTATGAACACTACTTTAATTCTAAACTTCCCTTTTGTTCTTGGAAATCGCTTTACTTTAAAATTGAGGATTATTTGGAGAGTATTTTTGGGTTTGGGAATTTTATCAATAATTGCTCTTGTGATTTTTTATATTTTTCAAGTTAATGCCGAGATTTCAGAAAGATATTCAGTTCAAAAGTATGTTGGTACATTAAATGAAATTTCAGAAGAGAATAAAAATCTGGAAATTAATTCGCTCCAACTAGATTCTTTAGAAAATATATCCGGTTTATTAGAAAATCTTAATTTTGTAAAATCGGATAAAATTCATTATATCCGTGTTTTAGACAATCAAGTCGTATCGAAATAATGGGAAAATGGCGAGTTAATTTAATTTTTGTTTTAATTATTTTATTTGGGGCGACTATTATCGGTCGCTTATTTCATTTCCAAATTGTCCAGCATGACTACTATAAAGCTTTAGCTCGAGGTCAGCAGAAAGATTTCCGTATATTTTCAGGAGAACGGGGAGAGATATTTCTAAGGGAAGGAAAGGCCGTTGCTACAAATGTAAAAGAAAAATATGTATTTGTATCTCCTCAAAAGATTGAAAAAAAAGAAGAAACTGCCAAAGCCCTTTCCCAAGCCCTTGATCTGGAAGAAGAATTTGTTTTAGAAAAAGTTAAAAAAGATAGTTTATTTGAACAGATAAAAAGCAACTTGTCAGAAAAGGAAGAGGACTCTTTGGCTGATTTAAACTTACCCGGGGTTTATATGGATCAAACTGTTTCTAGAAAGTATCCTCAAGGATCACTGGCTGTTCAAACTATTGGATTTTTAGGTGGGGAAGAAATAGGGCAGTATGGAGTAGAGGGATATTACGATGAGATTTTACAAGGAAAGAAGCATTACCAGGAGGAAGAGAAAGGGTTAATAGGGTATTTCAGTGAGACTCAGGAGAAGTCCCTAAGGGGCTCTGATATTTTTTTAACTATTAATTATAATATCCAATTTTTAGCAGAGAAATTATTAAAAAAAGCAAAAGAAGAATTGGATATTGAAGAAGGGTTAATTATCGTTTTGGATCCTAGTTCTGGAAGGATTCTGGCCCTAGCTAATTTCCCTGATTTTGATCCTAATTACTATTCAGAAGTTGAAGACTTTCAAGTTTTCCAAAATGGAGCTGTTCAGAAAATTTTTGAACCGGGTTCAGTTTTTAAGCCAATCACTATGGCTGCTGCCCTTGATCAAGGGAAAATAACACCTCAAACTACTTATGTTGATAAGGGAATAATAAAGATAGGGGGTCGGACTGTTTATAATTATGATGAGCGGGTACACGGGGAGCAAACTATGACCGAAGTTTTGGAGAAATCAATTAATACTGGAGCAGTTTTTGCCGAGAGACAAGTGGGGCATGATCTTTTTCTGGAATATTTAGAGCGGTTTGGTCTTTTTAGACAGACCGGCATTGATTTACAAGAAGAAATTTTTTCTGAGAATAAAGAATTTAAAAAAGGTTATGAGATAAATTTTGCAACAGCTTCTTTTGGACAGGGGATTGAAATGACACCTATTCAGTTAATTAGGGCTTTTGGAGCTATTGCTAACGGAGGGAGATTGGTCCGTCCTTATGTGGTTGAAAAAATTTTTAAAGATGGCAAAATAACTGAAATACAACCGGAAGTTTCAGAAAATCGAATTATTTCTCAAAAAACCGCTTCTCAGATTACAGCAATGTTGGTTAGCGTAGTGGAAAATGGACCTTATACAAAAAGAGCCAGAATTCCTGATTATTATATTGCAGGAAAGACTGGAACCGCCCAAGTGCCGGAAAAAGGAGTATATTCACCGGATAAAACTTGGCAGTCATTCGTTGGCTTTGCTCCGGCATTTAATGCTCGATTTGTAATTTTAGTAAAACTTGATAATCCCAAAACAAAAACTGCTGAATATTCTGCTGTTCCGATTTTCAGAGAATTAGCAAAATATGTTATAGATTATCTTCAAATTCCTCCTGATCATGAGGAATAATGATTGCTCGGTAGTATTTATTCGGAGAGTACGGCGTCAGCCGTCTACTTAATTCGTTGATTTCTATGTTAAATTTTACTAAAAAATTTATTTTCTTTTTTAAAAAGCCATCTGTTGTCCTTATTGTAGGGAAGTGGAGATTTTCGACAGAAGATGCTATTTTCCAAGTATTAAAATCTAATTTTAAAATCAGAAAGATTTCGGAGAATATTTTGCCCTTGGCCAGGAATAAAAGCGAAATTTTAATTTTTATGCCAGATCTTGCAAATTCTCAAGATTTGGGGAATTTCAATTTTTTATTAAAAAGATCTCGATTGCCAATTTTAGTGGTAACCGCTGCTGTAGAAAATCAAATTGGTAAATTAGCGGAGTTTCTACCTAGTCACGGTTTTATAATTGTAAATTCCGATAGTGGACTCGTCCGGAAGATTAAAAACGAAACTCAGGCCCATGTCTTAACTTATGGTTCTGAAGAAGGGGCGGATTTTAGAGTTACAGATATTAATTTAGGGGAAGAGGAAACAAATTTTAAAACAAATTATGAAGGAGATATTGTTCCTTTCTGGTTTAAAGGTCTTTTGGGAAAAGAGGAGATATACAACATTTTGGCTGCTATCAGTGTAGGAGTAGTAAATAATTTAAATTTAGTTGAAATATCACAAATATTAAAAAATTTCGAATTACTTTCTGATTAAATACTGTAATAAAATATGAAATTAATTTTACAGAAACTTGATTTTTTGGTAAATTAATAGGAAATCGGCCCCATCGTCTAGTGGCTTAGGACGCATGGTTCTCATCCATGTAACACGGGTTCGACTCCCGTTGGGGCCGCAAATAAAAAAAAGCCCCTGAGAAAATAAGGACCTGTACAGGTGGGGAGAAGAACACCTGTAGAAGGTCTGTCTTATTTCTCAGGGGGTTTCCTCCGGCGAGGGTGCGCCTGCCGGAGAAGATGTTAATCTTAAGGTTCTAACTTTATTGTACTCTAATATGAAACTTTGTCAAGGATTTGGAGAAATTTTGGGCTAATGTAAGTGTCCCGCCTTCATTAGAAAAGCAGACGTTCTTTGAGTTCCTCCATCAGGCAATCCGCACAGACGCAAAAGCAAAAAAATAAAAAAAAAGAAAAAAAACGGGCTAGGAGAGAACGAATCTCTTCTAGCCCTGTTTTTCGGACTCCTTCTTGATTCCGTTTTTTTAACCAACCAACTGGGTTGGTCCGATCCGAAAAACTTCTCACCATCGCTAGCGCCGGTAGCGGCGGCAGCGAGGTCTGGGTGGCGGCGGACAGACTTGCCTAGGCGGCAGCGGACGGAAGACTATCATTGGCCTGGGCGGTGGGCACGGCCGGCCGTAGTAGACCGGCCTGGGTCGCGGGGGCCGTTGGTAGAACTGCGGGGGCCGCTGGTAGAACTGCGGGGGCTGCTGGTAATGCTGCTGGTAATGCTGCTGGTAGTGTTGCGGGTAGGGCTGCGGCCGTTCCCATCGCGGCGTGTAGTAGGTCGGCCGTGGGGACCGGTAGTACCTGCCGTATGGCTGGTACGCCGGCCGCGAGTAGGCCCCAATCGGCGGGCCGTACGTGGCCGGGCCGAGCTGGAGGACCAGTTCGTCACCAATGGTGATGGACAGGAACCAGTCGTCCGCCTTTGCCGGCTGGTCGAACATGCCCACAAGGGCAGCGACCACCATCACAACCATCCACTTCGCATTCATCGCCCGTCTCCTTTCTTGAAAAAAGGGCGACTACCTGCTGAAAAGGACAATCATTCTTATTACCTACATTGTAGCATATACCTTAAGCTTTGTCAAGGATTTGGAGGAGTTTTGAGATTAGGGGTTGACAATATAAAAAAATTATGATATGATAAAATCTAATAGAAGTATATTTTGATCATTGGAAAACAACATTAGGCTGTGTCCAGCCTAATTCTTCATAGAAATCCCCGCAGAGAAATTCCCCGACAGGAGGAAACGAGAAATGGGCAAGAAAGGATTTGTTCTGGCAGCCGCCCTTTTCTTTTGGGCAGTTCTGGTGGAGGCGGGAATGACAGCCCGCGAGTTCACCACCTTAATAGTGGTGCATCACTCTGCCACGACCTCTGGGAACGCGGCTGGTATTCGCAAGTACCATAAAGAGGTCAAGAAGTGGCATGACATCGGGTACCACTATATAATTACCCGTGAGGGAAAGGTGGAAGTTGGGCGTCCTGAGTACCTTGTAGGTGCCCACGCCCGCACAGGTCGTTCCTTCAGTCGAAATCCCTTCAGTGTTGGCGTGTGCCTGGTAGGGACAGACACTTTTACAGACAAGCAAAAGGACGAGCTCGTTCAGTTGCTTGTTCGTTTGTGCCAGACCTACCATATCAATCCTCTTGACAAGAGGCCACGGTACGGGATTGATAGGCATCATGAACGATGTCCTGGTCCGGGTCTTGACTTCGAGGGGATTAGAAAGAAAGTCGCTTTGCGACTTAAAAAGTAATTTCTCAAAGACCCGAGCAGGTCTTAAAACTGCTCTTTTTTTATACAATTAACATTAACAATTTAGATGAGGTTTTAAATGAACCTCTTTTTTGTTAAAATAAAGAAATATTATGATAAACAACATCTCTTGGCACAATCTTTCTGGGCATGAAGCAGTTAAAAAACTTGGTTCAGATTTCGAAGAAGGTTTATCTGCACAAGACGTTAAAGTCCAACGAGAAAAATGGGGAAGGAATTTACTTCCTAAAGAAAAACCCTTATCTAAATTAAGGATATTTTTAGAGCAATTTAAGAGCCCCTTAATTTATATTTTAGTGATGGCGGGAATTATAGTTTTGATTTTTAAAGAATGGACAGACGCTGTTGTTATCTTCGGCGCTGTTTTTTTAAATACTATTGTAGGTTTCCTTCAGGAAAACAAAGCTAGCAACGCTTTAAGGGAACTAAAAAAAATAGTTAAAATCAAAACTCAGGTAATAAGAGAGGGAAATAGCAAACTTGTAGATTCTTCAGAATTGGTTCCCGGAGATATTTTCATTTTAAAGCCAGGAGATAAGGTACCGGCTGATGGAAGAATTATTGAGATTTATAATTTAAAAATCAATGAAATGGCTTTAACCGGCGAATGGCTGCCAGCTAAGAAAAAATCAGAAATTTTACCGGAAAAAACACCATTAGCAGATAGAGATAATATGGTTTATATGGGTACGGTTGTAGAAAATGGAAAGGCAAGGGTGATAGTCACTTCAACCGGTCTTGAAACTGAAATAGGGAGGGTAGCTCAGATGGTAAAAGAAGCCGAAGAAGAAAGAACTCCTTTACAAAAAAAATTATCTCGTTTTTCCAAAATTGTCGGTGGAATTATTATAGTAATTTGTATCATTATTTTTATTGAAGGAATACTTACAGGAAATACCCCCTTGGAAATGTTTACAATAGCTGTAGCTGTTGCTGTGGCTGCTATTCCCGAAGGGTTGCCCGTAGCTATGACCGTTATCTTAGCTTTGGGAATGCAGAGAATTTTGAAAAAGAAAGGATTAATTAGAAAGTTAGCTTCAGCTGAGACCTTGGGGAGTACCTCTATTATTGCAACTGATAAAACTGCCACTTTGACAGAAGGAAAAATGAAAGTAACTGATATTATAACAGACACAGAAAAGAATCAGGGTTTAGCTCTTAGAATTGCAACCTTATGTAATGAGGCATTTATCGAAAATCCAGAAGAAATAATGCAAAGATGGATTGTGCAAGGAGACCCGACAAGTAAAGCCCTACTTTTGGCAGGCATCCAAGCGGGGATTAATAAAAAAGAATTAGAAAAAGAAATGCGAAGGATTGCCGAGCTGCCTTTTGATCCAAGGAATAAATATTTAGCTCGGGCGTTTGAAGTAAAAGGAAAAGAGGATATTCTTTATGTTTCAGGCGCCCCCGAAAAATTATTGGAACTTTCAAAATATCTAAGAAAAGGCACTAAAGAAAAGACCCTAACTCCTCAAATGGCAGATGAAATAAAATCCCAATTGGAGGATTTGACTGGAAAAGGTCTAAGAGTGGTAGCCGTTGCCTACAAAAAAATTACCAGTCTAAGTGATTTATTGAATAATTTAGTTTTTGTGGGCATGATTGCTTTGAAGGATCCAATTAGAAAAGAAGTAAAAAAAGCAATAGAAATCTGTCAGGAGGCAGGAATGAAACCAATTATTGTTACTGGTGACCATAAATTAACAGCAAGGGCAGTAGCTCAAGAAATAGGACTTGAAATAAAAGAGGAAGATATTATTGAAGGAAAAGATTTAGATCAACTCTCCGATAAAGAATTTGAAAAGAAAGTAAAAGATATTCAGATTTATGCTCGAGTTGAGCCAAAGCATAAAATGAGAATTATTCAGGTCTGGCAGGAGAAAGGAGAAGTCATCGCAATGACAGGTGACGGAATTAATGATACTCCGGCTTTAAAGAAAGCTGATATCGGAATAGCTTTGGGTTCGGGAACAGAGATCGCCAAAGAAGTTTCAGATCTTGTTTTACTTACTGATAATTTTAATATTATTGTGGCGGCGGTAGAAGAAGGGAGAGGAATCGTTGATAATATTAGAAAGGTTATTACTTATTTACTTTCTGACTCTTTTACTGAAACAATTTTAATCGTAGTAGGTCTTTTTTTTGGTCTTCCTTTGCCAATTACTGCTGCTCAAATTTTATGGGTGAACCTTATTGAAGATGGTCTTCCTGGCGTTGCTTTGGCTTATGAGCCAAAAGAAGAAGATTTGATGAAGCAAAAACCTCAGGGCCACGAGGCCCCGCTTTTAAACCGAGAAATGAAAACATTGATTTTTATCATTGGAATGATAACTGATATTTTGCTTTTAGGATTATTTTTCTGGCTTTTTAAATATTCTAATTATGAGGTTCCCCATATTAGAACAATGATTTTTGCCGGTTTAACTATAGATTCGCTTTTTTATGTTTTTTCTTGTAAAAGCTTACGGCAAAACATTTGGCACATAAACCCTTTTTCAAATAAATTTTTGGTTTATGCCTGGATTTTCGGTGTAGTGCTGCTTATGGGGGGCCTTTATTTCCCACCATTCCAGACTCTTTTGAAAACTACGCCTTTAAATTTTTTTGATTTGGGATTGCTTTTAGGTCTTGGGCTTATTAATGTAATTTTAATTGAAGCGACTAAATACTATTTTATTGTTAATGGCAAAACTAATGTTTAATCAAACTAAAAAAATTATTTATGCTGTAGCTATTTTATCTGGCACCATTATAGGCGTAGGTCTTTTTTCTTTGCCTTATATAACTTCAAAAGTTGGATTTTGGGTAATGCTTGGTTATTTTTTAGTTTTAGGCACTTTAGTTATTATTGTTCATTTATTTTTCGGCGAATTATCTTTAAAAACTCCTGATTTTAAACGACTTCCTGGCTTTGCTAAAATTTATTTAGGAAACTGGGGCAAAAATATAGCTTTTATTTCAATAATTTTAGGATTATTCGGGGCAATGTTAGCTTATTTAATAGTCGGTGGAGAGTTTTTAACAGCAGCCCTTGCTCCAATTTTTGGAGGGAGTAATCTTTTGTATACTATTTTTTATTTTATACTGGGTTCCTATCTTGTTTATTCTGGGATTCGGGCAATTGCTAAAATTGAATTTTGGGGATTAGTATTATTTTTTCTGATTTTAATTGTAATCTTTTTTAAAGGTTTTCCTTATCTAAAATTTGCAAATCTTTTTCCTTCACCTGATCTTGGCCAATTATTTCTGCCTTATGGAGCCGTCCTTTTTTCTTTATGGGGAGCAGCTTTAATTCCTGAGGTAGAAGAAATGTTGGGGGAACAAAAAAGACTATTGAAAAAAATAATCCCGATTGCTATTTTAATTCCAATTTTTGTTTATATTTTCTTTATTTATTTAATTCTGGGAATTACCGGATCCCAAACCACAGAATCAGCCCTTATCGGTCTCAAAATTTTTTTAGGAAATAAAATAGCTTTTCTCGGGCTTTTTTTCGGAGTGTTAGCAACTTTCACTTCTTTTATTGCTCTGGGGGTGACTTTAAAAAAGGTTTTTTGGTATGATTTAAGAATACCCCATAGTTTAGCTTGGACGCTAACTTGCTTTTTACCACTAATTCTCTTTTTAATCGGTATTAAAAGTTTTATCTCTGTAATATCTTTTGTTGGGGCAGTAGTGCTGGGGATTGATGGAATCTTAATTTTGTTAATGTACCGAAAGATTAGACCTGAAAGAAAGTTTTTAATTTATCCTCTAACCTTGATATTTTTGGGAGGGATTATTTATGGGGTAATCTACTTTGTTAAATAATTTTCAATTTATGCTTTGGCTTTTTATTTTTATAATTTCTTGTTTTGTATTGTTTTGGTCAGGTTCTAGGTTAATTAAAGGTTTAATGAAAATGGCTAGATATTTAGGTTGGCGGGAGTTTGTCGTTGCTTTTTTCATTATGGCTGTTGCTGGCTCTTTTCCTAATTTTTTTGTCGGGATCAATTCAGCTTTACATAAAGTTCCTCAGCTTTCTTTTGGAGATATTGTCGGGGGGAATATAGTTGATTTAACTCTGGCAGTAGCTTTGGCAGTTTTAATCGGGGGTGTCAGTTTGCCGGCTAAAAGCAGAATGGTTCAAACGAGCACTGTTTTTACCGCTGTAATCGCTGTTTTACCATTAGTTTTAATATTGGATGGAAACTTAGGAAGAGGCGATGGTTTAATTTTGCTTCTAACCTTCGTCCTCTATATCTTTTGGCTTTTTTCAAAAGAGGAAAGATTTAAAAAGGTTTATGGCAAAAATAGGGAAAAGCAGAAAACTGTTATACAGTTTAAGGATTTTTTAAAAAGTTTGGGAAAGGTAGTAATGGCTTTAGTTTTACTTTTACTGGCTTCGGAGGGGATAGTAAGAAGCGCCCATGTTTTTTCTGATGCTTTGGAAATCACCCTTCCGGTGGTTGGAATTTTAATTATTGGAGCAGCCAACGCTCTTCCTGAAACTTATTTTGCAATTGTCTCCGCAAGAAGAAAGCAAACCTGGATGATTTTAGGGAATTTAATGGGGTCGGTTATTATTTCTGCTACTTTTGTTTTGGGAATAGTTGCTTTAATTTGCCCAATTGGAATTCCTGATTTTTCACCCTTTGTTATTGCTCGCCTTTTTCTTATAATTTCAGCTGTATTTTTCTTCTTTTTTGTCCGGACTGGGAGGACAATAACCAAAAAAGAAGCTATAATTTTGTTGGGGATTTACGTTCTTTTTGTGATAAGTGAAATATTTTTTCTAAAGTAATATGATAATATAGTTGCTTTTTCCTTAGAATTTTTATAGGATGAATTTAATGGAACAGGTGACGATTGGGTTTTTGATATTGGTTATTATTGGTTTGGCAGTGGTGATTTTTTTATTATTTAAAAAAAAACCAGAGAAACAATCAGAGTCATTGATGATGCTCCAGCAGCAGTTAAATCATATTACTCAGGTTTTAGATAGCAAGTTATCTGAATCAACCAAGGCTATTCAATCCCAGTTTAGCGAAAGCGCTAAAATTGTCCGTGATGTTACAGAAAGATTAACCAAATTAGACGAAACTAATCGACAGGTTGTAAGTTTTGCTGACCAGCTTCGAAATCTTCAAGATATTCTAAAAAATCCTAAACAGCGTGGGGTTTTGGGAGAATACTATTTAGAAACTGTTTTGAAAAATGTCTTGTCGCCCGGCTCCTATCAAATGCAATACTCGTTTAAA
>Ga0114922_10003295_pt1 | contig 15095 bp, 12 predicted proteins | sample AartaG_FD_100975 | JGI IMG/M metagenome (GOLD analysis project Ga0114922, IMG submission 100975) | Deep subsurface microbial communities from Aarhus Bay to uncover new lineages of life (NeLLi) - Aarhus_00045 metaG | ecosystem: Environmental > Aquatic > Marine > Oceanic > Sediment | place...
ACGACCTCGAGTACGCGGCGATGCTGGAATCCGGCCAGTTCCCCAACCTGCTCAATAATCCCGAGGTGGCTCACTACATCACGCAGATGAAAGCCTACCTTGAGGAGAGCGACACGATCGGTAAGGCCTCCTCGGTTTACGACGCCGCCAAGCGCGTCCGCTACGTCTTCATCGGTGACACCCGTGAGGATTTGAGCAGGGAAGAGAAACGAGACCTCTTTTACAGCATCGGCCAACCCGCCGACTTCGAGGAGCCTGATTTCGTCAAGAAACAGCTGTTCGAGGAGCGTGTGGTTGACAACTTCAGCGACGATGAGTACGACGAGTTTTTCGACAAGTTCGAAACGGTCGAGGATTCCCCGCTCTACCAGGATTACCAGGTAACGGACGCCGATCGGCAGGCCGTTCAGGCCGAACGTCTGCCGGCGCTCAACAAGACCGCCTTCCGCTTCCTCAACTGGAGCATCGCGCAGCTTGACTTCGACACAGTCACCAAAAACGACCTCGATAAGTTCCTCGTGCGCCAATCGCGGAAAATCAACGCCAACGGTGGTGGCGAGAGCATCGAGTACGACTGGAAGAAGGTCAACATCTGGATCCAGCTCAAGAGCGGCGATAACCAGAAGATGCAGGCAGTGCAGGAACGCTTGGCGCAGTTTATAAACGACAATCCGCCGCCGAAGGGCCTGAATATCAAGTGGACCGGCCTGACCTACATCAACAAGGTCTGGCAGGATTTGATGGTCAACGGCATGCTGTTCGCCGTGCTCGGCAGCTTCGCGATCGTCTTCCTGCTGATGCTGATGGAGTTCCGCTCCTTCATCCTCGGCGCGTTGTCGATGATCCCCCTGACGCTGGCGTTGGTGCTCTCGTACGGCCTGATGGGCTGGATCGGCAAGAATTACGACATGCCGATCGCCGTTTGTAGTGCCTTGTCGCTCGGCCTCGCAGTTGACTTCGCGATACACTTCCTGCAACGTTACAAGAACCACTACAAGCAGACCGGCGACCTGGCTGAGACCCACGACCACATGTTCGCCGAACCCGGCCGCGCGATCCTGCGCAACGCGATCGTGATCTCGCTCGGCTTCCTACCACTGATGGTTTCTTCGCTGACCCCCTACGTCACCGTCGGCTCATTCTTCTCACTGCTGATGCTGATGAGCACGCTGGCGACGGTATTCGTGCTGCCGGCGGCGATGCGCTACCTGGCCGGCATAGTATTCAAATCCAAGAAAGCAGGAGTTACAGCATGACCATAGAGAAACTTCTCAGAGCGATGGCAGGTTTCATAACCACTGTTTCGATTCTGTTGGCGGCCTTCTTCTCGCCCTGGTGGCTGCTGCTGACCGCCTTCGTGGGGCTGAACCTGCTACAGAGCGCCTTCACCAACTGGTGTCCCGCGATGACGATTCTGGAGAAACTCGGCTTCCGCAAGTGCGTGCCGCGCGCCTGAACGCAAGATTTAAAACGTAACTAATGACTTCGGTCTTTGGAGGATAGAGAGATGAGGAAATCGATAATGATGACAGCCGCGGCCGTGCTGCTCACGGCGGCCTTCGCGGCGGCCCAGACTCCCGACGCTGCCGATCTGATACAGAAATCGTTGAACGCCTATTACTACGGCGGAGTCGACGGCAAGTCGACGATCAGCATGGAGATCATCGATAAAAACGGAAGCGTGCGTGAACGCAAGATGGTGATGTTGCGCCTCAACGTCGGCGATAAGGGCGGCGACCAGAGGTTCTTCGTCTACTTCAAGGAGCCCGGCGACGTGCGTGAGATGACCTTCATGGTTTACAAGAACGTCAAGGGCGACGACGACCGCTGGATCTTCGTGCCATCGGTCAAGCTGGTGCGCCGCATCGCGGCTGACGACAAGCGCAGTTCTTTCGTCGGCTCCGACTTCACTTATGAAGACGTCTCCGGCCGAGCGGTCGCGCAGGACGAGCACACCTTTGTCAGGGAAGAGGATTTCAACGGCCAGGCCGCCTACGTGGTTAAGAGTGTGCCCAAGGACAAGGTCGAGTACTCCCACAAGCTCACCTGGGTCAGTAAGGACACCTACCTTCCGCTCAAGGAAGAGTATTTCAACGGCGATGGCAAACTCAGCCGCGTGTTTACCGCCGAGGAGATCGAATCGATCGACGACATTCCGACACCGATGAAACGCGTAATGGAAAACCACGAAACCGGGTCGAAGACAGTTATCACTATCGAAAAGGCCGAGTACAACGTCGACCTCGACGAGAAAGACTTCAGCGAGCGCCGCATGCGCCGCCCGCCCCGGGGCTGGATTAGATAAACAGGGCCAATAACAGACTACTCGAGGAAAATAATGAGTAAATATTTCATGCTGCTTGCGCTGGCAATGACATTGGCCTTGGCTCCTGCCGGCCTGCACGCGGATGACGAGAACTATGAGCTGAACTGGTTCATGCTCGTCAATTACGCTGGCAGGACAGGCGACCTGAGCCCCAGCTTCGGCGACGGCAGCGACTACGTGCTCGGCGAGGAACGCCTTCGCATGGATCTCTCCGCGTGGGCCGACTCGATCGAAGCGGAGGCCAAGCTGAGACTCGACTTCTATCATGACGCTTTGACCGGTGAATTCGACATTGACCTGCGCGAAGCTTACATCGACTACACCGCAAACGCGTTCGACTTTCGCGTCGGCCGCCAGGTCATCACCTGGGGCGTCGGCGACCTGATCTTCATCAACGACGTCTGGCCGAAGGACTGGGTTTCCTTCTTCACCGGGCGGCCGCTGGGCTACCTCAAGCTCGGAGTCGACGGCGCCCGCATCCGCTACAGCGGTGACGCGCTCAGTGCCGAATTCGTCTACGTGCCCGTGTTCGAATCCGATAACCTGCCGGGGGCCGACCGCTTCTCCTACTTCGATCCTTTCGTGAGCGTTCCCAACCGCGTCGAGCAGAAGCCGGAGCGAACCTTCGAGAATTCCGAGTTGGCCGCACGCATCTACGGCAACCTGGCGGATTTCGACGTCTCGGGTTACCTCTACAAGGGTTTCTGGCACTCGCCGGGCGTGACGCTCGACAATCCTATCATGCCGACCACCGCAACGATGTTCTACCCCGAGCTGAACGTCTACGGCGCCAACGCCCAGGGCGCGGCCGTGGGCGGCATCCTCTCGCTTGAGGCCGGCTATTACGATAGTCCGGAAGATAGTGAAGGCCTCGATCCAACGATCCCCAACTCGCAGTTCCGCTGGCTCGTGGGCTACTCCCGCCAGCTGATGGAAGACTTCACTCTGGGGATTCAGTACTACCAGGAGCGGATCGTCGATCATGGCGCCTACCTCTCCACGCTGCCTCCGGGATTCCCTGCAGCCAAGGACTACCGCGATGTGGTGACCGTCAGCCTCGACCGCTGGCTAAGCCGTCAGACCTGGCGAATCTTCGTCTTCGCCTACTTCAGCCCAAACGACAAGGACTACTACCTGCTGCCCTCAATCACGCACAAGTTCTCCGACAAGCTGGCCCTGACAGCCGGAGCTAATATTTTTGGGGGAGAGGAAGATTACACATTCTTCGGACAGTTCGACGAGAACGATAACGTGTACCTTTCGCTGCGTTTTGATTTTTAACGGGTATCAGGCTCCGCCGGCGCAGCGTTTTCGATTATTAAAGCCGGGAAGAGGAAACAAGCTCTCCCGGCTTTATTCGTGTACAAGCATGGCGCAGCAGTGTCAGCCAACTCGCTCGAGGACTTTGGTGACCAGCTTCTCCACCCACTCCTGGATCGTCGTGTCCATTTCTGCGACCCTGATCCTGAGGCGCTTGTGAACATCCTCAGGCAGGCGGATATGGATCATGCGTTTTTTCTCTTTTTTATCTTGTTCGTCCTCGGCCATGAATCCCCCCGGCTTGATAAAAAGGATAAGTATAACTGAGATATATTAATAATCGGGTTCGGGGGAGAAAGCAAGCGAAAAGGTCCTCATTTATGCCCGGATGCCTCAATCAGTTCGAATATCAGCTTGGCAATCTCGGTATTGTCGACGTAGCGTCCGCGCACCGGGTCCGTCTCGTCGGCATATTGCTCAAGAAGCGCGGCGGCTCGACCTTTCGCATAGAGCGGCACGAGGCTGTTGGTGTGGCCTTTGGAGTTCCATTGCAATCCGGGGAGTTTTCCCTTCCCGTTGTTTAGCAAAGGTGTCCACTCCGGATTCGAATCCGGGCCGAGCAGGTAGCCCGTCTCGTGATCGGCGGTCACGATCAGGAGAGTCTCATCCCAATTGCTATTCTGGTCGACCCACTCGATAACTGCTTCAACCGCCTTGTCGAAGTCGATCTGCTCTTCTATGAAGCGCGCGGAGCGGTTCGCGTGTGCCGCCCAATCGATGGCACCGCCCTCAATCATCACCACGAAGCCATGGTCGCCGCCGCTTGGGGACCGCGACAGCACGCTCAGGGCCGCCAGGCTCATTTCGGCCAAAGTGGGGACACCCTTGTTATAAGGTGTCTCGAAAGGTGTGGTGTCGATCACCGTTACGTTGGATCGATCCGAGGGGAGGTCAACTCCGCGGCGACGCAACTGGAGTGTCGTGTGGACCTGCGGAATGCCGATCACTCGCTTTGGGGTTTCGCCGCTTGTCAGGGCCAGGAACTCCTCCCGAGTTTGAACCAGTGTCCAGGGGTCGCTCTCCAGGTCGCCGTCGGCGTCGCTGCCGATCATCCCAGCCAAAAGTCTTTCCCAGACCTGCTTGCCGCCGACCATCTCATAATGCATCGGCTCGTTAAGGAGACCTCCGTCGTCGTCGTAGAGCGGATGACCTGTTCCCATGATCACTTCCAGCCGGCTTTGCTTGATCATTTCGCGGGCGATGTCTTCGTAGCTGTAGCGGGAGATGTTGTGCGCAACATAGCAGGCCGGAGTGGCGTGAGCGAACGGCACAGAGCTGACAACGCCGGTAGCCTTGCTGTACTTCTCGGCCCGCTCCATCAGGTTTTCTATGACGCCTCCGTAATACTGCCTTCCCACTGTTTTATAGGAGGTCTTGACTCCGGTGGAGAGCGCTGTCGCGGAGGCGGCGGAGTCGGTCGGGAATGATCTGACGAAGTTAAAGTCGGTCCAGGCTTTGTCTGGATCGTATTTTGTGCCGTCATAGGAATGGGTCGACATGCCGAATTGCACGGGGAAACTACAATACACCTGCCCTCCCGTTTCGCCGAAGCGGTACAGGCTGGCTGCCTCGACGTGGTTGTAGCCCATCCCGTCGCCGATCATGATGATGATGTTTCTGACTGGAGAAGGTGGTTCCGCTGCTTGTTGGCTGCCGATGTAGAGAACCGTCAGTGTCGCAAACGCGATTGAGAGCAGCAACACCGCTTTAGCAGTGCCCATCCGCATGTCAAACCTCCTGTGAAGCATCTAACTAAATATGTAATATATTTTACACATTGTCAATGAGAGTTTTTGCCCGCTATTAATCGATAGGGTTTGGGTTTGCGGGCAATCCGGTTGGCAAGGATTGCAGATGATGGTCAGGGCCGCTTAGTTTCCAATAATTCGAAAATCGCTGAGGCTATTTCAGTGTTGTCGAGGTATCTGCCGCGCACCGGGTCCGTCTCGCCGGCATATTTCTCAAGAAGCGCGGCTCCCTTGCCTTTCGCGTAGAGCGGCACGAGGCTGTTTGTGTGGCTCGTCGAATGCCATTCCATGCCGGGTAGCTTGTCTTTTCCATGGTCTACCAGCGGCTTCCATTCCGGGTCGGAATCTGGGCCTAGCAGGTAACCGGCCTCGTGATCAGCGGTTACGATTAGTATAGTCTCGTCCCAACTGCTATTTTGTTCGACCCACTCGATAACTGTTTCCACCGCCTTGTCGAAGTCGATCTGTTCCTCAATCAGCCTGCCGCTCTCGTTGTGCTCGGCAGCCCAGTCGATTGCCCCCCCCTCGACCATTAGAAAGAAACCGTCGGGATCTTCATCGAGCACATTGAGCGCAGCGGCGCTCATCTCTGCAAGAGTCGGGACGCCGTCGTTGAAACGCACCTTGTTGGGTTCGTCATCAGCCGCGTTGCCATCGGGAGTGTGGCGCCTTTGCTGGAGGGTTCTGTGTACCCGGGCAAGGGCCAGCACCCTCTTTGGAGTATCGCCTTCGCGCAAGGCAATGATGTCCTCGCGTGTCTCGACGAGTTTCCACGGGTCCGGCTCCCCGTCGCCGTCGCAATCTCCCCCTGCACTGCAGCCCTTGATTGCTTGCCACAAATCAACTCCGCCGGCGTATCGATACTCTCGCGGATCCGGTGCTGTTGCACCATCGTCGTCATATTCCGGATGCCCCGCGCCCATCAGGACGTCGAGCGTGCTGACGTTGAGCATCTCTGCTGCTATCCCTTCGAAATCGTATCGGTTTTCGTTGTGGGCGCTGAAACCGGCCGGAGTTGCGTGGGAGATAGGTACAGTGGTAACGATGCCTGTCGCTTTACCTGCGGACTCCGCGTAGGACACGACGTTATTCAGAGGCCGTTTGTCAGGATCGAGACCAATGAATCTGTTGGTGGTTTTCACACCTGTGGCCATTGCCGTGGCTGCTGCAGCGGAATCGGTGTAACCACTTTTTACGTAATCGAAATCGCTCCAGGCCTTGTCGGGATCGTATCCCGCACCGTTGGCTGAGTAAGTCGACATGGAGAGGCTGATCGGGAAGCTTGCATAGGCCTGTCCGCCGGTCTTACCGAATCTGTAAAGGCTGGCGGCCTCGACGTGGTTGTAGCCCATGCCGTCACCGATCATAAGAATGATGTTCTTGACGGAGAGTGCGGATTCGACTTCTTGATCAACTCCGGCTTGGGGAATTGTTAATGACAAAACGGTGAAAGAGATCAGTATCGATCCCACTGCGGTTAACGCTTTTCTCAACTTATATATCCTTATGTTCGTTCAGTTTGCCGGAATTCTGATGAATTAGTTGGACTGTTATTAGACGGTTTTTATTGTATCACACATTTCCATAAAGCGAGATTATTCGGTTGTTACTGATGGAATTGCAGGAAATTATGCCTGCTTCCCGAACCGGAGGATTAATGATCAGAGGGGAGATAGCCGCTTATGATCTTTTGATTTCGCGCGCTGTGATATGCGCGCCGACAACTTTGCCGCAGATTTTCTTCGCTTCGCAGACGACGCGGAATGGCCGGTTGTTGCCGTTGCCACCGACGAAGTGAACTACCGATGTCGCTCGCAGTCCCCAGAGAGCCTGCAATATCAAGCGTCGGAACTCCGTGCGGTCCTCAGGCGTCACCAGGCTGGCCGCCGGCACGCCAACGAGGGTATTCTCATTCCTTCCAAACACTTCAGAGGCGGTCGTGTTGGCCTGGGCGATTGTCTGCCCTTCCGACTCGATCACTATTCCAACGTCGCTGGAGCTGGTGAAGTGGTGCGGTGCCTGCTTGCCTTCGCTGGCTTGCCCGAGCGGCGGCTTGGCAGCAATGTCTTTTTCGCCGTTGTGACGGCGCTCTTCGATGGCGTGGTTGATCGAGCTCACTACAGTGCCGAAGTTGGAGAAGCCGATACTCTTGTTGAAATAGTCGACGGCGCCGCTGTTTAGCGCACGCGCTTCTATCTTTTCATCGCCGACTTCGCTGACAACGATGACCGGTATATCGATCTTACGATCCTTGAGCGAATGAATCAGGTCGATGCCGTTCATTCCTGGCCGCATGTCGTAATCGGATATGATGCAGTCGAATTCTCCATCGGCCAGAGCAGCGAGACATTCCTCGCCCGAGCGGACTATTTTGACGCTGAAGGACGAACTTTGGCGTTCGAGATTCTTCTTGGTGATGTAGAGATGGTCCTCGTTGTCGTCGACGATGAGTATCCGTTTTGTTTTTTTGGGCATAACGGGGGCATATCCCTTCCACAGTGGGGTATATTCTACCATATTCGGATGTTTATTGAAAGCTGAACCGGCTTCGCGGTCACACTCAGGGAGCGTTTCAACAGAAGATGTCGAGGTTTATTTTACCATTCTTATCGAAGACCACTCCTTCCGCTTCGAGGCGTGCGCGCTGGCGCTCCGCATTGCCCATGGAGCCACGCAGGCTTATCGTCCCCTTGGCGCTGACCACCCGGTGCCATGGCACATCGGTGCCCTCGGGCAGCATGTGCAGGGCCCAGCCGACCTGGCGGGCGGCGCCCGGAGCGCCGACCATTAGCGCCACCTGCCCGTAGGTGCGCACACGGCCGGGGGGAATTGAGCGCACGGCTTCGTAAACCGTGTCGAAGAAGCTGGTTTCGCCGGAGCCCACGTCTCAGTCGTTGTCGGCCGTCGATCTGAAAACGGCTACCAGCGGCAGGTGATCGCTGACACCGTTCTCGTACTGGTCGGCGCCGAGCTCGACGTCCCAGTCGCGGATCGGCTCGATCCGCTCGAACTCACCGCCGCGCAGCGCGGGCGTAACAGAGATGTGGTCGATCAGCGAAAGGTTGCGGTTGCCCTCGTAGTTATACCAGATATTTGAGTATTCGCCCTCGGGAAGAGCTGTGGTGAGGAAGACGACGTGGCCCGCTTCGCGCAGCCGCTCGCTGGAAATGCCGGAATAGTAGGAGTTGAAATCGCCAGCAATTATGATGTCTTCTTCGGCGTCGGCGGCGCTCAGTTCAGCGCTGAGCCACTCGTTTATCGCGTCGTACTGGATGTTGCGGATTTCGACGCTGCGCTCCGCTTCCGGGATCGACTTAAGATGCACGACCATCAAGGTGAAGTCGAACTTGTTTATACGCATGCGGAACACCAGCGGCTGGCGCGACTCCCGGTCCAATCCCGTTACGGCTACACCGCGAAGGGCATCATAAGCCTGCTCGTCGAATTCGATCTGGTCGACGCGATCCTTGCGCCACAGCAAAGCCAGCTTCTGCGGGATGCGCTGGAGCGAAATGAAATAGTCGTAATCGCCCAGTTCCCCTATAAGCTGCTCGACCGTGCAGGGGCAGGTGATTTCCTCCAGCGCGAGGACGTCGAGGTCGAGCTCGCGGATGATACCGGCGATACGCTTGATATCCTCCTCGCCACGGTTGAGTGCGCCGAACCATTCGAGATTCCAGGTGGCGATGCGTGCGGTCTCGGCGTTTTCCACCGCCGAATTGGCGTTCTCGTCGACTGTGTTTTCGTTTGTGCAGGAGATCGACGCTGCCAAGGCGAGAGCAGCAGCGAGAATGAGGCCCGTCGTTTTTTTCATGACTATTCTCCGTCGTCGGTCGTAGAAGTAATTTTTTCCTTGATCCCTTCCGGTAATTCTTCGGGTGGTTCTTCGCCGAGAATCAGCCGAAGCTGCAGGGCGTTGACGACGCCCTGTGCCTGCCAATGGTTGTTGAAGAAAACATAGGTGTCGCGTTCCCCGGCCGGTATTCCCGAATCATCCAACTCCTCACCGGCCAGTTTTCTCACGGCCCCGGCAAGCTTGCTGAGCTGATCGGGCGAATACAGGTAGTCGTAGCGCTGCCAGGCGTGCTCGTGCTCGTACCACTTCTCGGCGTTGCGCCCGTGCAGGCGGACGTAGCCGAACGGGCCGATCCGCTCCCAGCCGCCGCGGAAGAGATCGCCGACGTCGGGTGCATCGGTGGTCACCAGTGCCAGTTTTCGCTCGTCGAGAAAATCGAAAGCCTGGCGGTTCTTCCATCTGCCGTGGCGGAACTCGACGGCGATTGGATAGCTCTCGAATTTGCGCGCCAGGCCGTCGAGATAATCGAGGCTCTCGCTCGTGGCGTGGAAGGAGTAGGGAAACTGAATCAGCAGCGAGAGCAAGGCGTTGTTTTCCGCCAAAGCATCGAGCGCGGTGCGGAAGGCGTCGATCTCCTGCTGACCGTACTTGCGCTCGTGCGTGAAGCTCTTATGCGCCTTGAGGGCGAACTTCATCCCCGGCGCCTTCTCGAGGAAGCCGTCGATTCCTTGCTTGCCGGGCAGCGTGTAATAAGAATAGTTAAGCTCGACAATGGGGAAGAGCTTCGAGAAGTAGGGGAGCATCTCCCATTTCTGCGTGCCCTCGTGATAGAATGGCCCGACCCAGTCCTCGTAACTGAAGCCGGATGTCGACACCAGGATCATGCCGCGATGCTAGCACCGGGTGTGCTGCTCCGCAATTGAGCCGGGTTTTTCCGCACGAAGGCTTGTGTCGGCATCGGCGGCGACTGCGTTTGCGCTTACAGCAGCGTGGTTCGAAGTGTCTGATAATGTCTCAAGGGGAGGGGATTATGCATGTAATTCTTTCAATCCTTCTCATGTTTGGACCGGCCGCGGTCCAGGATACCGCCGAGCATGTCAAGGATCCGTTATTAGTCATTGCTGAACTGGACCGGCTGGCCGGCATGGAGCTATGGCCCGGGTTCGATCCGGCTTCCTACCCCATAGCATTGTTCGATGGAGCCGACACTTGGCTTTTCCGACACCCGTCACCACCTGAGGGATTCAAATCCGCTCCCGACTCGCAGGCTGTATGGGTCTATGAAGGACGGCATCCGGCGATGCGCTGGAACTCCAAGGCTGAGATCGGCGGCGTCACGACTGCCACCGTACTTCTGAACATTCAGCCCGACCGCCCCGCCATCGAGGAGGCATCGATCATCGTCCACGAGACGTTTCACATCTTCCAGGACGAGCACCATCCCGGATGGACGGCGAACGAGGCCCACCGTTTCACGTATCCGATCGACGATGCGCAGAATTATCTGCTGACAATCATCGAGGATCACGCTCTGGCCCGCGCTCTTGAGGCCAAGAGCGATAAAGAGGCTGCTGCCTGGGCAGCCCGTGCACTTGCGGTCAGGATAGAACGGACTGCCGTCCTGGCTGATGAACACAGGGCCTTCGAGACCGGCCTGGAAATGATGGAAGGGACGGCGCGTTACCTTGCACAGTTCACTCTGGGCAAATCCGAATCGACCGCGACATTGCTGGATATCCTGACTCCCGACCAGTTTCGCTGGCGGCCTTACGCCACCGGCTGCGCGCTGGCCGCGCTGCTCGATCGATTCGACGGCGGCTGGAAGCAACGTATTGAGGATATTGCAGAGCTTACGCTTGAACGCGCTCTTGAGGATGCTCTTCGCAAGCGTGACGTTTCTCCGGCCGATTTCACGGCTGATGAACTCGCTGGTTTTAAGCTCAGAGCGGAGAAGGCAATTGCCGACTTGCTGGTGCGCCGTAAGAGCCTGCGTGAGGAATTTCAATCACGGGAGGGTTGGCGAGTAATCCTGAAACTCGCCCCGGGAGTTGAGCTACTGGCGACGGAACGCTTCGACCCGATCACCAACGCCCTGCTCGGCGGCGGGCAGATGCTGCACGGAAACATCCTGATCCTCAGAAATGAAAACGGCAGGGTGGAGATGCGTAATCCCCACAGTAGACGCGGAGAATTTATCGGCCTGAACGCACTGACAACAGCCGAGGGCGAGCACCCCGTCTTCGGCGGCGTCAGCAGCGTTGTTTACGCCGGATTCGAGGGCGAACCGGAGATCGACGGAGGCGGTGGGAGGATAAAGGTCTCAGCCGGGGGCTTTGTCATGGAATTCAGCGAAGCGAGTCTGGAACGTGGCGGTAATCGCATCACGGTGACGCTTTCTAAGCCTCAGCGCTGAGGCATCCGGTTTCCCTACTCGGTTGAAATAGAAAAGGGCGGACAGAAATGTCCGCCCTCCAGTCGATCGAGATAACGGGTAGCTAGAAACTGGTTTCCGCCTTATCTTCTTCTTTCTTCTCCGGCGCTTCGCGTAGTTCCGCAGGAGCCTGCCAGTTCATCAGTGTGTTGTAGACGTAGCTGAAGTTGGCATGATTCATCCAGCGGTACATCGGGTTGAAGCCGAAGAGGACGACGCGGCCCTTGCCAAGCGGGGCGTCGATGATCGCTGCCGAGCCGTCGATCGCGTTGCCGTTGCGTAACAAGCCGCTACGGAGCAGAGGAATCTTCTTGCCTTGTCTTGCAGATTGCTCGCCTCCTCCGCCGGCCATGCCGTAGGGACCAAACCTGCCGCCAGCGGCATCCGGCTCCTTGGTGCCGAACTGGAGCACGACGTACTTCCGCATGTGCTCGGCCACGTTGAAGAGCGGCAGCTGGCTGCGATAGATCGACGGGTGCTCGTCGTAACCGTAGGCTATCGGGTTGCCCGGCTGTCGAACCGTGCCGGCAAGGATGGTGCCCGGACAGGCAACGGTGCGCGGTAGCTGCGAGCCGTAGACGCCGCTGACGAAACCAAGATCGGTCACTAGGCTCGAGCCTGTACCCATTGTGATCAGCGTGCCGCCTTCCTTGACGTACTTCTCGAGTTCGAGTGCTCCCTCGAGGCCGAGGCCTCCGGTGATGTCGTCGCTGGAATCGGGGTAACCCATGTACTTGAATTCTTCAGTCTTGTTGTAAGCGATGGGGGAGTGGCGGGAATCGACTCCGCGCAGCATGCGTACGCCGCCGCCCCAGCCGCCCTGGTGCGGAATGATAATCACGTCGAAATCGGCGAGCAGGCCGCCCTTGCGGATGCGCTCGTCGTTGATCAGCGTAAAGGGCACGTTGTCCTGCTCCAGCGCATAGCGTGTCCAGCCGCTCTCCTGGGTATTGAACCAGGAGTGGTACATCGCCAGGCGCGGCAGCTTGATCGTGCGCAGCTCGGGCGGATCGAATTCCGCGGGCATGAACGTATTCAGCCGGTACTTATCGAAAATTTGCGATACCTTTACAGCCGTCTCATCGTTAACGCGGAAGCCAGGCAGTACCCAAGTGCCGGCGGGGAAGGTTTTCTCACCGACCTTGAATTCCTTGTCGGCTGCTTTCACTTCGACGCCCGCTTCTTCGAGCTCGACGATGGCGTTGATCATGGCGGTGCCCTGCGGCTCGACAAGTGTGTAATCCGCCTGGCGCATGCCCCCGCGCTCGCCGCCGAAAGCCGGGCCGTCGCCGAATACCTCCATCGCGGCCTCGAGTACGGCCTTGTCGCCGATTTCCTCTGTTTTGACATCCATCATCAAACCAATAGTCCAGGCCGTGGCGTCGTAGGGATTGTTACTGTAATTCTGCGGCCACTCCTGTTTTTCGAGAAGAGTCTTGGCGATTGTGCGGTAGGGCTGATCTAGGCGGACGACTACACTGCCGGTGGGATAAGTCTTCGCCTTTTCGCCTTCGCCGAGGGTGAGATCGGCACTCAGGAGGTGCATCTCGACGCCCTGACGACGCATTACATCGAGCAAGCGGTTGGCCGCCAGCGGGTCCTTTTGTTCAGGCGGGATTATCCAGGCATAGGGCGTTTCACTGCTGCCGGCGGTAACGGCGTTGTTGCTCTTTTTCCAGAAGTTCTCAAGGACTGTATCGGCATGGCGGGCGGTGAAATCGAGCGCGATCAGGCAGCCGCTCTGTTGTAGGTTGACATTATTACGCAGGCTCCAGACCACCTTGTCAGGCGGCGGACTGGGCCTGTACCACTCGCGTGATGTGACATTGCCCCGGAAGCTGACCTCGCGTTCATAGGTGTTGGCACCTGCGTTGCCGTAAGTCTCGTAGAAGCGGCCGATGGCGTTGTGGTTATTCGGCAGCCAGAGGAGGTAGCCGGGATACCAGCCGGTATAGAAGCCGTGGGTCCATACGCCGGGTACGCCGTAGCTCGACATCTGCGTGACTTCATTGAAGGCGAACCATTGCCACTCATTGATCGTGATCGGGTCCTGCGCCGTGTAGTAGGGGCCGGTGCCGGTGGAGATGTATAGCAGGGGGACACTCTCATGCAGGTCGTGGCACACCTGGGGATGGAACATGAAGAAGGCGTTGAAGATATTGCGGGTCAGCGGCTGTGAGACCATGATTCCGTCGCGGTTGTTGTCGTGCTGGGTGTAGTCGCCCCAGTAAGGCGTCGAACGCGAGGGCAGGTCCTCCCACTTCTCGACCTTCTTGGTGTGGCGGTAGTACCAATTGACCTGGCGGTTCCAGCCGTCGGTCTCGAGCACCGGCACGATCAGCGCAACCACGTTGGCGCGGATGCGCTTGATCATCTCGGTATCGGAGGCGGCGAGACGGTAGGCCAATTCCATTAGCATCTCGGGGCTGCCGGTCTCAGGCGAATGGAGGCCGCCGCTTATCAGGTAAAACGGTTTGGCTTCCTTGACGATCTCACCCATTCGCTCCTCGTCGGTAACGCGCGGGTCGGCCAATGCCTTGGTCATCGCACGGTAACGGTCGAGGTCGGCGATGGTGTCTGCGTCGGAGACAGCCACCACCACCATCATGTTTCCCTGGTGGCTTTTGCCGATATCGAACACCTTCACGCGGTCGCACTTCTCATCGAGCGTGCGGTAATAGCGGAGAATGTCGTCGTAATAAGTATGCTTACCGGGTGTGCCGGAGATGTAGCCGAGCACCTGTTTTGGCGAAGGAATGGTATCGCTGGCCGGCAGGTAGTCCACGAGCGGTGTGAGGAACCTTGCCTCGGTTGTGTACTCGTGGATCATTTTTGTTGCTTCCTCATCGCGCCTGTCCTGTGCAGCCAGAGTAACTGCTGCGAGTAAAAGGAAGACGGATAGGTGTAGAGCGGTTCTTTTACGCATCCCTTAACCCCCATGTTTGGTGCGTTATGACCTTGGGTCGGCGGCTGATTCCCGGTTCGGAGATCGCGGCAAGACTCGGGAAGCCGTTACGGGATAATAATGCGACAGTTTCGCAAATAAATCAAACGTGATTATTTTCGGAAGTGCGGCTCGTGACGTTACTATTCAAGCTTCAATTCCTCGATCCCATCCATGTAGGGTACGAGCGCTTCGGGCAGCAGGACGGAGCCGTCGGGCTGCTGGCCGTTCTCGAGCAGAGCGACTACCGTTCGCCCGACGGCCAGGCCGGAGCCGTTGAGCGTATGCGCGAAGGTGGGTTTACCGCCCGGCTCGGGGCGGTAGCGGATGCGGGCGCGGCGTGCCTGGAAGGCCTCGTAATTGCTACAGCTGGAGATCTCGCGGTAGCGCTCCTGGCTCGGCACCCAGACCTCCAGGTCATAGGTTTTTGAGGCACCGAAGCCGAGATCGCCTGTGCAGAGCGTGATTACCCGGTAGGGGAGTTCCAGCAGTTGAAGGACCTTTTCCGCGTGGCTGGTCAGCAACTCGAG
>Ga0114922_10003296_pt1 | contig 15089 bp, 16 predicted proteins | sample AartaG_FD_100975 | JGI IMG/M metagenome (GOLD analysis project Ga0114922, IMG submission 100975) | Deep subsurface microbial communities from Aarhus Bay to uncover new lineages of life (NeLLi) - Aarhus_00045 metaG | ecosystem: Environmental > Aquatic > Marine > Oceanic > Sediment | place...
GGGTAGATATGCAGCGGCAGATTCAACCCTTTGTATGCCATATCCGCGACTTCACCTCCGCTTCCCCCCCAACTGGCCATGTCGATTCCCGTGCCGGATGTTACCCAGACGAACAGATACCCGAGGAGCGTCCCTGCAGCGACGCCGAGCAGTCCGGTGAGAACGGCCTCGTACACAATCATCCTGACTATTCGTCCGGGGCGCGAGCCGAGGGCAAGGAGCATTCCGAATTCGTGCATACGCTCAAAGGTTGACATTACGAGCGTGTTTGCTATCCCTGCCAATGCAGCGATGCACACAATCACCACAACGAAATACCCGACCCAGTCCGCCATATCCAAATAGACGACCAGCTCCGGCACCAGTTCCTGCCACGGCAGCACCTCGGCTTCCTTCAATCCTTCCATTTGTCGAAGTCTCGCGGACAATTGCTTTGCCTGGCCGGACTGATTTGTTCGCACCACAATCTCGTGGGCGGCGCCTGGCATATATAGAAGCTCCTGAGCATCATCAAGTGACATAACGACGCCGGACTGATTGACAATATCAACCGGGCATTTGATGATGTCCTGGACGAAATATAAGTCGTTCGCCAACGACCCATCCGCCGCCTGGCCGACAACAGCTATCTCCTGGCCTACCTTTGCGCCGGTTTTCCTGGCGAGCCGATACCCGATTAGGACCTTTCCCTTTTGAAGGGGCTCGGTCATGCCGGACAGAAGCCCCCACTCGTGCGATTCGATGTCGGATTGCACACCGACCACTATCGCTACGAACGCATCCTGTTCGGGCGCAAACAAAACCGGCGCATATATCCTCGCCGTCGCATTCATTACAATCGGGTCGGCTTGTATCTGTGCGACAATGCTCTGTGCGTCTTCGATGACAAGGTCAATCGCCCGCTCCTGTCTCCATTCGGCTGCGTGTGCCTGAACATGGCCTATCATCGGGCCTGTTATGGCCAGGCGGATATTGTCGGCATAGCCCCGCATCAGGCCGTCGGACGCCAACAGGGCGAACTGGCCGACCGTAATTGCAAGAATCGCCAATGCCGTCCGTTTGGTGTTGCGTCCGAGGTTTCGCCAGGCTATTTGTAGGGTTGTTGCCTGCATCGGCCTGTTTTACCTTTTCCGTTCCAGCCTTGACAAACTGAACGTGCTTTCGGGTACGTCCACATCGAAGTCGATTTCTTCGTAGAGCAACTCGGTCTTATGCCCCTCCTTGTCTTCGGGTACCATCTCCATCTTCGCCGGCAACTCTCTGCCGCCAAACTTGCGCACCTCGCTCCATCGCATCGTACGTGACAGCCGGTTCTTTCTGTCGTAGTACCTGGCCACTAATGGAATCCTGCCGTTCGCAGATACCACTAGTTCCCATCGTTTCCACAAACCGACTACATCGGGTTTTGCATCAAAGCCGACAAGCCAGCCGTTCGGGTCGTTTGACCAACCTGTCAACTTATATGAATAGTCCTCTGTGTACGAGGCCTCGCGAACTAAGTCGTCATTTGTGAAGTCACTGCCCATCCACGAGGCCAGCATCATCGAAGGGGGAATGCGTATGGTCCGCTTGATGCGGGGCAGATAGTTCTAAAGATTCTTTTCGACCTTCAGCGTCGCCGTCCCTTTTTCTCTTGCCGGCGACTCGATGACTATCAAGGCTTTTTCCTTACCCCTCGTCCAGACCTTCATGGCTATCTCTCTCGTCTGTCTCGGCTTGGTGACTATCAGACTCATTTCAGATATACTGCTCTTGGAGCGATACATATCCTCGACATACTCGATAACCGCATCGAGGTCGAGCTTTCCATCCCTGATAAAACCTCTATCGAGCTTGCTCAGCACGTTATCGGCATCGGCTATGGGGAGATTGTCGGCAGCGTCCGCAACCGTATGCGCTCCGGGAACAGCCGTTGCCATACAAAAAATTACGACCATGACCCTTAAAATTCTAATTTTCATTTCCGCCCTCTGTCCGCTTATCTTTTTATCGCTGCCATTTTGCCGATAAATAGTATTAATATGAATTCTTGATTACCGTCGGAGGGAATTTGTAATCAACCCCAATCAACCGCTTCTATAACATCGCCGACGGCGAGTCGTCCGGACCCGGTTACCTTTGCAAAAACACCTTCTCGCGGCATTATGCAATCGCCAACCAGTTCGAAAATCTCACATCGACTATGACAGGCCTTTCCAAACTGCGTGATTTCAAGCCGGGCGCTTTGGCCAATCCTGAGCTTGGTGCCGACTTCAAGGGCCAAAAGGTCTATATCTTCGGTCGTGATGTTCTCCGCGAAGCTGCCGGGACCGACGGCAGCGCCTTTTTCAATCATCTTGTTTATGGATTCAGCCCCAAGTAAACTCACCTGCCTGTGCCAATTGCCCGCGTGAGCGTCTCCAATGATGCCGAAGTCGGCGCGCAACTCGGCTTCGGCAACGTTAACTTTCTGCGTGCCCTTTTCTTTTGACACGGATATCGCCTTAACCCTGCCCACCCTGCTCACACGACCATCCTTCTGTTCCGGCTTATCTCTTGTAGTCGCCACTTTTTCCGCCCGTCTTTTCAATCAGTTTTATCTCGCCTATCGTCATCGCCTTATGCGTATATTTGAGCATGTCGTAAATAGTAAGGCAGGCCGTACTTGCGCCGCAAAGCGCCTCCATCTCCACACCCGTCCTGCCCGACGATTTAACTGTTACACATGCAGTAACCGACTTGTCGTCATCATTCATGGTAAAGTCAACATCAACAGCTTCAATCAAAACAGGATGGCACATCGGAATTGTTACAGGTGTGGATTTTACCGCCTGTATAGCAGCTATTTTCGCAGTTGCAAAAACATCGCCCTTGATACATTTGCCTGCCCTTAAAGCCTCGAAGGCGTTGCACCCGAGCAAAACACATCCCACAGCCTTTGCCGTCCTGGCCGTTATATCTTTGCCGCTCACATCTATCATGCCGCCGTCATTTGCCATAATACTTACCCTCCGACACTTCGCATACAAAAGTCCTCTGTAAAGGAATTCAGCTTCGTGAAGTTTTTCTTCTCAGCGATTATCCTCTTTAATAAACTCAGCACCCGACGGTCGTCAGCCCCGCCTCGGATTAATCCCTTCAGGTCGTAGCTATATGCAGAATACAGGCACGGCTTGACTTTTCCGTCGCTCGTCAGCCTGAGCCGGTTGCATGACCGGCAGAAAAAATCGCTCGCCCCGCTTATAAAGCCGATACAGCCGGCTGAATCGGCAATCTTAAAATACTGAGCCGGACCATTACCACTGCCCGGCAGCGTACTTGTAAGCGGCCCGTACCTGCGTTCGATAATCCTGCGAACATCGCTGTTAGGCACATAGTCACTCGCAGGCCTTGTCTGCCTGCTGGTCGGGCAATACTCTATGAACCTTACCGATACCGGCAACTCAACGCTCATTTGGGCAAGGGCCGGAATCTGAGAAACATTCACACCTTTTATTATGACACTATTTATCTTAACCGGCCTAAGACCAACGGCCAGCGCCCTGTAAATACCACTCGTTACCTGCCTGAGAAAATCGAAACCGGTAATCTGTTTATAATTTTCCTTCCCGGCGGAATCCATACTAACGTTCACGCGTTTCAAACCCGCAGCTTTAAGTTGAGCCGCCATTGACTCAAGAAGAACACCATTGGTTGTAAGGGTCAACTCATCAATACCTTGAGTCCCGGCTAATTGCCGTACGAGCTGAATGATATTTCTCCTGACTAACGGCTCTCCACCCGTGAGGCGAATTTTCGTTATGCCGCATTGTGCAAAAAGTCCTGCTATGCGATATATTTCTTCAAACGTCAATATCTCCTTATGGGGTATAAACTCGCAATCACGCAAAGGGTCGCAATAAATGCACCGCAAATTGCATCGGTCCGTAACGGAAATTCTCAGATAGTCAACACTCATCGCACGCAAAGTCCAAAAATGCTACATCACCCTCAAATCAACCTGACTGCAACAACCGTGCCCTTTTCAATTTCAGCCGCACCAATATCGAAATTGATTAGCCCATCGGCGCCGCAAAGAGAATTTATGTGGGCCGACCCGTGATATTCCACGGCCAAGGCGGTATGTTCATCGGTAATTATTACCGGAATCCAGTTCTGCCTTTTCGTATTCCTTCTTGAAACGGATTCTGCAAGAGGCATCTGAACATCACGATGCCTGTAATCGTGCCCCATCAGCTTATAAAGAAATGGTTTTATAAGAAGGTTAAAAATCACAAAGCTCGACACAGGATTGCCGGGCACTCCGAAACAATATACCTTTTCTGAAATTCCAAAAACAGTCGGCTTACCCGGTTTTATCGCAACCTTCTCGAACAACAGGTCAAAGCTGTTCTGCCTGAAGACCTGTGGAACAAAGTCAAAATCACCCACTGAAACACCGCCGCAGACAATAACGACATCATTTTGGCTGGCAGCCTCTTTGAACAGGCCGTCAATCTCACCGACGGTATCCTTTGCAATCCCGTAATCACGCACGACAACGCCCATATCCGAAAGCTGCACAAAAAGCTGCGAACCGTTACTATTCCTTATCTGCGAAGGGCCCGGCTTCAACTGCGGCTCGACAAGTTCATCCCCCGTCGAAATAATCCCCACCGCCGGCCTTTTCGCAACCAAAGGCCGTATATCACCCACTGACGCAAGAACCGCAATATGCTGCGGCTTCAGCAAAGTACCCTCACGCAGAACGACACCGCCCGCCTTGACGTCTTCTGCCTTGTATCGGATATTGTGCCCTGTTGTTTTGCCTGCAAACCGGATGGTGCCCTCGTCCACATTTTCGGTAAACTCGACCATTATTACACAATCTGCACCAGCCGGAACCATGCTGCCCGTCATGATCTTGGAACACCGGTTCGGCCCGACCGGCTTTTCCGGTACGCTCCCGGCAGGAATCGTCTCTATCACCTTAAGTTCATTTGCAAGGTCTTCCCTCCGGCAGGCGTATCCATCCATACTCGACCTGCTGAAAGGAGGCATATCAATATCCGACTTTGCATCCTCGGCCAAAACTCTGCCTAAGGCATCTTGAAGCTCCACATGCTCGGAACCAAACAGGCGTGCGGAATTCAGAGTGATTTGCAGCGCCTCTTCAAATGTTATCATTGAACTCATTTGCAAATTCCCGATAATCTTCCATTGTGTTAATATTCCTGAGCCGCCGACTGTCGGCAATGTCAATATAATTAATCCTGCAACTGTTGTATATCGAATCCACCTTCCGCACACCAGTCGCTAACAATTCGTTTATGGTTTTCAGCATGTTTTTTCGGTAAACCGCAAAAAGCGGCTCATATCGAGTCCCGTTCAATCTGGGTACAACCACATCAAAATCCCGTCCTGCTCTGAGCATCCGCCGCATCAAAAACGTATCCACCTGAGGGATGTCGCACGCTGTCACAAAATTTACATCGTTCGCCGACACCTCCAACGCTGAAGCAATTCCCATCAACGGCCCCTGGCCGGCAATTCTATCGGGAATAATCCCGGTGTCAAGAAAACTGTATTTTGACTCGTCATTCGAACTTATAAGTACTTGGTTGAAGTGGGGCACAAGCTGGTCGTAGATATGTTTTATCATGGGTTGGCCGGCTACCTCTAACATGCTCTTATCACGCCCTAACCGCCTGCTCCCGCCTCCTGCCATTATAATCGCTGTCGCCTCCGTCCTGTACGACCATCTCCCGTCAGCCAGTCCAATCTCATCCATATCGATATCAAACCCGGTCCCGTCGAAAAATACTTCCCTGTCCGCATACTGAGCAACCGCTTTCCCGGATGCCTTGCCGTCTTCCTCGCAACGGCCTTTAACCATTATAAACAGCCCCGGCTCCACGACCCGCCGAAGACTATTCGACTCACATACGCAAATTGCATCATTCCCGATAGTATCCACTAGCGCCGAAATCCCTTCCTCAAGATGCGCCTTCAATGCCCTCAGCCAAAAGACCCGCCCCGCACCGGCGCCCAACATCCTGCATGTATCCTTGTCGGATTCGCTGTCGGCCTCTTCGGTAATGTCATAATGCCCGTCAAGCGCAGAACACGCACCACAGCCCGGCCCATGTGGACAACTACCCCCTCTATCGGATACCGGTGTTACCTTTATCCCGATAATGTCGCAATTTGGGCTGAACTCCTTGATTAGTGAGCAGGCAAATTCGGTCTTACCTGTGCCCCTGCCCAAAGAACCAACCATCAGCATACCGGCAAGTTCCATCATCTCGCTACCGTTCCATCACCCCGCTTTTCTTGAAATATCCAGGCTGATGGTCTCAATCTTCCCGACACCCCGCAAAGACTTAACCATGCCGATAACAGTATGGGTGATAAAATTCCGAACAAAATCCTTCAACTCGATTTCTTCGCCGTTAATCTTCAACTCCACACGGGCCGCCGGTTCCTGATTCGCTTCACTCACCGCCACTTTATCTCCTCTGCTGAATTATCTGTATAGACTACAGCGTGGGCCCCAGGCCCACCCTACAACTGTCCTCTGTTATCTGGCCTCTGTCGTCTGCCCCTTGCCTGTGCGCGTCTGTTTTCCCGCCGGGTGGCTCTGATGAGGTATTTGTATATACAGTTCTCGACATAACAAGTCAAACCCAGCCACTTGGCCATTGTCAGCAACTTTGCATCCTTGCCAATAACGTAATGCGGTTTGCGTTTATCGGCCTGCATAATCTCTACAATTTTCGTGGCCACCCTGTCGGCACCGGCGGCACGCGGCACAATTTCATCCAACATCAGCTTCAAGAAGCCGCGATTATATTCAAACGTCGGCGATTGTTTGTCATAGAAGTTTTCCGTAAGGTTTGCATTTGTCCGGATAATCTCCGTCCTGTGATAGCCCGGCTCAACCGAAACCACATCTATATTGAAGGGCCTAAACTCCAACCTTATCGAGCGGGAGAAACCTATCAGCGCGTGTTTGGTGGCGGCGTATGCGGCGTTGAACGGATGGCCGACAAGACCGGCTAACGATGCGACATTGATGATAAGGCCACCCCCGGCCCCTATCATCTGCGGCGCAACGGCCCGCGTAAGCCCGACCGCCCCGAAATAATTCGTCTCGAAAACCCGACGCATCTCATCTTCGGTAATATCGAGAGCCGAGCCCATTATCAGGATTCCGGCATTATTGACGAGAATATCGACAGGGGCGTACTTTGCAACAAGCTCGCGGACAGCCTCTGCGTCAGTAACGTCTAATTGCTCAATAGTGGCGCCGGCACCGGCCCGCTTCAGGGCGCCGCGAAGGTAATCGGCCTTAGACATATTCCGCATCGTGGCGATGCAGTCGAACCCCGCCTTAGCCGCCGACACCGCCGTAAGCAGCCCGAATCCGCTCGAACAACCCGTAATAAGAACCCGTTTTTGCCTGTCGTCATTAACCATAAACATCCCTTTTTCCGCTAACAAACTTATGGCTAACCGCCCATAAATCAAGAAAATTCGCCGTTGGAGCCGATTAAAACGCCTTTTAAGCTAAAATTTTGCTTTAATCCTTGCAAAACCGCCGGGAATGTGTATATTTTTGGTTCTTTACAGTTAATGCTGGGTTGGGAATCCCAGCAGGATATGTTGGATGGTGCAGAAGAAACGCTGGAGTATTATTGATATGTCAAGAGTATGTTTTTTTACAGGCAAAAGAACCTCGGCCGGACGCAGTATCGCAAGACGCGGTAAAGCCAAGTATCTCGGCGGCGTCGGCAGGAAAATAACCGGCATTACGAAAAGGAAGTTCAAGCCCAATATCCAGAAGGTCCGCGCCGTCGTGAACGGCAAGGTCTGCAGGATTAAGGTCTCCGCCAAGGCAATCCGTATGGGCCTGGTACAAAAGCCCCCGAAGCGAAACTACAAACCTGCCGAGACGGCAGCGGGCTGATTCGGCCTCGGCCGGATTTCAAATTGATCCCATAAAGCGAGGCCCGTTTGTCTCGCTTTTTTGTTTTTGGTCGATTGCAAATGGCTAAAAAGATTGATGAAACACAAGTCAGGCATGTCGCCAAACTCGCCCGGCTTGACCTGACCGATGACGAAGTTGCCCGCTTCAGCACCCAGTTAAGCGCTATCCTCGGCTACGTCGAAAAGCTCAACGAGCTTGATACCGATTCTGCCGAGCCTCTGGCGCACTGTCTGCCGATGCACAACGTCTTCCGGGAAGATGTCGTAACTGAATCGCTGGATACGGAACTTGCCCTCAGAAACGCGCCGCAGCATTTCGAGACTTTCTTCAAAGTACCCAAGATTCTCGAAGACGATTCAGGCGCATAGTAATAATCAGGTAACAGATGGCCGATGCAATACTAAATCTGACCTGCAAACAGTTACGCGACCAAATCGCTGCCGGAGACGTTAAAAGCCTTGCCGCCGTTGAAGCCGTTTTCGCCCAGATTGAGGCTCTCGATGATAAAGTTGGCGCCTACATCAGCACATTTAAAGACCGCGCTCTTGAGGCAGCGCAAACTATTGACCGCAAAATCGCCACTGGTGAATCGACAGGGCCTTTGGCCGGTGTGCCCGTGGCGATAAAAGACAACATGTGCACTGATTTCGGCACAACAACCTGTGCTTCCAAAATTCTGGAAAATTTCCTCGCACCCTATAATGCCCATGTTGTCGAAAAGCTCCGCGACGCCGACGCCGTGATTGTCGGCAAGACAAATCTCGACGAGTTCGCGATGGGTTCAAGCACCGAAAACTCCGCCCTGAAGCAGACTGTCAATCCCTGGGATAAGACAAGAGTACCCGGCGGAAGCAGCGGCGGCTCAGCGGCGGCGACCGCCGCCCGGATGTGCTTTGCGGCACTTGGCTCGGATACCGGCGGCTCAATTCGCCAGCCCGCAGGATTTTGCGGTGTAGTAGGCTTAAAACCCACCTACGGCAGGGTCTCACGCTTCGGCCTCGTTGCCTACGGCTCCAGTCTCGACCAGATTGGAACCCTTACCGGCGATGTTGCCGATGCCGCTTTGATGATGAATGTCATTGCAAGCCACGACAAAAGAGACAGCACAAGTATCAGCGAAAACACGGCGCCGATATGTGATTATCTTGAAAAAATCGACGAGGACGTAAAAGGTTTGAAAATCGCAGTTGTGCCCGAGTTCAACGCAGGCGCAGACCGGAACGTTCAAAACGCCTTGAAGTCTGCGCTGGATATTTATAAAGCCCTCGGTGCCCAAATCATAGAAGTAAAGATGCCCCACCTGGATTATGCCATCGCAGCCTATTACATCATCGCCACCGCCGAGGCCTCCAGCAACCTCGCAAGATACGACGGTGTACACTATGGCCACAGAACCGAAAAGCCGGCGGATTATGTCGAGGTCTATTCAAAATCGCGCGCCGAAGGTTTCGGCACAGAAGTCAAAAGAAGAATTATGCTTGGAACATACGCCCTTTCAAGCGGCTACTACGATGCCTACTATCTAAAGGCCCTGAAGGTAAGAAACCTCATCCGCACAGATTTTACAAAGGCATTTGAAAAAGCCGATTGCATAATGATGCCCACCTCACCAACAACCGCCTTTAAGATCGGTGAAAAAATCGAAGACCCGCTTCAAATGTACTTAGCTGACATCTACACAATTTCCGCCAATCTTGCCGGCCTTCCGGCTATCAGCATCCCCTGCGGATTTGACGCCGATAGTCTGCCGATAGGGCTTCAAATACTGTCGCCGGCTTTCACTGAAGACAAGCTATTAAGAATAGCAAGAATGTTCGAGAGCAAGACCGATTACCATACACGCAAACCAAAGCTCGCAGGTTGTGAAAAATGAGCGACGCAGAATATAAAGTTATCGTTGGACTTGAGATTCACGTCCACCTCGCCACAAGGACAAAGATGTTTTGCGGCTGCGAATTGATTTATGGAGGCGAAGCCAACAGCAGGGTATGTCCGGTCTGTATCGGTATGCCGGGCGTGCTTCCCGTCATGAATAAACAGGCCTATGAATTTGCCGTTTTGACGGCGCTGGCGCTAAACTGCAAAATCTCAAACTTCACCAAGTGGGACCGCAAGAGCTATTACTATCCCGACCTGCCGAAGAACTATCAGATAAGCCAGTACGACCTACCGTTGGCCGAGGCTGGCTACATCGAGGTACCACTCGAATCGGGCCAAACTAAAAAGATTCGCATAATCAGGGTCCACCTTGAAGAGGATGCCGGCAAGAACACACACACCCTCGGTAACTTCTCCGCCGTCGATTTGAACAGAGCGGGCACGCCGCTATTGGAAATCGTTACAGAGCCTGACATGAACAGCGCCGCCGAGGTCCGGGCCCTGGCTGTTGAGCTGCAAAGAATAGTCAGGTACCTCGGCGTCTCAGATGCCGACATGCAAAAGGGCCACATGCGCTTCGAGCCGAATATAAATCTGCAAATCACCAAAGCCGGCGCCGAATACAAAACGCCCATCGTCGAGGTCAAGAACCTGAACAGCTTTCGAGCCGTCGAAAGAAGCGTGGCTTTTGAAGTCCGAAGACAGTTGGACGATTTCGGCGAGACCGGCCGAACGATGGCCTCGGGCAATAAAAGCACCCGCGGCTGGGATGACGAAAGAGAATTAACCGTCCTGCAGCGCGAAAAGGAAGAGGCCCACGATTATCGCTATTTCCCCGACCCGGACCTTGTGCCGGTTGAGTTGACCGACGAATGGCTGAGCCAAATAAAAGCGCACCTGTGTGAACTACCGATTGAAAAGCAAAAGCGATTTGTTACTGAATACAAGCTGAGCGACTACGATGCAGGTGTTTTAACCGGCGACAGAAATACCGCCGAGTTCTTCGACGCCGTGGTAAAAGCCGGCGCCGATGCTAAAAGGGTCTGCAACCTGCTCACGCAGACCGGTATGAAGCTGGCAAATGAAGCCGGCTGTAATGTCGCCGATTTGGGCGTTGACGCTGCAAGCCTTGCCAAGCTGGCAAAAATGGCCCAGGCCGGCGATATAAGTGCGACCGCCTCTGCTACTATTTTCGAGGAAATGGCCAACACTAAAAAAGCCCCCGATGTCATCGCCGCCGAGCTTAATTTGATACAGACAAGCGATGCCGGCGAGCTTGAGGCCGTTGTAGATGAGGTCCTCGCCGCCAATCCAGATGCCGTCGCCGACGCCGCCTCAGGCGGCAAAAAGACCAAAAAGGCCCGTGGCTTTCTCTTGGGCCAAGTAATGCAAAAAACAAAAGGCCAGGCAAACCCAAAAGTCGTCTCACAAATCTTAAACAAGAAATTGTCTTAGGAGCAGCGTGGGCCATAGGCCCACCCTACAAAATTCTTGCACGCCCAAACAAGTTTGAGCGTGGCACCCAAAAATTGATTAAACTTTGTTAGCAAACATCGCTGCTTTTTATTATTTCAATCGGTTTATATTTGTTTTAAGTAGAGTTTGGATAGCTTCCAAGTCTTCATGTTCCTTAATGGGAAAGTCGGTCCATTTCTTTTCATTATCGTATGTACCAATTACAAAGAACTGCCGACGGGGATATAAGTAACAAAACACCCTGCCCAAAACTTTAAGGGATATATCAACCTTAATAGGGTCTATCGAAATAAGGTCTTTATTCCAACTCGCGATTTCTGCCAATAGTTCCTTTGCCATTCTTCTCATATCAGGGTTTGTAATATACTGGAGGTTCCCATCAATGCTGTATACTACCGGTGGCTTAGGAATCGAGGGGACTGTTATATCTGAGAAGACAGGTGTTATTTCCTTGCTGTCATCCAAAGTAATGCACTTGTAGCTAAATAAAGATATGGGTATATCAATCCATTTGCAACGATTGATAAGAGAAAGCGAGAAGCTGGGAGCAATTAAAAACAGGCGGGCCGTCTGATGGGGATTTATATTAAACTCCTTGTACACACGTGCGAATCCTTCAATGTTTTTTGCAATGTAGTCATAATAGTCAACACCCTGGACAAGCATTGCGTCTTCCTCAACAACCTTGAGTTCAGCAATGACCAATGCACCGCCGCTATCTACCATCAAAACATCGAGGGGACCTCTATCAGTTTTCCTTTGGTGGTCAACATAGCGGAGGCCTTTTTCAATCAGATCGGCTCCTTGTCTGATTAGGTCTTCAAGCTGTTTTTCCAATACTTTAACTTCTTCATATTTCTTCATCGTTCGAGCTCCTTTAGATTTTTTGTCTTTCTGATTTTAGAGAGAATTACTTTTGCAGAACTTTTGCTTCGGAGCCTTCGAGGAGCCTTTTGATGTTTTCGGCATGGCGGACGATGACAAGTAGCCCCATCACCAGGGCCACTACAATCAACGGCCAAAGCTCTAAAAATTTCCACTCGCCCAACACAGCGATTGACGCTATCAACGATAACGGGAACACTACGGAAGCGGTTATCGAGGCTAACGATATGTATCTCCATATTAAAACCACCCCCGCCCAGATGATAAGGGCGATAATGCCGGGAATCGTATAATAGGGATAAAGGCCCATGACCACACCCAGGCTCGTCGCAACGCCTTTGCCGCCTTTGAATCTTAAATATATGGGAAAAATGTGCCCTGCTATCGCCGCGCACCCCACGGCTAACCACAGCGACATGGCTCCCACCGTAAGTTCGCCGATTAACAGCTTCGCTATCAGCATCGGCACCAGACCCTTGAGGCAGTCGAGGACAAAGCACACATACGCCCACTTTTTGCCTAAGGCCCTTGCGACGTTCGTCGCACCGATATTACCCGAGCCGATGTTGCGAAGGTCTTTACCATGCGCCGTTGCGATAAGTACCCCGAACGGCACCGAACCCAACAGATACGCCAAAGCTATAAGAAAAACAAACGACTCAATCATTTAACTTCTGTCCTCCTTGTCCTGAGCTTGTCGAAGGGCTGCCTTCTTAATGCTATCCTCTGACTTCTGCCTTATTGAGTATGTGTTTGTAAAGTTCGACCATCTGTTTTGCGTGTCGCACAATAGAAACTTTCTCAGCAAGATTATCCTGCTCTATCGCACCGGCGGCCTTTTGGGCGTTTGCCTCGTTAGCGTAGAAGCTCATCGCGCCCGCCAAGGCCTCAATGTCATCGCATCTGTCAATCACCGAGCCATGCCGCTTGCTGCAAAATAGTTCCGCCGCTCCGTTGTATCGGGTGGTGATGACGGGCTTAGCCGCCGCCAGCGCCTCTAAGATAAACCGCGAGCAGGGATCGTACCAGCTCGGTAGAACCGCTACATCACTGATTGAAAGGGCATTTTGAATATGACGCAGCCTGCCGAGAAAGACAATTCTCTCGCTCACTCCCAGCTTCTTTGCAAGGTGACGGTACTTTCGGCTGCTGCCCGCCCCGGCGACAACAAGGTAAATCGGCCTTGCCGTCCCGCCCTCCGCAGTCAGCGCCAAAGCCTTAATCAGATTGGCCAGACCTTTGAGTCTGAAATTATTTGCCGCAAACAGAAATAACGCCGGCATCGCCGCTTCGGTAATGCCGAGCTTGACAAAAATCTGTCTGCGAAGCTCGCCCGCCTTCTCCGCGTGCACCTCCCTGGCTGTCTTTATCCCGTTAGGTATCACCACGAGTCGCTCATCCCCAAGCCCGTAGTGTTCTTTGAACTGGCGCTTTACATATTCGGAAACCGCTGCAACAATCGTACGGTTTAAGTCCCGGCACAACTCTTTTTCGGCACGAAACAAAGCAAGCCGGCGAACATTTGCATAATGCGTGGCCATCTTGTACCACGAGACAATCGGGTTTTGGTAGCTTGCGGCGTTGCGGATAATCGCCTCCGGGTAAGAGCCGCCCCTCGGCTGATATAAATCGGCAAAACCAAACGGCAGCGCGCTGTGGATAATATCATAGCGGTTGTCTATAAGGTGGTTTCTCAGCGCCCTGTCAAACTCGGCAAGCGATGCACGTTTGCCGCCGCTGTCGGCGCAAAGTATCTTTATGTTTTTAGCCTGCGTCTGACCCTTTGCCGCCAGCACCGTAACTTTAACATCCGACAGCGATAACTGCGAAGCCAATTCGAATACCGACCGTTCCGCCCCACCCAGCGCGATGTCCGCCCGCTCTATTATTATCGCCGTCTTAATCATCATTATCCGATTATAACCGCCGAAAGGTCATATTGCAAAACCGACCGCCCGGCCGTGCTTCGCATCGTGAGCAGCTATCCTTTTGGCACGCGAATTGACCTTCCGAATGAACCGCTTGTCGACTGCGCTAAGCTTCTTGTTGCCCGAATACCTGCGATAGAAACGCAGCCTGTCGCTACGCGAAAAATATTTCGCAGGCGCCGAATAGTACAGTTGTGAAACATCCTTTGCGCGAAACCTCTCTTTGAGCAACCACGGCCGGAATACACGCTGCAGGTCAATCAGATACAATTCGCCGACGTCACCGCAGAATATATGAGAAAAATACAGGTCACAATGTCGAAAACCCGCCTCGTGAAATCTCTTAACAAAATCCGCCAGGCATTCGATAAATGCGCACCGCCGCTTCAGACTCTCACCCGAACGCTCGCCGTAAAAGCAGTCCGGCAGCTTGCGCTCCAGAGACTCTGCCCCTGCAATCTTACGGGTCATTATGAAACTGCGCCTCTCAAAACCACCCGCCCATTGCTCACCGTATGCAATCGTTTCGGGTGCGTTAATTCCGACACCGGCCAACTGCTCGGCACCGGACCTGTCAAAACTGCTCGTACTTGCCCGCCTGTGATGATGCACCCAGTTCCTTATCTGGGTCAATACAGGCACCCGGTCGTACCGCTTCAAAAAAACCGTCGTCTTTGGCTCGTCCAGGTCGAACTTCACCCTGCTTCGATGCTTTGCCAACTCCGCCTTGTCGAGACTTTGCCCCCCGTCGAAACCAAACACCTTGTCAATACCGGTCAGGCCGACTTTTCGAAGAGCCTGCGCGTAATCGGCGTCGGCAAAAAAATCATCTGAAAGTTTGACAAACTTTTGACCGCTCATCCGCCACTCACTTTTGAAGTTTGTCCAATATCTTACCGGCGGCATCACAAACCGTCTCAACGCTGATTGACTCCATGCACAAATGCCGCCCCTGTCTGCAATGTGGCTTGTCA
>Ga0114922_10003297_pt1 | contig 15087 bp, 13 predicted proteins | sample AartaG_FD_100975 | JGI IMG/M metagenome (GOLD analysis project Ga0114922, IMG submission 100975) | Deep subsurface microbial communities from Aarhus Bay to uncover new lineages of life (NeLLi) - Aarhus_00045 metaG | ecosystem: Environmental > Aquatic > Marine > Oceanic > Sediment | place...
ACGCCAAGTGTTCGCAGCACACAACCGCAAACCGGCAGTTCAAGCAGCCGTATAAGCTCGAGCAGGTCATCGCGCATCGGTAGCAGAATCAGTACGAGAGAGCCGAGTACGCGAATTACACGGCCGCAAGCTGGCAGTTCGAGCAGCCGTATAAACTCAAGTAAAAGTCTGGGTATCGGCAGCAGAATCAGCACAAGAGAACCAAGTACGCGAGTTACACGACCGCAAAATGGAAATTCGAGCACTCGTATAAGTTCGAGCAGGTCATCGCGTTTAGGCGGTTCAATCAGAGACAGAAAAACTTCTGTTCCCACTTCTACGGGAAGACCTGATCGCAGCAGCAGGCTGGGGACCGGTATCAACATAATGTCTGGAGACAGGAGCGGCCGGGTTTCCAGAGAAGGCGGATTCTCCCGAGGCTCTCGAGACGGGCGCATTACCAATGAACCTGAAAGGAGACTTGGAATAAGCCGACAGTCCAAAAACTCAAATATAAGGAGCTTTAGCAGGTTATCACCTCGTACAAGGATAAGAAAAGTTGTTCCGGAAAGGCGAACAAGTGTTGTAGATACTGTGGTTGTGCACGATGCCAAACGTGGAGACAGAACTGGTCTGCACAGTTACAGATTGGGAAGTTTTTCACGTGGATTGACACATGTAAGATATCACGACCGTCCGCATATCATAAGTCACGACTATCACTATGACCATTCGTATATAGACTGGCGGCACCGGTTATGCCACCGATCAATCTGGCCAAGATATCGTTATATGCTGCATTACAGTTTCGGTCCCTGGTCCACATTCAGATATATCTATCCCTATTATCACCGGAAATATATCTTCGTTAGCCTGGGTGGCTACTGGCCGCTAAGTTACAGTTACAGACGTTATTACTGGTACGGCTACCATCCATATGCCTGGTACGGCTATTACCCGATTGCCCGTGAAGTACAGGGCGACACTCATAACTACTACACATACAATTACTACACCGATGACAATGCTGGTGTATCTGTGTTGGGGCCGGTGGTAGATGGTATTGTGCCTGTTGACCATAACACTTTTGCCGATGTTCGCGAGAGGTTAGCGCAGCAGGCGACTGAAGAACCGGGTGAGGTGACGCTGGCGGACAGGTACTTCGAAGATGCCGTCAAGGCCTTTGAGGTTGAAAATTATGAAATGGCTATTGAAAAGTTCGGCGAAGCGATGGCGCTTGCACCTGATGATATAATACTTCCCTTTGCCTACTCTCAGGCTCTTTTCGCCCGCGGACAATATTCGGAAGCGGCAGCGGTTCTTCGCCAGACCCTGGCAAAAGTTACACCTGACAAGGAAGGCGTTTTTTATCCGCGCGGTCTGTATTCGGATGACGACGTGCTGTTCGAGCAAATTAATCTGCTTGCCGAAAGAGCGGAACTCTACAGCTTTGATGCGGACCTTCAGCTTCTTTTGGGCTATCAATTACTTGGGATTGGTAAGCTTGATGAGGCCGTCGAGCCCCTGCAGAATGCCAGCCTTGATATGAACAATGCTGTAGCCGCAACAACTCTGCTTAACGTGCTGGAAAAAATCAGGGCTGAAAACAGTACGGTTGAAAGTGTTAACCAGTAAATATTCGCAACGCAAGGTAAAGCGATGAAAATCGGATACTTTACAACATCTACAAAGGTTCTTTTTTTGACGGGTCTTCTTGTATCTGTCGGACAGGCCGGCAACTGGACCGAATTTGCTGTCTGGCCGGCAACCGATGAACAGCAGGCGCCTGATATCTGGGGTAATATTGTAGTATGGCAGCAATTCGTTGCCGAATATGGGGACTATGATATTTACGTTGCAGATATAAACAATCCGGACGAACCGGCAGTTTTTGTCATCGGCGATGCCAATGATCAGGCTAATCCGGCTGTTTATGAAGATATCGTGGTGTGGCAGGATTATGTTGTATGGGAGGGCTCAGCAGACTGGGATATTCGAGCGGCGGATATTAACGATTTGGATGACCTACAGATTTTTGTAGTTTCGGATATCGCTGATAATAATGAATGTAATCCGGCAATACACGGCAATACGGTAGTCTGGGAAGACGGCCAGATCGGTGATTTGAATATTTACGGCGCCGACATTACCGACCTGGGTAATCCGGCGGAATTTCAAATCGCCGAGTTCGAGCATGACCAGCAGGGCCCTGCTATATACAGGACCACCGTTGTCTGGCAGGACAACTTTTTTGGCGATTGGGATATTTACGCCGCTGATATCTGGCAAAGGAACAAACCAGCGGAGGCTGCCGTCTCGTACATTGAAAAGGACCAGCAACGCCCGGCTGTCTGGGGTAATATTGTCGTCTGGCAGGACAACTATTTTGGCGATTGGGATATTTATGCTGCGGATATTTCCGACTTCGAGACCCTCCGGCGGGCCGATCCCAACAATGTTGTCGAGTTTGCAGTTTCGACAAACGAATTTTCTCAGACGAATCCCGATATTGACGACAACATAATTGTCTGGCAGGACAACCGAAATAACAACTGGGATATATTCGGCTATAACCTTACGACGCGGAAGGAATTTCAAATCACCGATGATTCTTACGACCAGACCAATCCCGCCATTAGCGGCAGCGTGGTGGTTTGGCAGGACAACCGCAATGGAAATTCGGAAATTTATGCAGCGATACTCGATGGGCCCGAGGTTGCCTGGTGTACATCCGGGATGGCCGGTGATGTTAACGGAGACTGTAAAATAGATTTCGAAGACTTTGCCGTAATGGCCTCACAGTGGCTGGAATGTTATCTCGAGCCGGCGGAGGCCTGCCGGTAATAGACTGGAACGAATTAGGGAACGGATTTTTTTGATTTGAAGGAGATGTAAAAATGGAAAAGAAACTGACGACAATTTTAGCAGCAGCGGTTTTGAGTTTTGGTTTGTTATTTTTCGTCGGCTGCGAGAGCGACGCTCAGTTTGGTTCGGCCATCGGTGCTTTGGCCGGTGCCGGTATCGGCCAGTTGGCCGGCGGTGACAGTGAGGCTACTTTAATCGGGGCAGCGGTGGGAGGAGCGGCCGGCTATATGTTCGGAAACGAAAGCGACAAGACAAGGCAGCACGCCGAAAGGGCCTATATGCGTGAGGAAATGAGAGCTGTTGCGGTTAATATTACCAACAGTAACGGTTCTATAAGCCAGGTGCGGCTCAAAAGGCATGGGGTCGGTTATGTCGGCACCAGAGGTGAGTATTATAGCCATTTGCCCACCGAAGATGAGTTAAGACCTATATACGGATTTTAACAGCCGGGAGACGATTCGTGCGTTTGGATTGTAACGGATTCAGGCGACCGCTTTGTTCCTGTTATGCTTTTTAATAACTTGATAGTTGATGAACTTTTAGGCTTGATATATAATTGTTCACTTTAGCGGTCAAGTTGGTCTCTGTTAAAGACAGGGAGAAAGTTTTTATAGCAGAGCAGTTTAGTGTAACGGGGGATACGGAACAAACTTGGAAGCAAGAGACTTGGTATGAATAAGCGGCTGCGAAACGCATTGAAAGGACTCACGGCAACGGACGTCGAACGGCGACGCCGGGCAATGGAGCCTTTTGTCCGGGCTACGTTCGGAATGTTTATTAAATATTTGTACCGCTACCTCGGTAATGAGGTAGAGTGTGAGGATGTTTTGGAAGATGTATATGCCGATATTTGGGAAAAACCGGAGCGTTTGCGTAATATAACCAGTGAGAAACAGCTGCTTAAAACCGTATATCTGTATTATATGCGCAATCGCCTGAGAGAGGTTTACAGGAGAATAAACCGGAATTTATATCTATCGCAAAACAGTCTTAAAGATCTTATTGCCCCTGAAATAGGTACTCTTGAGATGGTGTCACGCTCGGAGCTTCAGGATATTCTCTCGCAGGCGCTGGGCAAGCTCAAGGCCCGGGAGCGCAGAGCTATAGAGCTTTGGATGGAAGGGGCATCCAACAGGGCGATTGCCAATGAGCTCAAGACTACGGTCGGGGCGGTAAAAATGCTTGAATTCAGGACTATTTTAAAACTTAGAAAGATGCTGTGCTATTACAATCGTGAAGACTGATAATGTATTTAGTACGGGAGGTAGAAAGATGTCTGACAGAAACAGAGAAATTCATGAGCTGCTGGTTGACTATGCCGATGCCCTTCGTGACGGCTGTATTCCGGCTTTTCTGAAATCACTTACGCGTGAGGAAGCGGACAGGATAGCTTCGTCCTGGGAATTTTGGGATGCGACAGAGATATCGCGGATTCTTAACGGTGTCGGATTCGCCGACAAGGCTGTAGCGCCGAATGTGAGCCTGTTTATTTCCCGTGTTGATGCTGAGATTGCATCTCGTTTGAAGAAATCAAAGGCCTCACCGCCCGGCAAACGCCGTACTCGTACCAGGAGCGCGGCCAAGAGGGAAAACAGGACTTAGAAACCGATATGATTTTGGATTGCTACCAATGTTCATCCTGCCATTTTGAGGACAAAGAGAAGTCTTCACGGATAAATCCTTTAACCATATCACTACAGCAGCCCAGGAGGATTTTCAAAAATGTGCTGGTGGTATTTGTATGTATAGAGCTGTATGACAGCAAACAGGAGGTGCAAGAAGCAGCGGAGGAATTCGGCTCGCTGTCCGAGCTGATAGGTAAAAGGCCGATAGTGCTGTGTCCGAATGTTCATCTGTCGATTGACAAGGCGCCGGAGAAGCAGGCCGTCTGGCTGATTGGTGAGCTGGAGAAGAGGCTGGTTGCTCAGGGCTATGAAGTGCACCGCCTGTCGTTTGGCTATCATAAACAGTATGGTATGGAATGTGACGGTAACGTTGGCAGCGTTGTCGGCAGAAGGTTCTACGGTTCCGACCAAAAGCAGTTTCTCAGACTCCTGACCCGTCTTGGCGTTTGTCCTCCGGAGACCCTGCCGAATGATATGCCCACCTGGGCTAAGATTCTGACCGAGCGTTTGCTAAAGGTATTAGTCAGCCGAAGCGAAACCTATAATGTTGCCAAGAGAATGCTTCAGGAGCAGCTTGATTCGACGGGCTACAGTGAGCTTTGGACATGTATGCTGTTCGAAGGGGAGAGAAAACCGATAGAGGATTATCTGAGCACCTTGTACGAAATTATAGAAGAATACAGTGATGTAAGAGTGCACCGGGCAATGAACCTGAGCGTGCCAGATTTTGCGAATGCCGCTCAGTTCCTCTTTCGCAAGTATCCTGAGGCGATAGAAGCAGGAAGGCTTCGGATTTACAACAGTCAGGTTTCAGACTTGGAGTTTCTTTTAACCAGAAGCTCTGTTCTTCTGGCTTTCCCTAAAAAACCGAAAAAAGCCGGCTCACATGCCGGAGAAATATCGTTCGGGCTTTACTGCAAGGATGAAGAATTTGCGAAGAATTTAATTCAATGGTACCGTACTTTTCTTGTCGATGTGCGGTTTGGCTGGATTCAAACCGAGTCCGAGCTGAATGCCGTTATTAACGAGCTGGAAGAAGAAAAGTTTCAGAACAAGCGTGAATAGATATCTGGAAGTTACTGTCTAAACTAGGTTTAGCTTTTAGCGTATATAGAATGCCGGATTAGGACGAGAACTGTGCATACGGTCTTCTCTGTGGCTGTTGTTGTGACCTACGTGGTTGTGCTTACATTTGTGGCTGTACGTGCGCGCGCCGCGCGTGAGTTTAGGGAGTTTTCACTGGCAAGACGGGCACTTCCTCTGGCATTGGTATTCGGCAGTCTTGCTGCTACCTATGTTGGGCCGGGTTTTTCAATGACCTTTGTTGGCAGGGGTTTCAACAGCGGTTTCCTTTTTCTTGGTATAGGCCTGGCATATTCGGCCCAGAACATCCTGGTTGGGCTGCTTGTGGCTCCCCGCCTCAGAGCACTGAAAAACTGCCACACATTGGGCGATGCGATAGGCCAGAAGTACAACCGAAACTGCCAGGTTCTTGCAGGTGTTATTTCGGTTTGCGTGTGCACATTTTTTGCTGCGGTTATGGCACATGCAGGTAAGGTGGTTCTGAGTGATACATTTGGCTTTCCGGGCTGGTCATCCGTGATTATAGTTATCGGTGTGACGACGTTGTATACAACGTTTGGCGGACTGAGGGCAAGTGTGATAACAGATGCGTTTCAATTCAGCGCATTTGCAGTTCTGTTGCCTGTCATGCTTTTATTCGTATTGATTTTCCATCTGAAGGGTGGAGCTGCGGTTTTTGCCATGGAGGCGATAGATGCCACATCAGCGGGATTTGGTTCCACATCGTTTATCGAAATAGTCGGTTTGGTGGCGGCTTTCCTGCTTGGTGAAACATTGATACCGCCATACGCAAATCGGGCGCTGGCGTCCAGAACAACCCGGATATCACGAAACGGTTTTATATTGAGGGAATCTTTAGTATGGCTTGGTTTATGGCTATGGTAGCACTTGGTATTTCGGCCAGGAGTATTATTCCGGAGGGCACAGGTGAAGATTACGTGCTGCTGAAACTGGTTAAGTCGGTATTGCCTGCCGAGGGTTATGCGCTTTTGCTGGTCGTAGTTGTTTCGATAGTTATGTCCAGTCTTGACTCACTGCTGAACGCCGGCGCCGTGTCATTTACCCAGGATATTGTAAAGCCGTTTGTAGAATTGCCGGACCATCGTGCTTTATATATTGGTCGTTCAGCAACTATAATCATTGCAATGATTACTGTTGCCGTCGTACCTTTTGTTCCGAGCATACTCGACGGTTTGCTTATCTGTTATACCATTTGGGCGTCAGCGATTTTGCCTGCGTTAATAATTGGTCTGTGGATAAAAAAACCTCGTCCGCTGGCCGGGATTTTATCGATGGGCGTCGGGACAGTTGTTGCAATGATTGCCGTAATATGTCTGTTCGTGTTCCCTTCGTTAATTGATGTGCCGGCTATTATTATTCCGGCCCTCGGAGCGGGATTGTTGGCATACCTGCTGGGTCATTGGATTGAGAAAGTTCGTCAGGAGCGTAAATAATGGGTGTAATTATCCTGATTCTTGCTGTGATTGCGGCCTTATTTGCTATTGTCAGCGGCCTCTGGGTTGCATGTGCGCTGATAACTGCTATATCTTCGAATGGGGCTTTACCTGATATAAAAAACCAGACGGATGAGCAAAATAATAATCAGGATAAATGAAAATCTGACAATGCTCAGGCTTGCATACAGGGCTTTTAGTAAAGTTGGGGGTGATTGTAGCCAAGTGCCAGGATAAGTGGGGAGAACTTTTTCTAAACTTAATATTTTCCGAATTGCTCGGCCAGGACTGCGAGTTTTTTTAGTCTCTGGGGTTTGACGTGGGGGGCTACGCTGCATGCCGAAGATAGTATGTATCCGCTGCCGGGCTTGCCGATTCTGATTCTTTCCTTTACGGCCTGCTCAAAGGTAAAGTCATCAGCTTGTTCTCTTAGAACTCCTTTGTGCCCGTTTCATGGTTTCTAACGGAGGTATTCTCAAGTCCTCTCTTAGATTGCCTGACTGAGGATCAAGAATGATCCAGTGGAACACCAGGCCGCTCTCCTTGATCTTTTGCTGCATGGGCTTAGACTCATAAATTCGTCGAGCTTCCTCGAACTGTTCTTTGTGCAATTTCTCTTCCTGGTCGGGTGCTGTCGTTACCAGGTATAGAGGTGCGGTCGTATCAAGACCTTTGACATCGAGGATGTCAAACACGGATCCACCTGCATAACCGATCTTGTGCGGCGTGGCCAATATAATCCGCATACGTGTTTTACACTGGAAAAGGATCTTTTTAATCTGCAATTCCGCTTCATCAGCGTGGTAACCGAAGAATATCCCGTCTTCTCCGCCAAACTCTATACCGCTGGTTCCGATGAATACGGCCCAGGGTCTGAAATTCTTGTCCATGAGGCGCTGTCGCACCTCATCTGTGCCGCCATAAAACGCACGGTGAGAACAGTCAAGCTCCCACCCGAAAATCTTGACCTTTGTACCTCTGATCTGGGGGGTGCTGCCTTCCCTCCATTCATCGAGCACGAGCAGGTTGTTTGTATAGATTGTCAGATGTGCGCAATCTCCTGCCACTATAGCTTTAGCTGTCTCTTTCCAAAGTTGGCAGCATGAAGAGCCTGCGTCGAGAATCAATCCGGCGCCACTTCCGAAAGACAGCTCATCCAGTACCCATTTCGCCGCTAATTCTTTGTGGTGGGGGGCAACGTCTTGTTGCATTCGGGCGAAATCATTCGATTCATTGGAATGAATGTACTTACCCTGTGGGGGGTATTTATTGTTCCCTTGAACACCGACGATATTACGGGGTGTGTCCGGCTGTTTTCTCTTTTTTCGCTTTGCCATCGTCAAGTTCTCCTACAATACGTTTTTAATGAACGCGCTTTCGCAGAAATGTCCCAATTCGTGTTGAATGCGTCCATGCTTATCAACGTCCTCCAGCTCATTGGTTACCACAAAGAAGTGGTCATCAGGGGCCAGGTTGAGCCATAGAGCTTCGATATACTTTTTGCTTTTTGGCACATCGATGTAGGCCACAAAAATCCGCCTGTATCGACTGGCGACAAGAGGAAAAATAATCTTTCCCCTGTTTCCGATCCAGTCAGTTACTTCCTCGCCGGATGGTGCTTTATCGAATCCCTTGGTTGGTGAGTAATAGAATGCACGTGCAACAGCAGGATTGTCCCTTTGCAGGATGTTCTTTATATTTTTCTTCGGAACGGGTGTGCTCACAGCATCGTCCACCATTCTCTCGAGGGTTTCCTTAAAGGTATTCTGTTTTGTATTTTGGAGCCATGTCAGAAGGTTGGCGGCACGCTGCGCGATTTCAGTGTAGCGCGCACCAAGCAAACCGAATACTTGCTTGATCTTGTCTATAGACCATTTACGAAAGGACACTGACTCCAGATTGATGCAGCGAATATCGTCGTGAAGGCTCACCAGAAAATCGAATCTTGCACATGGCTTCATCTTTGTCCATCGCTTTCGCTCATCAAGGAGCTGACTGCATAATAGGTGCCGGTTCTTATGGATGGCTGACAACAATGCCTTCTGCTCCGAATATGGGCTCCGAAGGACCTCAACAGCAAGCTCTTCAGCCGGTAATCCGCTCATCGATATCAGTTTCACGAGATCCGGGTTCCGAACATCGATTTCATCAATTGCCTGGAGGCTTTGCTTTAGTGTTTTATCTTTTATTTCTATCGTCCAATCGGACATGTCCAGTCTCCTTTTGAAGGAATAATATGTTTACTGTAATAGCTTGATGCCGCCTTCTCACATTCGTGCCTGACCACGAATCGAGCCATCAAACGCTTAATGGGATTACTAAAAGGCAATCGGCGTATGTCCGGTTTGACTATCCAGTCTCCCGTGTTTGTAGTATTGAACTCATAAGAAAACATACAGGGACCAGCTTTACCAATCCTTTTGGTTTTGATAGCAGGCTTGCATTGACCGTTCAAAATACAATTTTTGGGGGCATAAAACACCCAGCAAGGCTCCGTTGAAGTACCGGCTCGGTAGAACAGGGGCGTATTCTCCCTGTCTTGTGTATTACCGTCGGATTTCCACTCCCATATGATTGTAAGAATGTAAGGTATATTAAATCTCACAGTTGTTTTCTTTTTATTTTCGGAGCTTTTTTTCTCTTCAGCCTTTGGCTTATTTTCGGAGCTTTTTTTCTCTTTGGTTGTCGACTTTTTGTCAGGATCATAATCGGGACATTTCAATCTCGTGAGTCTGAGTTGCAGTGTGCCCCCGCAGAGCGCTGGTCTCGCACGGAATGATAACTTCTTATCTTTAAATGTAAGGGGTACATGGACGCTTTCCATCTTCGGCGTTATAGAGAAGCGAACATCGAAAGTAATTTTCTTTACGCCTTGCTGTTTGCATCTCCGATCGTCGCATGGCGTAACATCCGGATTGATCTTAAGAATATCAGGGTAGTGATTCTGGGTCTTGTAAGCCGATGGGCTGTTTTTGTTTGTTTTAGCCATGTCACTTTCTCCTGTATCCTGTAATCTTCTGATGCTGCTGTTGTGTTGGTCAGGATGTAAACGAGATTGCAAATGAATATCCGAAGTTCTGCAACTTTTATTCTCCAGCGATAATTAGCGGGCCATCCTTAGCTTAGTGAAATCAACCGAGAGTTTCAGACCATCCGGATAGCACTTAGGCTTAGTAAGCAGTGAATCAATCTCGCCGCAAACATGTTCCAGCTTCAAGATTACTTTTGTCCCGGTGGACTCGCTACAATAAATTTATACCGCTGGAGCCGGATTCTCAAGAAAAAAATCGTGCAAAAGTAAAAAATTTTTAGTTCACGGACAGGACACAAATTGCCCGGACATGCGTTCCATTGTGGGCAAAAGTGCGGATTCGAGAGTGAAACTGAAGCCCAGGGAAGATTTTTTTACTGTTAATATTTGCCGAGTTGTTCTGCCAGAGCTGCGAGTCTTTTTAGTCTTTCGGGTTTGACGTGGGGGGCCACACTACAGGCCGAAGAAAGTATGTAGCCGCTGCCGGGCTTGCCGATTCTGATTCTTTTCTTTACGGCCTGTTCGAAGGTCCGGTCATCGGCATTTAGCATTTCATTAACGGCGTCTAGGTTCCCTTTGAAAAAGAATCGATGGCCGTACTTTGATTTCGCTTCCTCCAGATTTACAGTGCCGAGCGGCGGGGGGTCTAATGTGTCAATTCCATCAACGGCTGTCCGACTCATAAGGTCCAGGCGGTCGCCGATTGCGCCGCAGGTGTGGACATATGACTTAATGCCAAATCTGCGTATCACTTTATAAACCTGATCTTCATAGGGGGCTACGAATTCTTCGTACATTTGACGGCTAATGAAGCCCGCACCAGCGAAGGCCGAGCTTACAAGAATGGCATCAGGGCGACATCCAGCGTATAATTCAACTTGTGCCAGAACCATTCGTGTAAAAAATGCAAGCGCCTTATGACATGTAGAGGGGGCGTCGAGAAGAGCAAACAAAGCCTGTTCGTATCCAAATAACTCCATAAGATGGGTGAAAGGTGAAAATACTTCTGCGTGTATTGAGACATCCGGTGCGAGCTTCTGGACTTTCCGAAGCGCGCCTGTGAACCAATTGGGATAAGCAGTTGCCTCGCAAAGGTCTGCCTCCGGCTCTATGTCCCAGAGTTCGGGTGCGTGCCATGTGTTCCATACATAGCCGGACAATCTATAAGTGGCAGGGTCCTCAATGTCAACCGTACTATAGTTCGCCCGCTCAAGAGGCATTTGCTCGGCTTTGTATGTCTGCGGGTTGTCATCAGGCGGGAATACTGTTTCCAGTCCCGACTTCCAAAGCAGGTGTTCGTTATTGCCGGTTTTCTTATATGACTTAAGATGGTTTTTCCAGCCGGGCGGCCTGCCGGGTATATTTAACAAAATGCCGTCGAAGTTATATTTTTGCTGTAATTCGACCAGGGCGCCGGCAAAGGTTTCGTTGTTGAACCAGATTTCCGAAGGACTGTAATTGCAGTGTAAGAAGTAATGGCCGAGGGCAAGCTGGCACATTACCGGAACCCGGTCCGGCTGTTTATGCTCCATCGCTAAGGCTGTCCGTTGTTTTGAATTCATACTTTTACCGCACTTGAGATACGAAAGAGTTATTTGTGTTAAGGAACTTCTTCAGTTCAAATCTTCGTTTCACGAGTCTATTTAGGAACAAAGGCCATAGAAGTTTGTAATGGAAAGCCGCAAGTACAACCCGAACTGCTTTCGGGTATAAGGACAAGCCCACAAGCTGGAATAATATTGATCCAGCAGCCTGGTCGTGAGACTTTGTTGAGCGGATGTGGCCCTCCATTTGGCCCCAAATCGTACATCCATGGATTGCCGCCCCGCCAGAACAAACACTGTGCTGATGCAGAAATGCCCCCGCAGCCGTGCCCGTGACGGTTAAATTCCCATCCTTCGATTTTTTCACCGGTTTTCAGTGTGTACATATAAGGCCAGGCATAAACTGTTTCGTCAATAATTGTCGGGTGGCGATTATATTCACCATGGGAACCGTCAATAGCGAGCCTTGTATTATGGTCTGCCTGCCAGAGGGGCTTGCCGGAACGCGCATCATAAGTTTTATAATAATAGTGAATGGAGCGTCCATCGAGTCTTGAGCCGCTTAAAAGAAGTATATCTTTTGCATAGTTAATATACACGGGCTCTTCAAAATTACTGATGTCGAATTTTTCTTTGAAGATGACTTGTCCGTTCCCTGTATCAAGAGCTACCAGATACTGGTCACCTCCGTCGAATAATGTTTTGGTAGGTATTCGCCCAAGCTTGTCGGCCAGGGCTTTCGGGCTGCTGGTTTCGATGAAGTATATTCGTCCGCCGCCTATGGCAATAGTAGTGTTCAGGATAAGCCCGCCTTTGTATTTCCAGAGCAGCCGGCGTCTTGCTTTGTCCATTGCGAACAGATAATCGCTTACCACCACCTTCATATTTCTGTACCAGAGTGAATCGTCCGCCTCATAGCTGGTCTCGGTGTAGGAAGCCCCTTTTCTTCGGCCGCTTCCGAAAAGTATATTGCCGGTGTATGCGACGAGGCCCCACTGGCGCGGCTCGGAGATGATTAGCTGAGGCATTTTATAAGTGATACGGCGCTGACCGGTGTGAACGTCGAAAGCGTGACATTTGTCTTCGGCTGCCAAATACAGGAACTGGCTGTCCACCGCCATGCTGCCGCAATCCAGAAATGCCCCGAGACGGCGTGAATTGGGGACCTCGATTTTCCACTCGATTGTTCCGTTATAGGCATCTACGGCAAAAACGACATTATCACCCGGAGCGAATAGACGCCCGTCTTTAACAAGAGGCGGTATATTGCGGTGGTGACGGTCAATCATATCTCTTGGCCCGGGCCTACCGAACCACTGGACAGCCATGTCCCCCTTGACGATTTCATCACCGCTGCAGGCAACATTACCCGGTTCTGCGTAAATATGTGTCCATTGGCCAGCGCCTTCCAGCTCTTTGCGTGTGGTCCATGCCAGGGCAATTTCACCTGCGTTGTGTATATTCCAGTCGGTAAGAAATGGTTGTCCCCATGTTTTAAGCTTTTGCCGGTTGAACGTATCGGCCGGCAGGACCATAGCGATAGTCCCGCCGTAGGGTCTTAGCATTTCAAAGACCTTCTCCGTGCGGGCGGGAAGCTCACCTGTTCTCAGTGCCTGGTCCGAGGTTATGAGATTAGCGAAGTATTTTGTGTAGGGCAGTTTTGAAGGTTCTTTTTGATGAACAACAACTCTGCCATAGAGTCCGGCCTCGTCGATTGCATTGCGTGCGGCAGTTACTTGGCTTGAATCTTTTTCGGCGCCGACTATCTTCAGGTCTGTCTTTCGGGCAAGCTCATAAGCCAGTCTTCCCCGGCCGTTATCAAGTACGAGGCAGTATCCTTTTGTGATGCCTGTTTGTTCGGTTATAAGCTTTGCCGACCGGGCGTATAGTTTCGTCAGAGAATCATTCGGATAAGGATTGGTCTGTGTTTTGGCTGTTATCACTGTAGTGCTGTTTTTCAGGCCGCTTCTGAAACAATGTATTTGACCTGCGTCCGTGCTGACATAGAGGGCGCCATTGACTGCGCTCAAACCGAACGCTTTGCCCTCTACAGGAGCGGTCCAGACAACCCTGCCGTTTTGGGCCTTGTAGGCGGCTATCTTGTTTTCTCCTCCAAGGAAAAGGACATCGCCTGCCATAATCATCGAGTGCGGGTAATCACAGTCAACCGTCCACAGGTAACAGTCCTTCATTTTCTTGGATAACTCGCTGATTTGATTCGTGATAGTTCGTAAATCCCTGTTCAATTGCTCTTTTTTGTCTGTATTGTTGTTTCTTTTCTTTAACTGGTCTCTGAGCTTTTTAGACTGGTCGCTTAATTTATTTCTTTCCCTCGACAGCTCGAGATACAGGTCACGATTAAATGCTGAGAGTTTCTTTTCGGACAGCATGTATGCAATTGAGCCGTTCACCAACATGCTTAAACCGTCGAACGTTGCTATTTTGTACTGCGTGTTAATGTCGGCGGCGTTAAGCTCTTTAGAGCCGCGGCCGGGCCCGGTGACAAGGACGTTCTGTGCCAACAGCGCGAAGGTTCCGCCGGCACTGGGTAATTGTCCCACCAGCCTGCCGTCTTCGCGGGCGAAAATCGCCGGGTTTGTCCGTCCTGTCGGGACATACAACTGCTCGTCCGAGGCTAACATATAACCCTGCGGTGAGACATCGACCTTCTGTTTCCATTTTACCGATCCATCTTCGGCATTGAGCGTGAACAGGAACGTTTGCTGATTAGGGAACAAGCCGGCGGTGCTGTACAGATATCCTTTGTCTATTAATACACCCGTTCGTACAGGCCAGGTTGATATGATTCGTTCATTACCCGGAATCATATGCTGGCTGTCGGCCGCCATGTACTTCCATATAAGCGAGCCGTTATCACGCGAGAGACAATAGACATAACCATCATCAGAACCGACATACACTTTATTGCCCGATACGGAAGGGGCCAGCCGGACAGGAGCCTGGGTAAAAAACGTCCAGCGTTCCTGCCCGGTCCGTGCGTCCAGCGCATAGACCTTATCATCCGCCGATGAGCCGAAGAACACCATATCACCTGCTCCTACAACATGGAGTGCCCGGTCATAAGTTACTGTGGCCCTGAGGTTGTAGTGGCGGTGCCAGAAATCCTGCTTTGCCGGCAGCGGCCATGCAGGTTGTGGCTGATGTGCCGATTTGAACACCCAGGATTTGCTCAAGGGCGGTTGAAGCTGCTCCGGAGTAACACCGCTTCTTTGGTTGTCGTGCATAAAGGTAGGCCAATCTTCAGCTTTGCTGATTCCGGGATTAACAAAAACTACAAGGAAAAGAACAAATAAAGAAATGTATTTGTACATCTGGTACTCCTCATTTCAAGGCACTTGAAAATGCGGTAAAGCTCTATTTCTCATAAGATAACAAATCAGAATCAAAAACGCCAGTATTTTGCTTGTTGTTTAGCCTGTTTTTGTGCTTACCATAGGTCATTATACAAACCGACCTTATTTGTGATGTTACAGATTGACGGCTCC
>Ga0114922_10003298_pt1 | contig 15086 bp, 11 predicted proteins | sample AartaG_FD_100975 | JGI IMG/M metagenome (GOLD analysis project Ga0114922, IMG submission 100975) | Deep subsurface microbial communities from Aarhus Bay to uncover new lineages of life (NeLLi) - Aarhus_00045 metaG | ecosystem: Environmental > Aquatic > Marine > Oceanic > Sediment | place...
AGGCGATTGGATGAAAATTGTTACCGTAAATGTACCTGAAAGTTATATAGATGCTATAAATAAGTTGATAGGGCAAGATGGATTGTACCCCAGTCGATCAGAATTAATAAGATGTGCAGTCCGGAATTTCCTTATAAAAGAGCTTAAACTCGCTAGTAATATGGCAAAATATAATGAAGTTGAAATAGAAGATTTTGACGATCAAAATTTCGTCAGAGTTCCCATTGAAGGGGTAAACGAAAACTCCGAACCCGTTCGAGAATTTAAAACTTACAAAATTTTAAAGAGGCTCGAACACTAAAAATCTTCTATTAACAAATGTAAAAATATCTTGTTAAAATGTTATTAGTGAAAATGAGTTTTTTATTCTTTTTTCTTTTTTTCTTTCTAATTTTCTGAGAAAATACAAAGAATTTATTCTAACGACACTTTTGTAAGATTGAACAATTTTTTATTTTTAATCATTATTCTAAAAAAATTTCGATTTTACCTAGATTTCTTTTTAAGTAATACCAAAATAATTAGCAGCTGTATAAAAATAGTATTATATCTATGAATCTTTAAGTTAAATATTTAAGAGTGGCAGTTTCTATTAAAATAATATCATAGTTTAAAGGTGTAAAATAATTTTGAGCAAAGAACCTTTTCCAGATTTTATGGAGTGGGGGATTATAAACAAAGAAAATTTTGTTGGAAAAACATCTTATGACGTTCCAATTAAGAGATGGGATCCATTATCAACAGTGACCATAAAAACAGAAGAATTTGGTTTAAGGGATAAGCGTCGAAGACACTATGGTCACTTTGCTTACATATCTCCTATCAGAAGTGCAAGACCAAAAGGATTTAAAAACAACGAGGAGGAAAAGCAATTCTATGATTGTTCAAGGAGTATTGCTTTAAAGCATAAAGATGTGTTTACATCGGTTACTGAAGGAAAACCAATTTACGATGATTGGGGAAAACAATTAGGGGATGGTTTTACAATGATCGTTACTGAAGGCGAGAAAAGAAAAGAAAATCCTTTTTTAGAAACGCCATATCAAAACCAAAGAATATCAGATGATTGTAAAGCCTTGACGCTAATTAATAGGTATCCTTCAATGGCTCGGGTTATTGATCCTGATATTGAAAAATTGATAACTGATAAATTGCCATTGCATATAAAACTCTCAAGGGGTATAAATTTAGTTACAATTTCGAGGAATTTTTATCCCTCATTGTGTTTTAATTTAATACCTGAAGATATTTTAGCGAATATTTTCTTATCGATGAAAGCTGCAATTCTTTATTGTGTTGAAGAAGCAATTAGTAGAGATTTTTACGACATTCCGATATCACCCTTTTTTAATATAGGTCTTAAAGTTGGAGGTTCGCAACCTCGTATACATAGCCAAGCCTATATCGATTTGAATATGGACGGTCATGGAAGCCGCTTAGAAGGACATCTCGGAGCTTTTAAAGAAATGGGGGACAACTGTCATCTATGTCAGACCTCTCATGGAGAGAGTGATCGAATTATCATAAAGACGAAATTTTGGACTTTTTATACTACGGGAAGTCCGGTAAGGAATTATCACATACGATTTCATCCTAATGAACATCTACGCAGGTTTTCCCAACTAAAAGTTAATCAAATAAACGATCTTGCTAGGATTTTAAAGGTTATCTTCCAAGGTATGGATGATATTTCATTAGATAAAAATCGAAATATTTTGTTTAACTGTTGTCCTTTTCATTACGATGCAAATTTCCATTTGTTTGGAGACATAATTCCTCACGAAATTATAGGTGGTGCTGAATTGGTTGATGATATGAGAGTTGCAAGAAAATTACCACACATTGCTGCTAGCGAAATTAGAACCTCAATTGAAAAATATGTTAACGAGCTAGAATGGTAATAGATTTATATCTATTATTCACCATATATATAATGTAACTTTTTTCGAGGGGTTCAAATTGAAAGATTGGTCTGCTATAATACTCGCCGGAGGTAGAGGTAAGAGGCTTTTACCTCTGACTTCACTGATACCTAAACCATTAGTGAAGGTAACAAACAAACCAATGGTAGATTATTCAATAGCTCACCTTATTTATGCCGATATCAAGCATATCATTCTTGCTTTGGCTTATATGGGTAAGGAATTAAAAGAATATATAGAAAAAACTTGGACCCCCGATAAATTGGGTGATGTTGAGTTAGAATGTTTCCTTCAAGAAAGTAACGGTACAGCAGATGCGTACAGGTTATTAAACGATAGTATTGATTCTGAGAACATTGTGGTGAGCATGGCAGATATCGTTACAAACCTTCCAATGAGAAATTTCATGGATTTCCACTTAGAGAAAGGTGGAATGAGTACTATTTCTATGAAAACCAGTGAAAGTCATACAAGCCAGTATGGCGTTGTTCTTCTCGATAACCAAAGAAAAATCTATCTATTTTTAGAAAAACCTGCTCCTATGGAACTGTATTTAAGTAGTATGGCTCAAAGAACAGATTTATTTCTACATACGAACATAATAAACACAGGAATTTATTGCTTTAAAAAGGAAATTGACGGTGTATTACAAAATACGGGTTTAATGGATTTTGGTAGTGAAGTTTTCCCTTATCTCCTTGAAAATTCGTATAATCTGTATGGTTTTGTTAAAAATTATTATTGGTTAGATTGTGGAAACTCCCAGACTTATTTATGGGCAAATTGGGATTTATTGCGCAAATATTCATGGCCGATTACTCCAAATGGTGAAGAATACGATGGCGTATTTGTTATGGGAATAATTAATTCTGGACAAAATGCAAGCATTGAAAAGCCCGCCTGTTTTGGTGAAAATGTTGAGCTTTTTAATAGGGCAAAAATAAAGGCGCTTACTTCTATTGGAAACCGCGTCAAAATAGGGGAAGATACCATAATAGAGAAAAGTGTTATCTGGGACGACGTGAATATAGGAGCAGGCTGTCACATTGATAGCTCCATAGTTTGTAATGACTGCCATATAGGTGACAATGTGGTTTTACATAATGCAATAGTGGCACCTAATAGTAAAATCAGTAGCGACACTCAAATAAGAGATAAAACTCTAGAACTTGGAACCAACATCTAATATCCTTTTTTGATGGGATTTTGTTTAAGAAATAGCCTGTAAATCTTCTAAAAATTTAAGCACTTGATATTTTGAGTTTTTTGCTATTTCTTCGATTCTCTGATAAAGAGTCAATAAATCATCCAATACCTTACTCGTTTTATCTTCTCTGTTTGCTATTTTGTCGATTAAAGCAGTTATCCAAATCCACCTTGTAAAGTTAGTAAATCTTTCTGCACTATACCATAGAAGGTTATGGTATCTATTTACTTTTAAATAAACTTGAATTTCAGGGTCCCTAAAGAAAGATTGGAAGATCACATAAAAGTTTTTTTCAGAGTATTCAATTGAGTTAGACCAGTTTTGGAGAGAAACCATTAGTTTTAATATTGATCCAACTTCCATTTCTTTCTCATCTTCTTTTATTGATAATTCTCTTAGTGTATTTGCTATATATTTTGATAAGCGCCACTCATCAAACAAACTACGGCTTTTAAGTTCAAAATTCTTCTCTGAAATGACTCTTCCTAATTGATGGATAAATAACCAAGAAATTATTATCCCCCATTCAAATTCAGTCTTAGGAAGAATGTTGGTTAAGGTGTTCTTCAAATCAGCAGAAAGATCTAAATATGTAAAGTCTTGATGTAAGTGTAAAGTGGTAATTAATTTTGAACGAATTTCTTTTTCTATTTTGGCTACATCCTTATTACTCGAAGAATATTTTTTCACTTCTGTTAAGAATAAATTAAGTTTTTTAGTCGTACTTTCTACATTTTCCTCTGTTTTCTGAGTTTCCAAGAGGTTTTCAAAGCTATTGATATTGACTATTTTCTTAAAGGATTCGAGTAATGGTTGGTATATGATTTCATGAAGTGTCTCGTTAATATTATGTACACCTCTACCCCCTAAAAGATTATATAATTGAGCATAGTGAAAAAATTCATTATCATTTACTATTTGGAAATCCATGAATAAAAAGCATTGAAATGCTTGGAGTTCTAAATACAAGCCTTGATCGTGAAGATCTTGATTTCGTCTTATATATTCTAAACCAGTCATATAATCTTTAAAGATGCAATATCCTTCTTTTGGTAATTTAAGTCCTTCAATTATGGTTTTTTGAATTTGAATTTTATCATTATTTTGTTTAACAGCGAAATTAACAGAATTTTTAACAAAACCTTTTGTTTCTGCATATTTATTATGATAAATAATTAAAGCCCGTTCAGTTTTGACTCTATTTGAATATGCAAACACGTCTTCATTCACTATATTTCCACTCCAAAAATCATAGAGTAAAAAATTATCTGCATTAGCAAATAAGTAACGTTTCTTCATTATTGGAAAGATTAATTTTTCATGTTGTTGAAGCAAATCTATATTGATTTTTTCGTCCCAATAAGCGCGTCTATATTCCATACCGTACTTTTCGTAAAAACCCTCTATTTGGCCGTGTCCAAACATAGGTAAACCCGGCATAGTTATCATCATCAAACAAACGCCAAAGTATTTCCCACTATCTCCAAATTGTTTAACAGCAGTTTCTTCGTCTGGATTATTCATGAAATTAACAAATCTTTTAAGGATTTCGGGGTCGAATTGTAAGGTATTTTTTAAGACTAGCCGATACATGGCGTTATCTTCGTCTCTGAGCATATTCATAAAAGCAGAATTATACACGCGATGCATTCCTAAAGTCCTTACGAAAAATCCTTCGAGCAACCAGAATGCTTCTGCAAGCAATAGTGTATCAGGATTTTCTTCATTGATTTTATCTACAACTTCACGCCAGAACTCTTGTGGCATTATTTTATAAAAATCGTCCTTTGAAATACCTTGTTCCGCTCTTGATGGAATAGCACCTCCAGTTCCTGGCTCAGGAAACCATAGACGTTGATAATGCTTTCTTGTCAGAGTCATAGCGGCATCAAAACGAATGATGGGAAACATTTTAGAAACATGTAATATCGTTTTTATAACTGCCTCTCGAACTTCAGGAATTAAAAAGTTTAATTGAGCAGTATCATTCCAAGGAAAACTGGTTCCATCATTTCCGTGGTAAATAAATTTTTCTTCTCCGGATCGAAAATCCACATGTTTGAATGTAACAGCTGCATCAGTTCTTGAAAAGTATTTATCTTCCAAATAAATTCCGATATTTGGATCCCCAGATAAATTTTCGCCTGAAAAAGTATAAGAGGGGAAGGGTGAATACGGTAAAGATACGTACCAATCAGGATGCTCCTTAACCCACTTTGAAACAATCCCGGTATGATTGGGGACCATATCGCAGGCAAGCCGAATTCCTCTTACCATTGCTCTCTCCTTTAAATTCTTATAAGCTTCATAACCTCCCAAGTCATAAGCAATAGTATAATCGTAAGTTGAATAAGCACTCGCTTCCGCTTCTGGGTTTCCACACCATCTTTTAATAGTTTTAGATGCTTGACTTCGCTCCCATAAACCAATAAGCCACAGCCCAGTAAAACCCCATTCTTTTAATTGATCTAATGCTGCATCAGGTATTTCATTTAAATGGGAAATATCTTTCTGATAAGTTAGAGATAATTGATTCATCCAAACATATACGTTTTTAGCAATCATCACAACTTTAGGCATCCATTCTTTATCGAGAGTGTAATTTTCGAGCTCGAATACATCATAATCGTAAGCTTCAGATTTACCCGGACCTAAACCTCTCAGCAGTTCTTCTTCTCGTATGATGTCAATAGCAACTAAGATCTTGAAGAGGTATTTTCCTATAAATTCCCCCCAATTTTCATGTATATATTCCAATTGCTCACGAATTGAATGGGGAAATTTAATAGCAGGTTCATTTAGCATTTCAATTAAATTCTGATTATTTGGACCGAACCTAGTTTTATCTTCGAAGAATTTTGTAATTTCATCAATAATTTCCCTATAAGCAGTCCTTTTTTCAAGGGATTCATCGTCAAATAATTCTACATAAGGGGAAAAAGAGGGATTACTATTTCCAAACCACAAGTTTATGAACTCATCAACAAAATGGACTTTATTACCAACACCTTCAACTTCTTCTTTCAAAAATTCTTCAATATTTACTTCTTCTTGGTACACTTTTTCAGGAGGAAATTCTTCTATCAAGGAATGTGTAGCCTTGTTCAGCTTTAAATCCCCAATCTTATCTTTTAAATAATCAAAAAGTTCAAGGGTGAGAAAATTGTTTTTTGTTTCTTGTTTGTACAATTCTAGAAGATATTTTTTTATTTCATGCATTAGGGCCATTCCATTGAATTCACCTATCCGAACAGCTAATTCAGGGTAATTGATTAAATCTCTCTTTTGATTTATCTTCTGCACAAACAATCTAACTAAATGGGTATCACCCTCAAATTCAATGTTTCCCCTTTCAGTAAATTTAAAGTCGTTTAACTCATATTTATTCCTAGCATCTCTCGAAATTTTCATATTGAATTCACATTACTAACATATAATCTTATATTTAATTATACCCGACTTATTATATTACGGTTGACTTTTTAACGAAAGTTATTAATGTAAAACAAGCTATAATAATTATATTTTTCAATTCGAAAATTCCAAATCTCAGTGGTTAAATTGTCCCAGCGCATCCAAAATTTGAACGATCTCAGTAAAAACGGTCGGATAGTAGGAAAGGCAAATTACATTTTTACACCTGAGATCGCAAGCTCAATTGGCTCTATTCATGGGAGTTCATTTAAGGTGGATGAAACTGTTGTTATTGGTCGAGATTACCATAACGATAGTCGCATGTTAAAAAGAGGATATACCTCAGGAGTAATGAGTACTGGAATAAATGTCTTAAATCTTGCAGATTGCACCTTTCCATTATTAGAATTCACCATTAGAAGATTTGGGGCAAGTGGAGGCGCTTATTTCTCAGGAGGACACTTGTATAGTGAAGATGTGGGCGTAAAATTTGCCGATGCTGGAGGAATTGAATTGGCTCCCTTAGAAGTCAAGAAGATCATTGAATCTTATAATACATACCCAGCACAAATTCGACGCGTTGATCCAAAAATGATAGGACGAATAATTGCTATCCCTCAAACTCAAGACGTGTATATCAAATCCTTAGAGCAATTTGTCAACAAAAAGCAAATTAAAGAAGCTAACTTAAAAATAGTTGTAGATTGCTCCTTTAGTCCAACAGGGAAAATTACTCCTTTACTTATAAATGAAGTGGGTGTAGAAGTTATTGCTCTTAATACTCACTATCGAGAAAGATCTAAAATCCCTGTACCAAGTGTTAATACGATAAAAAACACTGCAGATATTGTAAAAGCATCTAACAGTCATTTAGGAATATGTTTTGATGTCGATGGTTCCCGGATATTAGTGATAGACGAAAATGGTTTGGAGATTAGTTTTGAAGATCTATTAATGCTTTTTATTGCATATGACAAAAGAATTAGAAATTCTAAAAATAACTCAGTAATTATTACACCCTCAGTTTCTCCCGTTATCAAAAACTTTATTGAAGAAAGTGGTCATCCTATTAAACTCGTAGAAAACTATCCAGGTGAGCTTTCAAGACAAATACGGCAAGAAAGAGCGTGTTTTGCCGCTGCAGACTCTCTAAAATTCTATTTTCCAAGTTATTCTCCTTTTAGTGATGGCAATTTTATTTTACTTAAAATTTTAGAAATAATGTCTATTCAAAAAGATCTTATTAGCTCTCTTACTAAAGGTTTTCCTAAGGGTATAAAAGTTAATAAAACGATACCAGTTTCAGCCGAAGCTATGGAAAACATGCACAATCGGTTAATTGAGTTTGCTGACGAACATGAATTAAAGTACCAAGACATTATAAATGAGTTAAAAATAATAGACGAAGACGTGTATGTTAAAATTAAAGTTGCATTGAACAGAAACGCGATTTTACTATCAGCGGAATCCGAGAATACCAGCAAGTCAGAGAAAATGATATTAAAATTGTCTAAAATTATTTCTAACTTTTAACATTTGCAGACCTAGTTAATTTTTATGATATAAAATTCGAAGTATTAACAATTTTACGGTGCTAATTTAATTTCTCTACCACTAAATTAATAATGGACGGGTATTAATTTAAAATAATATGTTGTTATATTATATATAATTATTAACAAAATTAAAAATAATAATTAAAAGGAAGTTTTTATTATGGCCGTTGATATAAATTCCATTATCATAATTGGAACTCTATTCGTAATATTTGGAGTCTTTTTATTTTTCGATCTTTTCAAAAGAAATGAACGATATGGTTATTTGGCATACATTGTTGCTCTGATACCTGTAAATTTCATATGGTTTCTTCAATATGATGTTCTTTGGGTATATTTAGTTTTATTTATTCTGTGGAACTTATGTTTATTACGAGATTTGTTTGGAGTTATAAGAAAAAAAGATCCAAAAGAAATCAACGATATAGTTCTATACTTAGCTTTAGGTATTGTAATACAGACGATTCTTACAGCGATTTTACCAATTTCTATTACAACGATGCAAAATAATACCATCCCATACTGGTTTTTCTACTTTCCAGATATTTACGGAGTTTCTTCTGGAACTGCATTATGGTTTCCAAACCCAATAATTTTATTAGCTTTTAGAGTTACGGCAACATTATTAATTGGATTAGTAATTGTGCCGCTGCTAGTAGATCTTAGGGACGAAGAAGTACCTCTACCCGTTTTCATCATCATAATAGGTCTGTTTATTTTACCTTTTCTCTACTTGAGCTACATTTGGTTGCCTGAAGCAATGGGAGTATTAACTTTTCTTATGAGCGTAATCCTGTTTATCATTCTCCTCATTATAACTCGTAGTGGGAAAGAGATCAAGAAGAAAAAGTAGTAATATACTACAATTTTTATTTTTTTGTTATTATTTTTAAATAAAAAGGAATATAAACTATTGAAATTATAGATAACCTATTTTATTACTTAATTTATTATTATAATGGTGAGAAGAATATGGCAAAAAAGAATGAGAAAACAGAAGATAATGATAATAAAGGTTCAATAAAGACTGAAGTAGTGTATAATTTAAAGGATTTACCGGGAGTAGGAGATACAACTGTTAAAAAATTGAAAGATGCAGGAATTGTATCTATCAGAACTCTTGCTATTTATCCCATCACTAAATTGATGGATGATGCAGGAATTGGGGAAAAAACTGCTCAAAAGATAATTAAAGCCGCACAAGATATTGAAAATATGGGATTTAAAAGCGCTGATATCATTTGGGAAAAAAGAAAACAACTGAACCACTTGACAACGAATAGTTCTACCCTAGATGAAATATTAGGGGGGGGTATTGAACCGGGTTCTGTTACTGAGTTTTACGGGGAATATAGAACGGGTAAGACTCAGATTGCTCATCAACTCTGCGTTGATGTTCAATTACCTTATGAAGAGGGCGGTTTAGAAGGTAACGCTCTTTACATCGATACAGAAGCAACTTTTAGACCGGAGAGAATAATTCAAATGGCAGAAGCAAAAGATTTAGACTATAACAAAACCTTGCAAAATATCGTTGTTGGGCGTGCTTATAATAGCGATCATCAAGTACTACTAATTCAAGAAGCATCAAAAATAGTAAAGGAAAAAAACATTAAATTAGTGGTAGTGGATTCAATAATAGGACACTTTCGAAGCGAATATGTTGGAAGGGGTACTTTAGCAAATAGACAGCAACTTCTTAATGGTCATATTCACGATTTATTGCGACTAACAGAAATTTTTGACGAGCTAGCAGTAATGTTTACTAATCAAGTCTCTTCGAAACCTGACGTATTCTATGGAAATCCAACAGTGGCTACGGGCGGTCACATCCTCGCTCATGGCGCTACTATAAGAATATACCTTAGAAAAGGAAAGGGTGAACAGAGAGTAGCGAAAATGATCGATGCACCGCATTTACCAGAGGCAGAAGCTGTATTTACAATAACAGAAGAAGGTATAAAAGATTAAATTATAGCATTTAATCAAAAAATGAAAAATAGTTAAAAAAACTAATAATTAATATTAACTTCAACGTCAATACCTTCTCTTACGGCTTGAGTGACAATACAATATTGCTCGAACATCTTTCTACATTGATCTGCTCTTTTTCGCGTAGCGGGATCACTAATAATAATATTAATATCAACATCCACTTTCATTACTCTCCAAAATCCTTTTTCATTACGAGCTAAAGTTAATTCTGCGGTAGCATTTAAGTCATCTATAGTAAGGTTTTTCTTTTTCAAACAAAAGATAAAACTAGCGCTTAAGCAACCTAATAATGCTAATCCTAACATCCTAGAGGGATTAGGTCCGAGCATATCTACCTCATTTTTATTAGTATCATCAATATAGCAATCTTTAACTTTCATATCTCCAAGATCACACCTGAATATCATTTCTTTATCCAGAGTTATTCCTACTTTTGGTTTCATACCTTCAGACATTATTCTTCACTTCAATTCTAATCAATTATTATTATTTATGTAATGATAAGGGGTAAAACGATCAGTTTGCTCTTAAATCTTTTTCCTTTTAATTATAGAGTGTTTACTTTTTTGCTTCAATTTTTTTTAGCATAAAATGTCTCGACAAATGAAAATACAAGCCCAAAAAATAAAATAAAAAGATTAAAACAAATTCTAAAGCAAAAATAATAATAAATACCATCATAAGGATAAATAGTAGTGCTTCGATACCTAAACTTATTTTGCTAGTATAATATTTTGAATCGAAAAATGATTCCGCTTTTTTAAATTTTGATAAGTATTCTGGAAGATTATCAATTTCCTCTTTTGTTATTAATAGTTTCAATCCTACCAGTTTTTTTTTAAAGTAGAAAAAATTAGTACCCCAATCAAAAGTATCAATAATAACATGGATTGAATACGCTGCACCACTATAGGCTAATGCGGGCCAATTAAGAATTACTCCGAATAGTAGTATAAGAAAAGGGGGTATTATTGAATGAGAAATAAGCATTCTGTGATTTAGTTTAATTGCATATTTAGCAAAAAACACATCAAGATCACAAATAAAAGAAAACAAAACGATGAAAACAAAATCAAATAAAACAAAGTTATAGAAATAGTTTAAAATTGAAGCGAATATTACACCTATAGCAAAGTGACTGTTTATATGCATGATTATATCCTCATAGCTGGTTATTTGATATAGTTCTTACTTCTAACTCTTTTCATTACTTTATTTTTAGTTTCAAATCCCTCAGGACCTTTTTTTTCAACTAAAAAAGATGCGGCTGCTGAAGCGATATAACCTAATTCTTCAACTTTTTTCCAAGATTTATCAGATAGGAAGAATTCATATAAGAAAATAGCTAAGTAGACATCACCTGGACCAGTTTCATCTACAATCCTTTTGGGTTTATAGGCAGGGATTTCTATTAATTCTTCTCCACATTTCATAATCATTGAACCTGCCTCTCCCATTGTCATTATGTATATCGCGTTATTATTAAAAACTTTACACCAATTCATTATTTTATCTGGACGTTCTAGATTTGATAACATTTTCATTTCAATTTCAGAGCCTTTTAGGATTAACCTATCGCCTATCAAACTAATTATTTTTGTTATATTCGCTATCGTAGAATCTTCTCTTAAATAAGATATATTTCCACTTTTATCAATATTTCTGATGAATCCTTGTAAATCTATCCCAATATAAGCTTTCGGAAAAGCTTCTAATATTTTAGAAACATAACTATACGAAATTTCGTTGCATAATGGAGCTAATACGACAACTTGAGGAGGATTTGATAAATAGAATTCAGGAATATCTTCAAATCTAAGGTTTGGGCTCCTAGATTTGAGTGTTAATGCCCTGAAATGATCTACATACTCTAGAATGAATTTTGTGTTGGCAACATCTAACGATTTAACGCCCCTCAGATCAATGTGATTTTTGTCAAATAGCTTTAATAGGGATTTATCGAAGTTTAGAGTTCCTAAATTGGATATAATACCTATTTTCGATGTATTTTCGTATTTTTTTAGAGATAAAGAACCAAAAGTTACAGTTCCACCCAAGGATGGTTTTCTTATTTCCTTAAATCGAACAATACTATCAATCGCTAAGTGTCCGATAAAACAAATGTTGATAGTTGGTGTCGTATTTTTCGCATGAATACCCATGTTTTCTTCTTTTAATATCTTATTATTGAAAAAACTTACTCATTCAAAATATTTGAAATCTAATTATGGTCTTAGTATGAGTAAAGAAAATAATCATTTGAAGATTAAAAATATGGGGGTTCTTAAGAAATTTGTATAAAGTTTTTTAATTACATTTGAGAAATTGCTTTATTTAACTCTGAAATAATGCTATCTTTTTCACTTATCGTAGCTTTCAATTTATTGATATTTTTTTGCAGGTTCTCAACTAATTCTGCTATAGGGTTGCCCGCAACTTCGGTTGGTGATATTGCTGATAACTTTAAATCGGCTATTACGCTCTCCTTTTCTCTAAGTTTGTTTTCGAGAATTTTTATCTGTTGCTCAAATTGACTAGTATCTACTGGCACAGCTCCCTTTTTCCCACTAGTAATAGATTTTTGCATATCTTCAAGATCATTTTTAAGCGAATCATTTTCCTTTTTCAATTCCTCTAAATCTTGTTCACTAAATATTTGACCTTCTCCTTCTAACATACTTTTAAGTTCAGTTTTTTCCTGTTTTAACTTATCAATTATTCTTTTATACTTTGTTAAATCTGATTGAAGGTCTTGACATAATATTTCAAGCGGCGTTGAGGATGATTCAGGGGGTAACGGTTTTATAACGGCAGGTTCTGGTGAGGAAACTCCGACCACATAATCCACAGGCTTAGCTCTTAAATTTTCAACTTGTTCTTCTTTTAACTTCTCGATTTCTTTTGTTAAATCTGAAATTTTAATCTCAAAATCTTGTATTATTGAATTTTTATCTACAATTTGAATTCTTAATTCATCAACTAATGCATCATTTGAAGAAGAGTCTACTGATCCTGGAGGTCTTGCTGTTGCTTGTAAATTAGTTATTAATTTATTTTTAGATTTAATTTCTTCATCTTTCTCTAAAAGCAATTTGACCATACTATTTACTTTATTTCCTAAATCAGAATTTTGCTGTGTCAATTCGGACATTTTTATACTAATTTCTGTTACTGCCTCATCTTTTTCTATTCTTAATTTTTCTTTTTCCCCGACAGCTTTTTTAAGTATATCTTCAGATTTAGTAATTAATTCAATATTTGCAGTAATTTTACTACGCAGTAGTTCGTTTTCTTTTTGTAAATCTCCGATCACTGAGGGTGTGCTTTCTGTTGATATTTTTTTTTTCCACAAACTTATAAAATCCTCAACTTTCTCATTTTCCTCTGGCATGTTTCTCAAAATTTTTTCTTTAATTTTAGTTTTTATATTTCAAGCTAATTTCGTCAATATTCCGGAAAAATATCCGACGCAATATCCATATTCTCCTCTGACATCGGTACTAGTATAGTACTTCAATAATTTGCCATTGGTGCAACCTAAATCCTTGCAAATTAACATTAAGGTCGTTATCGTTTGTGCTCCACATACAGTTGTCTTTGAAGCAGATGATAGAGTTCTTTTTGAATCGAAGTCGACAAAGGCATCAATTACTTCACCATCTATTTTTTTAAACTGTTCTAGTTGTTCTTCATTAGATACATTTTTATGAGACATATCAGAAGAAGCCACGATAACAACATCTTTATTAAGAGCCGTAATTGATCTTGCTATATCGTTTGCTAAAACAGAAAATGCTGAATAATCCTTCCTAGCACTGATTTTCATAGTGACTATTTTTACATCTTTATCTTCTGCGCAATATTTAATAAAAGGTAATTGAATCTCGATGTTATGCTCGCGTTCCATAAATCCCGTAAAAGCGGAAGGGTCATCAACAACTATATCGCTGGACTCAATGATCTTCTGGGATAATTCAGTATCAATCTCCAAGTTTCCTATTGGAGTTTCCCATGCTCCATCTCCTAAAATGGCGACGCCTTCATAACCAATATGATCAGTACCTAATATTATAACTGTATCGGGGATTTTCTCTTTAAACAAATTCAAATAGGTGAAGGCAGCACATTTACCGGAAAATGCATATCCTGCGTGAGGCGATACTGCTCCGAGTATCGTTCTTGTTTCCATATTTAGCGATTTAGGCAATTCACCCGGACCAAATTTGTTATCACAAAAAGAAGACTCTAAATCTTTTATTAACGCTTCTTTTTTACTAGGATACCAACTTCCCGCGTGCGATGCTTTTCTTACAACCAAATTTATCACCTTCTCATAAATAACATTTATTGAGAAATATATATACTTTCATCTGTTGTATACTAAATTGAAAGATTTATTAAATTATTTTTAATACATCTTATTAGATGACTGATGAAAAAGAATCGCCTATTTCACTGGAGGATATAGACGAAAAATTAATCCCAGCCAAGATCCCAGCAAAATATATTAATAATCGCGTTATTGTTTTTAATCCTCTCTATGCGTCGTATTTATACGTAAAACAGAAGTTTTTTGGGTCTCCTCTCGGGATAAGCAAACCTCGATTAGAATATTTTTCTAAACCTTCAGAATTATCCCTAATAGAAGCTTTGTATTTGCTAAAAAACGACAAAATTACTATTTACGACCCTAAAATGGATAAATTCTATTCACACGATGAATTTTATGAAATAAGTAAAAAAAATCACCATAAATTTGAAGAAAAATATGTAATTTACCAAGATTTAAGAAAGAAAGGATACATCCCCCGACCCGGTTTAAAGTTTGGTGCTGATTTTGTAGTATATAAAAAAGGACCGGGATTAGAACACTCTCCGTTTATAGCTCATGTTTTGCCTCATGACGCAAAAATAACCGCTATTGATATGGTACGTGCAGGACGTTTGGCTACTTCAGTGAGGAAGAAGTTTGTTATAGCTAATCCTCTAACC
>Ga0114922_10003299_pt1 | contig 15085 bp, 9 predicted proteins | sample AartaG_FD_100975 | JGI IMG/M metagenome (GOLD analysis project Ga0114922, IMG submission 100975) | Deep subsurface microbial communities from Aarhus Bay to uncover new lineages of life (NeLLi) - Aarhus_00045 metaG | ecosystem: Environmental > Aquatic > Marine > Oceanic > Sediment | place: Aarhus...
AAAAAGTCCGGATCGGGTATTGATCAGAAATTACTGGGGTTTTGAGGGGCCTGGGCGATATGGAGGGAATTTCGGTTATATAAAGCCATCAGAAAATGTATTAGGGCGTGTCGTTTTTCCGTTTCCACATTTGCCTGGTTTATCTCATAAGATATATGGTGGACAACGGATGGATGGTTATTTAGCGTTCATGAAGGAACATATCAATCCGTAGAATTTCTGACATCTTTTTTCAGAGTTCCGCACGCAAACTGAAACGAATTATTTCTTTTCATGTTGCTCTATAACAAAACAGATTTAGTTCCTTGCTTTAAAACTCAGATCCTTTAATCATACTTTTTTTCTTGGGATCATACACTTGCCAATCTAATTGGCCGTCGCTATTAAGACGGTAATACTTAAGGATAACCTGACCGTTATAAATTTCGACACATGGAATCTCAGATAAAAAGCCACAGCCCGGATTAAAATAGCGAGTGGGTCTCCCCACACGCATATCAACACTAGGCTGAAAAAGTGGCTTAGTTTCAAGGGCAGACTCTTCTTTATCCAATTGGCTGATCATTCTGCTTCGCATATCTTCGCTGATATCTGTTGTTTGAACTGGCTCTCCTCTGAAAGAAATATCTGTTTTTTGTGTTTCTTTCAGTTCAATGTAAAGTGGGAATCTTTTGTTATTTATATCTCTCTTCAGCACCTCATAAGCATATGAAACGCCATTTGACTCAAAAATCGGCCGATGGGTGTGACCTGCAACTAAGATATCATAACTACTATTGCTTGCCCAATCATAGAGGTATTGTTCGTGCTTGTCATAGTCTGCCTTTATTTCTTCCGCTTTTTTGGCCCATTTCCCCTCTTTTTCTTTCTTGGGCAAAATCTCGAGAATCCAGTTGTAACGTGCAAACACTCCCCACGCTGCCACCTGATCTCCAGCATCATGGAGTCCATGTCCCTGACAACCATGGGTCGCGAATATCTTTAAATTTTCGGATTCATCATAGAATACTACTGCCGGGTAAACCGGAGCGAAGAAATCATTTCCGTAACCTACAGGATTACTGCGATAATAATCATCATGGTTGCCGAATACTCGATAATATCTGCTCTCAGCAGCAAATTTCTTTTCGATATCGTAGGCATCCTTATGCCATTGCAGAATTGTTGGGACATTGTCACTCTGGAAACCCCACCCCTCTTCAATATCTCCCAGCAGCACAAGGATAAATTCATCATTGGCATAATAGTACTCCAATATCTTTCGGTATAGTTCTCTATTGTCCTTAAAAAAATCTCTTTCTCCCATACCTCTGTGCAGGTCACTGAAAAAAACAATCTTGGCGTTTGAATAGACTATCGGGATATTCGGTGCAATTTCTTCATGGATGTTCAGTAAATCCCAGGTTCGCGCTTTATCTGAAAATGGATAAGTCTGTATGCCCACTATCGAGGGAAAAACAATAAATAAAAATATCCCTAAACAGAGCAATAAAATAAAGTTTATAACAGAAAATATGGACAAAATTTTTTTCATTTGGTTCCTCCCCCATCAATTATATTTGCCTTCTACCTTAAAGATGGACTCAATGCTTCTACATTACATGAGAATAAACAGACAAGTAAACCACTAGTTTGCCGCGACCTAAAATAATAGTGGTTGGAATCTTGTCTATCTAATAATTCCGCTAAGAGGTTCTTCTTTTCAGATCAAGATCTCATTGTATGGTATACGGCCGTTGCTGAACAAATGTGTTATTTGGGTCATGGTAACCTGTGAGGTAGAAATTAGGGTCTTGGTTGCTATACACACCCATTAATAGTGCTCTGATATCTATATGGAACTTGATATGATCGCCACTAAATCCTCCGTTGTCCCAAACCTGTTTAAGCATAAGTGTAAAAGCCCCATTCGTCCCTACATCCCATGCACCCTGGTCATCTTGGCAGGCAGAAATCAGAATGAGAGACGCTTCGACTGCAGAAGGATCCTCCTTTGGGGCAGCGGTCCCAATATTGTCATAGAATTCACGATTATTATTATAGGTGTTCATTAATACCTGAAATGGCACAACGCGTACTTTCGATGAAGAAAAAACTATATCGACTTCCCTTTTAGATACCTCTTGATCACGCATAATAGGTCTGGCATCAGGCGATAATTCTCGGATTTTTTTTCTGAATACTGGGCTACTTTTCATGAATGATTGTATGCCTTCTCGCTGCAATGGCTTGAGGGATTTTGCTGCCTTCAGGTTCCCTTCGAGCACATCGATTCTCGCTTGAGGTGGAGCTTCATAATCTGTATTTATCATCCGGAGGACTGTTCCACTGTGACAGCTATCAGAAAAGACAATAATACGGACACCTGTTCGGAACTTAGACCAAGCATGATAAAGTTCATCGTCAAGGAGTTGCCCGTCATACAAACACCAGGTTTCGTCCGAATTATCATCTTCATCGTCGTTTTGGTCTGGCACCTGGCCTCCGTGACCTGAATAGCTCACCACCAATAGGTCCCCACTATTCATTATGTCAGCTAAATTAGTAAGTTCTGAGACTACAGCTTCGCGAGTTGCATTTGCGGTCATCAGGGTTTCAACAGCAAATCCCTCGCTATTGGCGATAAAAGTCATATCTCTTGCATCAGGTTCACATCCTGTTAATTCTCCATCCCAACCACCATAATGACCGGGATCAACTGCGTTGAGACCGATTGCCAACGCATATCCCTTTGGTCCACTATCGACAACAAAGGTTTCTGCGCTGTACCCGGTTCCCCGATTTGTTTTAACCGAAATTTTGCCTGTCTGAACGTCCGGGGGGATTTTAAAAGTAATCAGGTCTTCGCTTACGGTAACAACATCTTGAACTCTAATATCTCCAATTTTTACAATGTTTCCGTCGAGATCCTCCTTAAAGTTTTTTCCATAGACTGTAACTTCAGTTCCCTCCGCACCATTCTTTGGCGTAAAACTCGTAATTTCTGGCTTGCATGAATAAAAAGCCAAAGCAACAACCACTAAAATCAATACCAGCGATGATTTTTTTTGCATCACTTCCTCCTTTAATAGTATTTATAGCTACTTCCTAAAACTCATACTTCATATAATTCCGACGAGTTAAAGAAAGGATCACTTGCGATTTTGTTTGAATGTATTACCCCCTAAACTTTACATATATTATAAATTAAAACCTTCTCTTTTTAGCGTCCTGTTCTTATTTCACTTCTGTAAATGGATTGGATCCAAATCTAAAGCTAATTCCGATACTTATATTTGGCCGGTAAACGCTTCGGTGTAAATCCTCAAAACTCAATATGCTGTCCACTACCTTGGGTTCAGATTCAATTTCAGAATACTGGGGTTTTAGCTGATATTGTTTGTGAAATAACACGCCAAAATTTATTCCAATATTGTAATGAATAACAATGCTATAACCAATAAAAATAGTGGGGCTTTTCATGTCTGTTCCTAGACCACCAGAAAAACCATGGCTGATAGATTTTGACATTCTACTTGAAGGCATCCACGTGAAAAAAATGGTGGGTATATATTCTAAATCCATAAGCTTAGGTTCTGGTTCTTTAATTAATAAAAAGCCCTCTTGTAAGGGATCATCACTTTCTCTCAAAAAGTAATGGTCATATCCACTGAGTTTTTTACTTACAAAACAAAGACCATAATATATAAGCCATTTTCCTCTTGTGTATTTGAAAATGAAAGTCCATACTTTATCATCCCTACTCAATTTAATTGTAAGCTTTTCTCCCTGATTTAATTTTTGATCAATTTTAAAGGTTTTTCTGCTCTTATTTAATATATCCTGAACAAGATCTTTATTATGTCGGTCAACTTCATTTGGATCTTCACATTTATCTACTAGTTCTTGTAAGTTAATAATTTCGTCACGAACTTTCTTTTCAAGCCACTGATCTTTAGAATCTTTCAGATCTGCAAATTCCGCAACAGCCTTTGCTAAATCAGGACATTTTGGTATTTCTCTCACTTTTGCTATTTCAATAGATAACGGCGGAACTTCTATAAATTCAATCTGGCTTAGCATTTCATAATCGTTGTAACGTTCTGAAAACACATTTAAAAATGTAATCGTGTCAATTCTTCCATCGGTTAGAATTCTCTCTATGGTGGAACCTGGAGAGATTTCTGCTAAATCAAATAGTTCACCTCTTGTTTGAGACTTATCATTCGGTTGGATTCCAGCATCCAGCTGCAATGATAAAATGAACACAAGAAGAGATAGCAAAAGAAATGATGTTTTTGGATTTTCTCTCAAAGCACCCCCCCTTTTTTTGGGCTTAATTTATATCATTCAATCTATGTATTTATTATTTTCAATTTCCTGAATTATACTCCAATTATTGACTTTTTATCTACAAGTTATTTGAGGATTATGAATGCCCGGTCAAAATGGGGACTACTTAAATTTTATTTTCTCACCTCCAATTAAAACAAAGAAAAAATTCTGCTTTCTAAATATGAAGAAATGTTTCTAAAACCTGAAAATTATTCCCAATTTTGCATCAATAAAATATTGTTTAGTTCCGCCAGGATCGATCACATGATAATCAACTCCAATATCCAAAGAAAGACGTGGATCAACGGGGAAATTCAGACCCACTCCAACATTTAGACCTGTTTTATCTGATCCTATATTTGGAGAATACATACCGACACCTCCATTGATGTACCAATACCAGCCTAATAAGGGGAAATACATCTTTGCGTTAACAGATAGATTCCTCCAGTCAAGATCACTGTCTTTTCCGTGAAAATAGTGAAATCCAAATAAGCCAAGTACAGACAAGTTATCTCTCACACGATATTCAAAATCAAAAGTTAGGCTTGGTCCGGGATCATAGCTATCCGAGAATGATCCAGTTGGAAAATTAACACCAAGATGGAAACTGTAACTCAGTCCGCGAGCAGGTGTCGTTATTCTTGGAGGTACTATTACAGTACCAGTTGGAGAGTCAGTTGGGCCGTAACACTCATCACCTGGATATTCAGCATCTACCTGCCAAATTCCACCTTGAGCTATGACCAGAAAGTCTTCATAACAGCCGTATTCATCGGTGGTAACAGTATGATAAATAGGATCTCCATTCGGATCTGTGAATTTAACAACGATTTCCTGATTTGGCATAGGTGGATCGGTACATCCTATAACTGTGATACGCTGGCAGCCCACATCTGTATGCACTGCTGCAATATATTTAGGATCTGCACCATGGCATCTCTCTGTCCTAGCGTCAAGTGTAAGCAAAATTGGCTTGCGTAGGTCAATCTGAACTATGCCGCCACCCACAGGGATTATTGTATCCCCACGGGGAGTCCAGCTTGTAATTTGGATGGATTCGGAGGTACAGACCTCGGCATCTGGTGGTGGTGTAATTGTTGCAGTCCCGGACATCTTTTCTCCAGGACTCAACAATATCTTTCTCGGGGCAAGGTCTACTGTCCAACCAGGTGGCAAACCATCCGCACGGAAGTAAAAAAGAGCATCTCTATCGAATGGGTTTGTTAAAGAATAAGAATAGGTTACTGCGCTATACGGACTAGAAGTTATACTAGTGACTTCGTGAAGGTTCTCTTGCGCTGCATTATCGTGGGGATTTGTATCGGTACCTTTCAAGTTAATTATCTCTACCCACACACACGTATGTGGATCTCCATCATTTTCTGGCGTCCATTCTGCATATATAATAGCAGGTGAGCCAGGCGAGCTATCCTGATCGAGGCTAACAATATTCTCAATCTCGACGAATTTATTAAAGTCTGCTGCCCCCCCAACAGTATGATAGGGCTCTGATACACGAAACTTAACATCGAAATCATAAGAAATACCAGGTCCATCATTATGGATTCGGGCATAAATACGGTTGACCAGGCCAATTACAGGATCCTCAATTTGATCGTTAGGAGGAGGTCCCCCACCAAGATTCCAGCCATTCTTCGGTGAATCAATCCAAATATCAGGGCTAAAATAGCTATAGAAATGCCCATCGATGGTATCTCCTTTTGTAATGTACACATTATAATCAGTGGCAGGAGGAGTGTAGTCCACTTCAATATCGTAATCAGCACCTCCTGTACCGGCATGAACTGTAATTGTAATGCCTGTCCCAGGGATGGCATGGACATCATTAACAATAAATGCAGCATCTTGTAAATGTGAAGTACCTGAATTTTTGTCTAGAACAATGACAGGCCCTTCACCTTGAGGTATCAACTCGTTTACATGATAGATGAGAACTCCGCTTGATGGTAAAACATCATCATAGCCAACTAAAGTATTATCTCTCGCCTCAATAAAATAGAAAACGTCCTCATCATCCAGAATTGCAGCGCCCTCGGTAAGACCTATAGCAATGCCTTTTCTGTTAGTTGCTGTGGATTCTTGGAGGAATAATTGAAAAGTATTGTTATAATTTGTACCAGCGGCTGGTCTCGGAATATAAGTAATGTCCGATCCGTGAGAAGTGATCCATTCGGCACGTTGTTTTGACCAAATAAGAAAATGTGCGTTATTGAAAAATCCTGCCATATTGTCCCATTCGTCGACATATGGCCTGGGGAATACAACGCCGGGATGTGCATATAGGTCAACAAGATTAAACTGGTGTCCAAGGCCATGTGTGAAGCGAGCAATTGAATTATCATAGGACTGGATAGATACAGATATTGGCCTCGTGAATCCGGCAGGCATGTCATACGGCCATGGTCCGGTTGTCGCCCAGTCTTCAGTGAAATTCACATCATTGGTTACAAGGATTACTCGGTCTATGTCGTCTGCAATATTAACTGTTCCTTTATCGAAGACGTTAGGATCGGCGGCCACCAGTTTATCTACAACTTCCTGGGTCATCTCGATTAGCAGGTTTCGACTTGGGTGGTAATAGTAGTCTTTATTGTGATCCAAGGTGATGGGACCGCGATATTCAGGAAGAATAGTAGTCTCTCCGTATGCAACTTCATTGAAGTAATCTACAACCTCTGTCATCAAGTTTTGAAGGTTCGGTAAAGACGGTTCATGAGCAATATCACTGAACATTACCCTAACCACGAGTGTATTTTGATTGCCGGTCGGCACTGGAGGCTCAGGTAAATCAGAGGTTACAACTAATGCATAACCCTGACCAGGATTTCCCACATTCACTCCAGTGCCAGTAACTGTAATTGTCCAATTACCTGGGGCTGGATTGTTAGTCAACACCATCTCTACATTATTATCCGAATCAGCGGCCCCACCGGTTGCTGAAACCCCACCAACAAAATGGTTCCCAAGGAATGTCTGTGTTCCATTAGGGGATGTTACAGTGAGATCAAGATCATTGGTTACAGGATTGGTTGCACCTGAAGATCCAGGAGGTTCTGTCCATACCAGCGTTACTTTGAGAGGCTGAGTGTTGGTATCAACATCTATGTGATGAGTCCGGGAATCACCAGTGTATAAACCATCTACATTACGGAAGTCCCAGACTCTGAGATTCCTGGCACTCCCTTGAAAAAAGAGAACCCTATTGAGCATAGTGATCCCCCAACCTTCCCGGTCACTTGGGTATCCTGCGACTCCTGCCATATTGATAGTCGAGTTGAGAAGTGTAGCTTTGAGGAGAGATCCAGAAGGAACAAAGGCATGGTGTTGTTGCTGTGTTCCCGTGGGATACCAGCCTTCAGTGTAATACTGGCAGATGAGTGTTGTGGCTGCTGATGCAGCAGGAGTCGCCCAACTTGATGCACATCCTCTTAGGCGAGTTCCGCATGCTGTGCCTACATCTGATGATGTGATATTGCAACCTGGAGCCATGAGATCCGGCTTCCGTCTGTTATCAGGGGTAGGACCATCATTGCCGTCGCCGAAGTTCATCTCATTTGGATCCCTCTGAGTTGCTGAAACACAGATTGCATTTTTCGCTGTACCAGGAGGACCTATGGATTCACCGACATTGCCTGATGATCCTAGAACAATGTGGCTTTCATTGTTCCATATAAACGTATCAACATCAGCCGCGGTTTGATTGTATTGTGGTGTAGGCTCTTGATGCCAGCTATTAGAGTGAACGAACGCCCCATCGGCCGCGGCATCAGATAGGTAGCCAAACATACTTACTCGGCCATCCGTAACATCTCTACGATTGCCAAATGTAATGCGCGACGCCCAGGCATTACCCCTGTCTGGCCCAGTACCGGAATTGTTAAAGTCATCTCCTGCAGCAATTCCAGCTACAAAATTGGAATGCATACCAGCGGTAGTTCCTGAAGAATCACGATGACCAACAATCTTCCGGTGGGCGAGGCGAATTGTGTTGTCATTCGGATCCTCAAACATGCAGTGGTTCGTGTCAATCGGAGTGGAGTCCATGATTCCAATAATTTGCCCTTCGCCATGGATACCTCGATTCCAGATTGGAGTAACTCCCGGTGTGCCCGATTGCATAGTCCCAGCTGTGTTTCCATTATCGTCGAAAGTCTCTGCAACTTCTTCGATCCATCTGACCTCATTTATTTTAGCGATTGCAGGCAGTAAATTCCTCGACATCAGTATAAACCTTATCTGTGCTACACCTCCTATTTCCCGATCATCTGTAGTCTTTATATCGGAAGCTCCTTTTTCTTTGAGAGTCTCAACTATGTCGGTTAATTGGGCTTCCGGAAAGAGTACGACACGCAGCAGATAACCTTTCATGGATTTACGCTCTTCTGTACGAAACTTTATCTTGCCAATATGCGGCGAGACCTTGAATGCTGGCTGATAAAAAACTTTAGCTCGGAACAGTGGCTCTTTCAATAGGGCACTCAATATTTGAGGATTAAGCTTTTCCAAAAAAGCGAAATTAGAAATATATTCGGTTAAACGCAATCCATATCTACTTTTAATTCGGATTCTTTCATCTCGTGTTAGTGATTTTTTAAATTGAATTATGAAGTATGCAGGCTCTTTTGGCATTTCAGCTGTTCGTAATTGAGCCGGAATATTGGGTTTGGTTTCAACTGGATCAAAAACATATCCGCCCAAATAAAGTCGAAAATCAGGTTTTGGCGGCTTAGAGATTTCTTGTTCCTGGCTAAAAGCTAGAACAACTAAAATCAGCATACTGAAAAATATCACAGATAAATTAAAAATTTTGTGATAAACAAGATTGTTTTTAGTTAAAAGACTCTTAAGTTTCATAATAGTTCCCCCTTTTTACATATTTTTAGTTCGCTTTTATATTCTGAATTTGGAATGGCAACCCAAATCCTTCCAATTTACTTAGCTAAACATCAGCTATCCCAATGGTTCACATCTAACCAGAAATAAATAAAATAGTTATTTTTTAACGTTACTGATTTCAAAAATATGCTTCAGTGATGGAGCTCGACTATTTCCACCAAGAAATGAGGCCTGCTTTCTGCTTTTGGCTTAATTTTTTCCCCGTTTTTTATAACATCATTTGTATATGCGACTGAAGATACAAGTTCCTCAAGAGCATCGATCACTTCAATATTTGGATGAGGATCTGGTGATATTCCAAAACGTCTGTTGCCATGGGATACTACGACAATTTCTGGATCTAATCTCTTAAGAGATTCTTCATGTAAACTATCCTTGCTCCCATGGTGGGGGAATTTGAAAATCATGACGTTCTCTCTCTCTCTTTGCAACATACATCTCTTCAGTGTTGCACTGTCTATATCACCGGTCAATAAACAGGAAAAACTGTTTGTGTTGTACTCGAGTACAATACTTAAATTATTAGATGTCTGCTTTACAGCATTAGCGACATTTTCAAAATCATCAGGTTGTCTAGATTCAACAAAATTACTAATTTGTGCTTCATATTTAGAAAAAAACCCATAGATAAAAAGCATCCTGGATTCAAAATCATCTGTTCCAAATTCTGTTAGGTTTGGTACTTCGTAATCCCAACCTTCTGCGATAAAATCCCCCCATTTTCGTTCGAACTCCTCTTCAGTCAGCCAATTTCTAAGAGTTTGATGATTGTTTTTCTTTTGATATTCCCAATAGGATCTAGCAGTTCCCTTTTTAAGACCTAATGCATGGTCCGGATCTATTGGCGGATTAAGAATGGAAAGGTGATCACACATATTCATACCTGCAGCAACCCCTAAAATTGATTTACACTCAAAAGGTGTCAACAGTACCTTTAGCAGTCGGTGGACATGTATAATGGTTTTTAAATCTTCTTCCGCAACGGTTTTTCCGACAATGGTCTCCACCCCTTTAAGGGAAAACATAAAATTCGCAATTTTCGCAATTTCATCCGAGTACAGTGGTAACCAAAGTCCTCGAATTTTCAGGTGTTGCTCTTCACCGAATAGCCTACTTAATCCGCCTATATGGTCACGGTGAGAATGAGTTAGAACAAGGCAAATACTATCGTTTTTTAGCCCATTAAACACATTTTTTCTTCCCTGTCCGCAATCAACAAGAAAGGAATCTCCATGGAAGCGACAACCCTCGACTGGAACTAATTCCATGGCATCAGCCTGCCCAACGTTAAAAATTCTTAACATCTCAATTTCCTCCCTTCCTTAATCAATTCATAAGCTGTCCTTATATTCCTGTTCTGATAATTATTAGTCTGGATCCTTTTTAAATATTGTTTCGATGTGCTTTTTTTCAAGGTCTGTTCGAACAGGCTGTTTGACTCCGGGGATATCCGGATCATCTAGATACACACACGCGTTGGCAGCGCGCTTGCCTAGCTCGACTAATAGATCAGGATATGGAACTTTATTCGTTTCTCTATATTTATGCCAATCGGTAGATATCACGATTTGTGCATCCCCACCCTGCGGGAGGATTTTATCTAGCTCGATCTGTTCAGCGCCTTCTTGAATGTAAAACGGGGTTCCATTCACACTCCCATGATGAGAGACCTTTAAATAATCAATTTGTGCCAAGTGATCATAGGGCTCATCTTTCTTCAACATGACATCCCAGCACCCATTTTCCTTCCCTTCCTCTACATCTTTTTCTTTCCATTCGGCGTCTCCCGTAAAAAGAAGCTTTCGTCCCCGCCATTCCAATAAAAACACTACGCTTGTATTGTTTTTCAGATCATTATCTTTTTGCGAAAAGGCCATTCCGGAATAAAAGATTCGATGCCTTAGATAATTAAAATCTCTCAGGCTAATATTTTTGGGTATGGAAATGTCTTTTCTCCCCTTAACTCTCTCAGATTTTGTCGAAATGTTTTCATATACGGTCAATAAAGCATGGATATCGCTAGCAGTGCTAAGTTCGCCAGAGTAGAATCTATCAATATCCCATTCCGGAGCGAGTATACGAATGCATGTCGTCTCTTCCTGAAAATCGCGAAAACAAGTCGTTCCTTCATCGTAGCTTACGTTATACTTATTGCGGTCTTTATCGCTCATATTTTCGGCCTTGTCTCTGGCAACATAAAGGCGAGGACAGCTTGGATCCAAGCATTTTTCTTCTGGGCCTTCAGCCCTGAGAGCATCCATGGCACCCGGATTCCAAATACTGTTCAAAAGGAATGATTCAAGACTTGGCGTAAATGACATGTTCCTTTTAAGAAGAGATTGAGCGAAATTGTTAGCCATATCTTGGAGAGCGTGCGCAGCGTGAGCTTGAGGATGATCTTTCTCCATAAATGCACTTAACCATATATACCTGATTTTGACGTCTTTGAACCAGTCAGGATCAAAGCCCTTGATATGATCTGCATGAGGATGAGTTACAACTAACAAATCCAGGCATTTTTTAGGATTTGATGTCCCTGCTGTATCCGGATCAGCAGGAAGCATGGACTTCAGATTGGCTATAGGATCTTTTAGAATCGCATCTGCTTCGCCTTTCGTTCCGCAGTCAACAACCATATGAAATTCACTGTCCTTATCCGGAATCCGGACATAGACAAAATCGCCAAAACCCACATCATAAACTTTTACATGTAGATCATCTCCCATTTTAACCTCCTTATATCTCACTTCCATGATGAAGACGTGGAGCTATAACTAACTTCAATCCTTCATCTGTTTCAAAGACATCAACAGGAGTCCAGATGTCCATGCCTCCTTTCTCTCCCATCCTTAAACGCAGGTTCTTTTTATTAACGCAGATTGCAATATAATCCAGCAATTCTTTTTGCCTCTTGATTCCATCTGTGAGTTCCTTTTCTTCCTTTTCTTTGTTCCTTTTATTCTTTTTCCTAAAGCGAAACTGCGTGCCGGGTTTTCTGCACCAGTGAAGGAGATTTCCGTTTTCATCATAAACCAGAGTTCCACCGCACAGAAGTGGAACGCTTCTCCCCTGTAATGGTCCATATCTTGTGCCTATTAGCTCAACATTCTCCCGCCAGACGTACTGAAGCACGATTTCTGTTGGCCGCCTCTGATACAAACGCCTGACTTTATTCGCCTTATAAGGCGTTAGTACTAATATATCTTGGTGTTCAGGAATAAACAGGTCTTTACGCCATTCATGTAGCATATGATAGACTGATACAGCTGAATCTGACACATCAGCAATGTTAGGGCAGTAAAACTTGGAATAATCTGGCTCAGCTTCATCAATGAAGTGTGGAATTTTCCTTTCGTCAAAAACTGTTCGCATGATTTCTCGATACCGATGGGGGTCGTCAGGATTCGCCAATTGATCACGTCTGATGACAGCGTTAGCATAGTCTTTAAACTGAATGTCGACAGGAGGGCAATAATCCAAGGCTTGCAGCGCCACTCGTCTAAATCTGCTGATGGTATACCAAAGAGCAGCACCTGGCTTTATTTTTTTTCCCTCCTTTTCTCCTTCCTCCTTTTCTCTTTCTTCCTTTTTTCTTCTTTCCAAGTAATTGGCGGCCATATGTGTCATGATGTCAAACATAGCTCCAGTCAGGATTTGTGAGTTGAAATGAGGAGGATGCTCTATATCCGCTTCATCCATATCAACCTCATTACGCGCAGTGCGGAGGAATTCACGGTTCTTCACGTGCTTTGCGAATTGCTCGGCAACACCGGAAATAAACTTATCTTTTGTGAGGTCACCTTGAGTCGCCTTCTCTAAGACCTTGCGGACATCGTTGTTTCTAAAAGCGGTAAGAATTGCAGTCATATCTGCTACAAATTCATGGAAGGCAGCTGTCTGGAATGAACTAAGTTCATTGTAATAAGGTCGAATTCCATCCAGGATTGCGTGGCCCGTTTCATGCGCAACAATGTCATGAGACAAGCAAGTGAACACAGGTTGCTTTTCGCTTCCGCAGTAATAGAACTGGAGAGATTTGCTGCCTCTGTCATAAAATGCATTTTTCCCATAACCGGCATGAGGAATTACTATCAAGCGGTTTCCATTAAATGCCCAGGAAACCTTTCGACCGAGAGCATCAGGCGCCTCATAAAATTCGATGACCTTCATGATAGTGGCCCACACATTAACTTGATGGAAATGGAAATTATTCGAATTATTTTTGTCTAATGGCTGGCCATTGGGAGCTACAAAAGCCCAATGTTCGCTGTTCCAGACCGCAGGCTTGTATAAACTATTTAAATCTCCATCATAATCGACGACCGCAACCTGTGAACTTGTAGGACCTTCGAATAATCCTGGTTCCCACCGCACACTTACATCTTGAAGACCCAGATCAGGATCGAATTTTGCAACCATCGGATCCTGAACAAAAATTGTGGAGCTAATATCGAGTCCTAGTTTATCTCTCGTATCTTTCAACCAGGCTCGATCTGCAAGGTTTTCCTTTGTCTTTGTGCTTAATAAACGGCTTGCAAGCTATTCTTGTTTACCGACTTTTAAATCTTTGGCCAAAGCATATAATTGTTCAAATTTTTCAGTCTCAGTGAGAGCATTTTTTTTACTCATGTTTACCCCTTAATTTAAAAAATTTTTATGCAAGACAATGTCTTTGCATCTATAATTTCAAAACAATTCAATTGTGTATGTTTGTTTTTCAGGAGCCAGTGGAGTTTTTTTGCTAAAAATGTGTGGTAAGATTCCAGGCATAATGACTGTGGCCTGGAGCACAACCCGCGCTTTGAGTGTTTTCCTCTTTTTTGGTACTTTTAAAACCACTTTTGTTTCAAAGTCCCCACTTTTAAGAATGGTTCCTTTTTCAATTATCCAGTTGATTATATAGTTGCCCTTCCCTACGCCTCTGACAGTAGCTTTCTTAAAGTTATAAACAAACGGCCCTAAAAGAAAATTTGATTTAATTGTAGGCCCTACTTTCCCAATTTGAGCTATAGGCAGGCCGTTCACTGTTAAGGGCACATCGAACCCCAAAGCCGCATTCAGACCAAATGCGACAGAGAATTCGCCATATTTTTTCCATTCATTCTTGGGGAAGATGCTGTAAGCAACAGCATGCCGTTGGTTTTTTTTTAGATCCGGATCAAAAACGATCGCTATCTCTAGTTTTTTTACACTCATTCCTTTTTCAACAAATAAATCTCCTCCAAAATTCAGTTCAAAGAAATTGAATTTTTTAGACCATTGGAAGATGTCTGCAGGTATGAGGATTTTTTTGTAATTATAAAGTGAGATCAGCTCCAAAGGATCTACATAAGGATCTAGTGTAATCCTCCACTTTTTTAGCATATTGCGCTCTTTCTCTAACTCTTCTATCACATCTTCTTTTCGCTTTATTTCATTGGTTAATCCTCTCATTCTTGTGGAACGCGTGTAGGGACGAGAATCTCTTAAATTTTCAAGTTGCCATTTTTGATTTTCGATTGCTCCATGGATTAAGAGAGTGTCTGGTTCATGAAACCGGACAGTTAAAGACTTGAGTTTTTTTCTTGCCATTTTTCCCCTTTTTATCTGTTTATATTAATACATTTTTATCTAGTCTGTATCATTTCAATGCCCCACCACATCGGCAATATACGCACTTAAATTCCCTTCTTCATAGACTTCGTGCTGAGAACCCGGTGTCGCACTCCTGTGCCATTTCGTGAGCTTGATCGTATCGTCGGCGATCTCTATTCCGGTGATCCCATCGCTGTAAAGCCCACATCCTGTGTTGAAATAGCATGGTTTGGGCTTTCCATTAGATTCGGCCGGATCGATCAGCCTTTTTTTCTTT
>Ga0114922_10003300_pt1 | contig 15074 bp, 12 predicted proteins | sample AartaG_FD_100975 | JGI IMG/M metagenome (GOLD analysis project Ga0114922, IMG submission 100975) | Deep subsurface microbial communities from Aarhus Bay to uncover new lineages of life (NeLLi) - Aarhus_00045 metaG | ecosystem: Environmental > Aquatic > Marine > Oceanic > Sediment | place...
ACGGAAGCGGCGAGAACCGCCATTAAGGCTTCAGCCAAACACCTCGCGATGACGCGATGAGCGAGGAGAAAGTGCGGAGAAATTCTGTAGGAGAATCGCTTGACTGCGAAACTCTTTCAGGTATGGGGCACCCGCACAAAGCGATGCGGCGCTTGCTCTATGACATCCAAGTAATAGTCTTCATCGGCGGTGCGGAAGATTGCGGTGAAATTGATGACGCCGGTTCCACTCTCCGTCCACAGTTGCAACTGCGTGCCGGAAACCGCTTCGTGCACGATCAACCATTCTAGGCCAATTGCGGGGTCGCCGCTGACAAGCGTCGTCTCAAAGCGATCAACAAGCAGCATGTGAGGATTCATATCGATCCAACCTTCGACGGCTCCTTCTAGACCTACTGGGTGAGGCAAGAACCCATTCAGTACCGCGGCCGCAGGCATTCCACTGCTCCAGCGACAGCCAGCGCACGTCCTGCTGGGTGCGCACGTTCAAATGGAGTCGCTTGACACGGTTGCCCGCGCGGGGCAGACTTTCCCTACTGTCCGGTGAATACCTCTCGGGCTCCGTCATGCGTGAAATCCCAAACCGCCTGCCGTGTTTCGGCCGTGCCGCTGATCTCGACCGCCTCGCGGAGCGCGTGGTGCGGCGCGGCGTAACGTTCGTCATGGCGCCGCCGCGCATGGGAAAGACCTGGCTGGTACGCAACCTGGCGTTCGAATGGGCACGGCCGCGGGGCTGGAACATCGGCTACGCCGAGTCGTCCGGCGGCAAGAACGACCTGCTGTGCGAGGTCGTGGCCGACCTCTACAAAAGCTGGCTCGACGGGGCCAACGTCGTCGCCCAGGCCCACAGCCTCTGGGAGCGGCACAAGGACGGCCTGGTCGGCAAGGTCGGCGGCGCGGTAGGCAAGCTGCTCGGCAAGATCGCGGCGCTAGCGGACGGGGACTGGGTCGGCGCCCAGAAGCTCATCGACGAGGCGTTCGACGCCCTGACCCGCGCCGAGCAGAACCTGCGCAACCGCGGGTCGCAGTTCGTCGGAAACCGCGCGGATTGCGTTTCCGGTAGATTCTGGGTGCTTCCCGTTTGGCTGCCCAAGCCGGGATGCCGCGCCGGTTCCCCCCGCCCCCTTGGCCCGTTTGTTAGCCATCCGTTAGACATTCCCGAGCCCCACTTGCCAGGAAATAGCCAGGAAGTGAAAATGGGCGCCCGTAAACTATTGCAAACAAAGGACTTACAATGGAGGCGTGGGAATCGAATTCCGTCCCCCCCCTGTTTCGTAAATTCTTATATGACAACGACTTAGCTCATAACCTTCGGTAGATACCGCGGTTACGAAAAGACTCAACCAGACCACTCTTGACCGTTCGAGCAGTTTGTAGACCGCATTTACTGGGGACTGACTGGGGGCACGCGGGATGGCGCAAGACTTACGTCTGCATCTTAGGCCGTTAGCAGTCCCCAGTCTCTTCTGGGAGTCCATCCCTCGCGACGACCTTGACAGACCCGGCTTCTTAAGCTAGGAGGGCAAAGTCCGTCTTGATTCCCGACTCGGGAGCGATTGCGATCCACGACTCAGGATACAAGCTGTCATTACCCCAAGACAAAGTCGAAGTTAGGGGAAGATATCGCCTCTCGGTCCGCGAAATCCGTCGTTCTCAAGCCATGTGTAAGCCGTTTGGATCTCGGAACCACGGCGGATGAGAGCGAGCGAATTCCGGGGAGTCTTCGTTCGCCGATGGAACTGACCGCCCAGTACGACGACCGCACAGACTCTATCGTCATCCTCGATGGCAACGCCAGCACCATCCCTCGAGAGTTCGACGTCCGCCTCCTCTCCCTACCCTCCCGCCAGAAGGTGCAGATTCACGTCAGTCGACGCGATGCATTCACCGTTCACATCGCGTCAAGAACCAAAGGGATGAGAATCACACTCGAACGATGTCGAGATTGGGATGATCTTCCTCTTTCCCACCTAGGCATGCTCCTGGATGCCGCGGTGACTCTCCTCGTAGACTCAAGCGGTGAAGACCTCTTTTGCGTACAGCCTCTTGACGCAAACAAAGTCTGGCTGTTCGCCGCCACGGGAAATGAGCCGAGCTACGACGCGATGATATTGACACGAAATGCGCTGGACCTGCTTGATCTTCGTACGTTCTACCATGAAGGCTTCGGGGCTTTTCATACTCAACCGGATGACGATTCAGCAAGGAGACTCTATCAATATCTACTCGAACCTCATGGGCTAGACCTCCCATCCGAATTCCCCCTCTTCAAGAAAGCCGAGCGTGTCGTCAACCGACATCTCACGGTGAAAGTTGGTCGTGGCGCCGAATGGATGCTCCTTTTTCCCCTCAACTACTTTGCTTCTCATGCCCACTTCGGTCGGCTCTCCGACTACGAGCATGTGGAGTGGATCGTCACGCCGAAGTCGTTTCTTCGTAACTGCCGTGAGCGAAGGGCCATTCATTCAGAACTCTCCGACATTCACACCGTCTTGAGCCGATCCTGCTTCATCTTCAACGAGTACTCCCATTTCGAGAAGCAAGCCGTGGCCCCAGACTATCAAGAGCTGAGGGCGCTTGTGGAAAAGGTCTTGAACCTTCTCGAAGATGTTTCGGTAGTCAATGAAGCGGGAACAATGGAATCGCTCTCGATACGCTGGCGAAAGAACCCTCCGCCGGACGAAGTCGCCCGTCTATTTCGTGACGAGACAATCCAGTACCTTTTTGCCGACTTTCATGTTGAAGGAGGCCGCTGGCGGATCCCCAGTTCCGACGGATCCGCCAGTGACTTTGACTTGTCACAGTTCAAGCGGGGAGACCTCGCCCACATCCGGCTGTTGAGGGTATTCCATTGCAATTCGGTGTTCGACCCGTACGAGCCACGGGAGATCAATTCCTCGATCGTTCAGCGCCTTCTCGATCTGGGAGCATCTCGGGTGGAGGGAAGCACCCAGCGGGAAGAGTATACGGACTTCTTGAAGAGCGTCCTCAAGACCGTCGCGGGAGCCGATGGTTTGAAGCCCATCGTACTCGGCAAGAGTTTCGAGCGTGAGATAAACCTGCAGAACTTGGGAAGCCAGCTCGAAAGATTCGGGGTCCGCTGGTAGCCTGTACTAAATCGGAAAGGAAGAATCATGTCACGGTTGTTGCTCGGGTTGTTCGTAGGATGGTCCGCGATGACCTCCACCCCGGCATGGGGCGTCCAGGGCGCCGGTTTTGATGCGGTGTTTGCGGAGATCGATGAGTTCAAGAAGGGGAAGCAGTGTTTTCTGCGTGCATTCTTCGACGAAACCGGGTTTACCTTTCTACGCCCGAAGAAGACGAAGATAGCACCGGATGCGTACAAGCGGCTCGTTCAAGACGCCGAAGCGAAGGGTGGACCACCTGAATTGGTCGATATCGACATCCGCAGTAGGGACAGTGGAAAATTGGTCTACCGATTCAGTCCATTTCTCGAAGTCGAGCACGCGATCCAGGGTGAGCGCACAACCCTTACCAAGCTCGACTATGAGTCGATCGGCCACTATCCGCGTGAGAACTGGTTGAACTTCTTGGATGAAGCTCTTCGCCATGGTCTTCTCTCTTACGACTTTGAAGAGCACGACGACGAAACCCTTGTCCGACTCGTGTTCAAGCGCTACGAGCCGGATCGCGTCAGCGTGCGGGGTTCGCACCTACAACTCGACGACGCGTTCTATTCCTTCATGAGGACGTCGGAGCGATATCCCTTTCGGGAGACGAAGTCCGACCGCTTCGTCGTTCTCGTGCACGAGCCCCACTGGGATACGCGAGGTCACTATCAGCTCATCGAAGGGCTCCGAGCCCTGATCAGGCGGAATCCGCATCTTCACTACAGGTTCCTCGTGGAGGGCCTGGCCGAGTCCGAGGATATCCCGGCGACGGAACTGGACGAGATGCTTTCTTCGGACCCGCGGATGCGAAGGGTCCAGGTCATGCAACTCGTTCGAGAATTCCTGATTGACAGTCCGATGGCGTACAGATTGCTGTATGACGTGAAGATGCCGGCGGTCGCGATTGACGATCAGGCTGAACTCAAGGAGAGGATTGCGCGGAAGGAGCTTCCTGGCTATCAGGAAGTGAACCGGGTGTTCTCGGAGATCGAGCGAAAACTCGCGACGGACCCTTCGGGTGAAGAGCGGAAGCGGGTGCTGGAACTCGTCGGTACGACTGGAGGGAAGACCTCGATGTTGTTCCTCGCTCAGCTGACCGGCTCGGATAGGGTATTGCTTTTCGAGGGAGTTGGCGACGGCCTTTCGGTGCTCGCGAAGGACTTGGCGACGCTCCCTGAGAATCCCTATCGCGCGGAGATCGCGTTTCTCGAAGACTCGGCGGCCGCAATCAAGTCCGAAGTTCGGATCTGCAAGAAGGCTCTCCGTCGCGACAAGGTCATGGTTGGGCATATAGTGGAGCATTTTAGCTCACCGGTGCACGGAAAGCGTCTGCCCATCGCTTTCATTGGGAACTTCCACACACCCCAAATCCTAGAGGCACTTCCGAGTGACATGGGGTATCTCGTGATCGAGCCCCGAGTCACGGACTACGGTGACGAATTCGAGCGCAAGATGTTCAACCGCGCCTTGCTAGACTATGACACTCATTTGGATGCCGTACTCAGAGGCCGCGAGAAGCTCCGTGTCGCGCCGCCGAAGAAGAGCATGGGGAAGCTCAAAGTACACGTGGAAGGTATCGCGAAGAAGCAGGGGCAGGTTTCCGCGAAGGGAGCCGAGGAGTCGTTTCGAGCGATTTCCGAAGCGGTTGGTGCGAACGGTCACCTGAGGGGTGCCCGGATTGAAGTGTCAGGTGGAGGGGGGGGGGCGCTTCCACCTTTGTTCGACGGTGCTATAGGGAGTTTCGACCCCGAAGGCAGTGGCCGCGGTCGGATCGTACTGTTCAATCGAGGAGACAAGTCGCCGCCGGGAGGGGGCTCTGAGTGGGTACGGAACGATCGCTTAAGGTTTTTCCGATTGGTTGTCCTTCCCGTCGCGCCGAAGAAGTCTTCGCGGAAGGCCCGAAAAGTCCTGTTTCAGCAAGACCCAGAGACCAAGCGGATCTTCTTCACCGTATTTGACGCCGAAAGCGGCTCGTACTATTTCTTCGAGACGGACTCCCTGAAGGGATCGAAGATTCTGGAGATTCCACCTACGAAGGGTCAGATTCACATGCAGCTCAGTGACGTCTTTCGGACCCGTAATTCCAGGGCTGCTTGAGGAGACTCGGGTCAAGACGTTATCGCCACAGGCGTGGAGGTAGGACTCGCGACGAGAACAGTACGAACAGGGATTCTAGGCTGGAACCCATCGGGAGTGTATAATTCGTCTGTAGGTTGCCATGATGAGTAATATTTGGACACCGGAAGGCATTATCATCGCGCATCCGCTGTTTTTCCAAAGGGCGGAGCTCGAATTGTTCGAGCGCGAGATCCTTGCAAACCCGAAGGCAACTGAGCACGACGCGTCCCGCTTCTTCGATCGCTTTCCCAAATTCCTCCTTCTCGGCGAGGGCGAGGCACTCCGGCGCGAAGTCGTTTTCGTTGATCCAAGCAACCGGACAATGTCTCGCGTGGATTTTTTCCGCAAGAGCTATGGCAGACACTCCTGGGACATTATTGAGGTCAAACGCCCGCAGGTACCATTCGTGGTGAACGCCGCCAGGGCTCACCCGCGTCTTTCAAGCTTCGTCAAGAAAGCTCTCGACCAGGCGGAGGATTACCGCGATGTGATCATCGCGAGCGCTGATGTTCGTGTCCAGCTCCTTCGCAAGGGAATCCGAGTGTACCGCCCGAGAATGATTGTGGTGGCAGGCCGACTAGGAGACGACCTCCCGAACGAGGTTATCGAGGTTCTCAAGGACCGAATCCGTCGTGGGTCCATCGAGGCTTGGTCGTTCACAGATATCTTCGCGTTTGCAAAGGAACACTACGTGGCTAACGCCGTGATTGTATGGCCCGTCGCGCCGAAGAAGTCTTCGGGGAAGGTCCGAAAAGTTATGTTTCGGCAAGATCCAGAAACCAAGCAGATCTTCTGCACCGTATTTGACGCCGAAAGCGGCTCGTACTATTTCCTCGAGACGGACTCCCAGAAGGGCTCGAAGATCTTGGAGCTGCCGCCTACGAAGGCTCAAGAAGCGATTCATATGCAGGTTTCGTGACGTCTTTCGGACGCGCAACTCCAGCGCTGCTTGAGGAGACTCGGTCCATGCCAGCATCGGAACACTCTAGTACGGGCATGACGATCGTCGCCAACGGGTCAGTCAGCCTCGATCTGGCTCGGAGTCTGCAATCGCAGCTGAACGAGAACGACGGCTTCTGCGTACCTCCGCCGCAGCAGCGCGCCGATGCGACGACTTCGCTTGGCGTAGCGGAGTTGATCATCACTCTGGTGTTGGCTCGCCTTGGGAAAGCCGCCGCCCTGACGGCCCTGGACGAGATCGAGCGGTTCTTGGTGACAAAGGTCTCGCAAGGAAAGTTGCAGGATGATGTGGACTGTCAAATCGTGGTCGAGGGCGAGAGGCCGAGTCGAACTGCTGGTCGATTTCCCTTTCGGATTTCGAATCACGGGGCGCTGGCGATCAAGACTGCATTCAATGCGATACGCGATGTCATAGGGAAGATCTGATCCGTCTCGGCTCGCGCTAGGATCCGTCGCGAGGTCTCGAAGGTAGCCATGGGCCACGCCGGAGCGGGAGGCGGTCCTGGCGGAGTTGCAGGACCTGCTGGACCGGCACGCCGACCGCGACAGTGACGCACAACCTCCACGATGCACGAAACCCGCTCCCTCACGGTCGCGGCTCGGTCTGGTGCGTGCGTGGCTGAACGACCAGACGCGCCAATAGGCGTGTGCTTCCGGCAGGGATGCGTAATCACGATTGAGGAGCCCGGCGGTGACAGGGTCGGCTGATTCGGTGTGGGATCAGCGGCAGTCAGCCGCGGGCGGCGTCCGAGGGCGAGGCGGCGGGCTAGCGCATTTCCCGGTAGTTCCACGGCATCCACTTGGCGGGATCGGAGGAGGTTAGTGAACCACGATCCAGAAGCCGGGCCGCATCATTCGCCTGCGGACGCGGGGACTACACGGCCATCGTTGTCCTGTCGGCCGTCGCTCACCCGCCCCCAGGGCGAGCGCGAGCAAGCTGCCGGAACCTGATCGGGTGCTCCGCTGGCCCGGCCTGGCGACGGGCTGCCTCAGGCCAGAGCTTCGTGAGGCTGAGCAAGTGTTGACTCCAGCCTAACCGACAACGTGGAGCACTTACCAGCGGCTGGGAGAAATGTCTATCACGCCCCGATGGCGGGGGTTATTTATCTCCCCGCCCCGATGGTGCCAGGTAGCGTGGGTTTTCGGCCTAGGTAAAGGCAGCTTTCGCCCCATGATTGCGTGACAAGTCAGACACGCCGCGACGCACCCGGTGTCAGCCCGAATTGCTGGCATAGCGCGACGGGCTCACTCGGTATCCCAATCCACCGACACAGCCGGTTGATGCGAACCAACGACACGCTTCCCAACTGAGTTGGCCAAGTAAGAACAGGACGAAGGCAATGTAATGAAGAGTCCGCAATGTGAATCGCCAGCGCGGCCAGTCAGCATTGAAGATCAATCGTGATCTCAGTTCTCATCCATCGGTTACCCACGCCCAGCATTGCCAGCATGCGGTTACACGCCTTCGTGGGATCCAGATAATGTACTGTAAAGAAGAGTGCAGGATACCTGAGCCTCACTGGCGAAAACTCCCTCATGCTGCTCGTCACAAACCGAGGCGGTGAGAGAACCGTAGCTGTGCCTGCATTGAAGATGCGAATCCCGTTGCCGACCTGCCCCCAACCCAACCCTTCATGGATGTGACCACAGATGACCAGCGTTGGACGCCTAGCTGTAATAATCTGACGCAGCACTCGGCTCCCAACGGTCTCACCGGTGGCGGTCAAGTCAACGCCGGAATCCGCAGGAGGAGCGTGGCACAGCAGGATCTCCGGGCATCCATCCGGCGCCGGCCAGGCGCCCGCCAACCGGGTAGCGAGGCCCTTGTCCTCCCATTCGTATGGGAATCCCCCAAGCGACCAGCTGCCGCCTATCCCCATAATGCGGACTCCCTCGACGACTTGCGGGCCATGATCACCTAGGGCATCAACTGAGATTAGATTGCCCTTGACACTCCACAGATCTCTATTGTCGTGGTTTCCAGGGACATAAAGTACGGGGATATTGAGGAGCCCCAGGAATTCATCGATAGCTCTGACCACAGCTCGGTTCATACCGGGGGCGAATGAGCTGGTCTGCGGTCCAGTGTATGTGACGAAATCACCCGAGAGCAGCATCACATTTGGCGCCGCGTCCGCTGGCAATGAGGCTGCCGCGCTCACGATTCGCTGTATTGCAACCAGATCGCCGTGAATATCGCCGATCACAAGGGCTTTTAACATCCCGTTCCTCTCGCCATGATCTCTGACCCAACGCCCCCTTCTACGGATTCGGTGCCATCATCTCTCGCACGCGCCCAGAGATTTTCCGGCAGCCGGGAAACGAGAGACAGCGTCCACAGCGGCGCCAGTGGATCCTTCCGGTGCGCCAGGACGTGTTCGACGTCTCGGACAAAGCTCTTCAAGGCCTGAGTGGTCTCACGGTCTACTCCCGGCGAGCGTTCTTGGCATTGGGCCTCGAGCGCTGCACTAACCTGGTCCGGCCACATCGCGAGCTCCGACAAATCACGCTCGAAGAGCACATCGTGGTACAGCGTTTTACATCTCTCAGCTAGCGCCTCGGCACGCCGATACAGTTCCATGGCTTTCTCAGGATCCGGTAGGCTGCCTGCTTCATGAGCCTTGGACATGTCGATGGCTTCGTGAGCGACAGCGCAGTCCTCCGTTGTGAGCAGCCTGCGTTTGCGCACAAGCTCCTCCTCCGCAAGCTCTATAGATAAATTCATAAAATCTGCAACATATGGGTTGACAAGTAAGACATTCGGAAGTATACTGTATGTATGAGTTCCAGCTATTCAACCCATGAAGTGCGTAAGCGAGCGGTCGAGGCGGTATTGAAGGGACACGGTATCAGTGCGGTGGCCGCTATCTATGATGTTCACCGTTCGACTCTTCACCGTTGGGTCAGCCGGTATAAAGAGCATGGCTCGTTGGCGGGGCTCGCCAGGCGGCCGGGAAGTGGCCGGCACAGAATCCTGGATGGGCGGATGGTCAAACGCCTCTATCGCATCGTGTTGCGTCCGGCCACGAAGTTTGGGTATGAGACGGATTTCTGGACGTGCCGTCGGCTCATTCAGGTGACGTGGAAGCAACTCGGCGTGAAGGTATCTCAGCCAACGATGTGGCGTGTGCTGCGAGACTGCGGGCACACCGGCGTTGCAGCGGCCGCCACTCCATGTTATGCTCCCGGCATGTTGTCCAACGCCCTCTGACCATGCCCCTTTACTGGCGCGAGTTTGACCTGTGCAGCAAAGCCCCTGTAATCCGGGACACGGTCGGTCTTGCAGGTTGTTTGAGAAGCGTTGCGACAAACCGAGCCGCGACTGTAAGGGAGCGGGTTCCCGCGATGCAGCAAACGGGTGCAATCCCGCTTCCTCACGGGCGCGGCTCGGAAAGAGAATTCTTATACACGCTCTTAAGTCCGATCGACGGGCTTTGAGGTAATCCAGCGAGGGAGTTTTTATACCGATCCGCATAAAATGCCATGATAAACCGCGAGACAGAGCGCAACCTACAGAAGATACAGAACTTAGCGCCCCTCTGCCAGACGATCCAGAGGCGTGTTATACGGACAGGAAACAAAAGTTCCGCATGTTATGCGAATCAATCTAATTATTCTTAGGCATCAGGAGACAAACCTGTGCATATCCCCTCGAGCCGGAATCCAGCAACAGCATCTTCTCTGAATCCATTCGTGGCGTCTTCACTCAACCCAAACGTTGCAAGCAGCCTGAATCCTAACGTTGCCTCGAGCAAGAACCCCTTCGTCGCGTCGAGTCTCAATCCAAACATCGCTTCAAGCATTAATCCGAACGTCGCAAGTAGCTTGAACTACAACGTGTCCGGCAGCATCAACCCAGCAGTAACTTCAAGCATCAATCCAGCGGTGAGCTCGCCCATAAATCCAAACGTTAGCTCCAATATCAAAGGGCTCTACGTCTTTGATTTGGAATTGGCTGCGGTTGGGTTTACTGTGCCAGCGAACGATCGAGTAAATTTGCTGTTCACACCAGACTGCCGGTTCACGGGTGTAATCATCTCGGCGCGGGACGACTTCCGGAATGTTTTCAACTTATCAAATGAATGGGTCGGTTTTTGGCTCCACGCTAGAGACAATGTATGGGTCAGGTTCAACCTTTCCAACGAATGGATCGGCTTCACAACATGATGCCTAACAAACGCATGCACCGGAGCTGGCTCGTTTCCCGGTTTTTCAACGTCGTTCCCTTCGTTCACGGTTTCTGGTTTTTCAGCGCCCATCGTGTTGGTCCGCCACCCCGGTGAACTTGGTCGTTGGATGCCAGAGGAAAAAAGAATGAATGAACAAGCGTATTTCAAAAAGCCAACAAAACTACAGATCTGTGGCACGGTTATCATCTTGTTGATAGCATGTTTGCTCGAAGGTGCGTCCGATTGGTTTGATTCCCTCAATCTACCCAGCTTGACGATGGGCGCAATTGCAATTGACGCCATTGGCATCTTTCTCGTTGGATTGTTGATCGGAGTACCTATCGGAATGCTTGTTTGGAACAAACTTGTGGCACCGATTTTCGAAGTTCCTAAGATTCGCTATGTGCACGCACTCGTCCTTGTCACAGTGATCTATTGGATCAGTGGACTTTAGAACAGTTAGTGATCATCCAAGAATTCACTGCACCTGACCCTCAAAGGCTCCGCCTTTTCGGGCAGGTGAGTTCAAACGTTTCCGGCGTCCGCTGGTCTCGCTTGCCGAGCTGTTCAGGTCGAGGATCAACTTGTCCAGGGAGCGGCGTTGGGCAGCGCGATGAATCCACTTCCACGGCACGTCCATCAAGGACTTTCTTTGAGGTTCTTGGGGGTCGTCGGAATCTCCGTTTCGAACCGGCCCACCTGCGTGCCGGCTGGCAGGTCTCACTCGTCGGTGCGGCATGCCGGCCTGCCTGAAAATGGCGAGCCTGCGGGAGAGTATTTCTCGCTACCCTGGTCAAGAACCACCATCTGTAAAAAAGCTGCTGCCCCTATTCCAGGCCTTGGAGGCCGCCGCATAATATGCAAAACTCTAGCTTAGGGATCATCGCGCGAACGACATTTAAACCGGCCAGTGCGGACGTCAGACTCTGCGCGGCCGACTGTTCAACTCTGCAGGATGACCGGAGGATCGACCGAAACGACTACTTCCTTCGGGCCTGCTGTTTCAGTTTCGCCAGTGCGGCAAGGGGACTTGCCTGCAACTTGAGTCGCCCGATCGTTGCCTCCCAGCGATACACGCTCGCCGCTGAAACGTCCAACCGTTTGGCAAACTCGGCCGCCGGGAGTTTCAGTTGCCTCCGCAATCTGGCAACCGACTTACCGGTAGGTCTGATCTTCGGCGCGGCGGCGTCCCTGGCCTGCATGCGATTGTTGGTCGTGGCCCGGACTCGTTTCTTTCGGACGGCGTTCTTACGTTTTGCTTTTCCGGAGACACTGGATTGGACGGCGATCGGCGCGGGTTTTCGCCGCGGCGCGGAGCGGGAATCCTTCTTCGTAGTGGTTGAGCCAGCACGCCTGCCCGTGCGGCCTCGTTTCTTCGGTTGCGTCTTCGGAGCTGGTTGCTGTTCGCTCGCAACATCAAGGTCGATGCCGAAGATGTCACCAAGCTGGTCCTCGTCGAGTGTATCGCCCGTTGCGGCGGCGCCGGGCACGGCTATCTCGGTGGAGATCAACTCCTGTGCATCGACATCGCGAAGGAGGAACAGCAGTTCCGGCCGATCATCGAGCCGACTGCCAACGCCGTAGAGCACGGCGGCGACGTGCTTGCACATCACCGCCCAGTCGGGGCAGTCGCAACTCAGTTGGATCTCACGCGGTTGGGGGAACAGGCCCTGCTTGCGGTCGGTCACTACGGTCATGACTTGGTCTGACAGTCTGCCCCGGAGTAACTCCAGCATGGAGCCGATCCGCCCGGAGCACTTTTTTTTGACGGACTTCCAGGTGGCTGGTTTCAGCTTCTTGATATCGATACGGATATTGTACAGCTCGGAACCGCTGACGATGGCCTCGATCCGCCCGGGCTGGATGTTCAAGTGGCAGACCGAACCGTTGCGAACATACGTTCGTCCCCGTGGCAAACGGTTCTCGAAATCGGAGAACGATTCCAGGTGATCGCACCACCCCTTGCCCCAGAAACTCCGTGCGATCGTTCGCCCTTCGATCTGGATCGGTTGAATGTCCTTGCCCCGCTTGCGGAGGGCCGACACCTCGCGCAAGGCATTGGCGCGTCGCCGGGCCACGGGAACATACGGTCTCCACTGTCTCCAAGCCATCACGTCCTCAGTTCTTACATCATCGCCCGTGTAACGTCCAGGCGGACGAGTTGCATCAGTTCGTCATCCGGCAATTCCGTCAAGTTGACCTCGCCGTCGGCGGCGAGGACTTCGTCGGCAAGTTGCCGCTTCTGAGCAATCATCTCATCAATCCGCTCTTCGATCGTCCCGCTGGTGACAAACTTATGCACCAACACGTTGCGCTTCTGGCCGATGCGGAACACGCGATCGGTCGCCTGGTTCTCCACCGCCGGGTTCCACCAGCGGTCAAAGTGGATCACATGCGTCGCCGCGGTCAGATTCAGCCCCGTCCCGCCGGCCTTGAGTGACAGGATGAAGAACGGCGGTCCGTCGTCGTCTTGAAACCGGTCGACCACGGCCTTGCGTTTCTTGACGCTCGTCCCGCCATGCAACACCAGCCCCGCACGACCGAAAACCGTGGTCAGATGGTCCGCCAGTGTGGCAATGATCTCGCGAAACTGCGTGAAGATCAACGCCTTTTGCTGACGCTGGGCCAGCTCTTCACAAATCTCGCCGAGGCGGAAGAACTTGCCGCTGTCGGAAGGGTTGTAGTCGCCGTCGCCGGAAAGTTGGCTGGGGTGGTTGCAGACCTGTTTCAGCCTCATCAGCGTCTGGAGCACCAGCCCGCGCCGCGCCATGCCGTCGGCGCTGTCCAAGGCCGATCGCATTTGCCGTACGGTCTGTTCGTATAGTCCGACCTGCTTCTTCGTCAGATTGCAATACCGTGTTGTTTCGATCTTCTCCGGAAGGTCAGTGATGACCGAACGATCCGTTTTCAGACGGCGCAGGATGTACGGCCCGACCAATTGTCGCAACGGCGCGAACCGGTTCTCCTCCCGCGTTTGCAGATTCTTGATGAACGATTTGAACACGCCGGCCGAACCGAGCAGACCGGGATTAAGAAAGTCGAATAGCGACCACAGATCGCCGAGGCGGTTTTCCACCGGCGTGCCGGTTAGGACGATCCGCGCTTGGGCGGGGAGTTTTTTCGCGGCCTTGCTCTGGCGCGTCGATGGGTTCTTGATCGCCTGAGCCTCGTCGAGAATCACCAGCCGCCAATCCAACTGCGTCAACCAATCCTGACGGGTTAGCATGGAATAAGTCGTGATGGCCAAGTCAGTTTCGCGAAGGCGCTGAAGGGGAGATTCGGCAATCCGATCAAGCGTCTGGCGGTCCGTCTCGGCCGGATGCAGAAACGTGAGCTTCAGCGACGGCGAGAAACGCTTCGCCTCGCTGCGCCAGTTGCCCAAGAGCGATGCCGGCACCACCAGGAGTGACGGCTTGCGCTGCTGTGTGCGTTTTCCATCCCGATCACACAGCAATAGCGCCAGCACTTGAATCGTTTTGCCCAGTCCCATGTCGTCAGCCAAGCACGCCCCCAATCCCAGCGTTGTGAGGAACCGTAGCCAAGCCAAGCCGACGCGCTGATACGGCCGAATTGTGGCCTGCAACCCATCACAAAGCTCGATCGCATCCAGTTGCCCCGGCTCGCGCAGGCCCGCGAGAATCTCCCGCATCCCTTCGCCGGCACAGACATGCACCCAGGGGCGTTCCTCCTCCGCTCGATCCTCATGCTTCAGGTCGGCCGATGCCCCGGCCAGCAGTCGCATCCCCTCGACAAAGGAAATCTCTCCGCTGGACGCCCGGCTCTTTATGGTCTGCCAGTGGTCAAGTGCCTCGCGCAGCTTCTCCCGATCCACCTCAACCCATTGGCCCTTGAGCAGTACCAGCCCGTCTTCGCCGGCCAGCAACTCAGCCAACTCCTCCGGCGAGAGGGTTTCATCCCCCAACGCTAGTTTCGCGTCGAAATCCAGCATCACATCGGCGCCGAGCGTGGATTGCTTTTTCTGGCCGATTGTTACCGATACCTGTGGCCGGGCGCGTTTCCTCCACCAATCCGGTAGCCGAACCGACAGGCCACTGTCCTCCAATTCCGGCACCGTCCGCAGAAACGTGTACGCACGCCCCGCTGTCCACGCCATCGGCTGATACACTTCGCCGGAATCCACCAGTGTCATCACCCATTCGCAACGTTCGGCGGCCTGCTGGACCGGAGCAAGCAACTTGATGAGCGCGGATCGATTATTCGCGCCGGCGTACTGCTCCAACGCCTTGCGTAGAGGCAAGTGCTTCAAGCGGCCCCCGGCGCCGAAGCCGGTTGCATAAGTCGCAAGGAAAGCGAACGGACGGGTCTGGTCGTTCTTGTTCTCCGCGAGATGAAAGCAGACACGACCAACCTGATGCCATTTGGGCGCCCGCGATTGTAGGAACGCTTCCGGCCCGCCGGTCGAGGTGATCGCCTCTGTGGCCCACCCGTCCAACGCGCTCCAAACGTCCAGCAGAACCTGCGCGGTCAGATACTCGCCGCCCTGCATGGGCGGCGCCGTGAGCACCCAGGTCGCACACTCAGCCGGCGATGGCGGCTCAACCTCGATTCTTTCTGCCGATCCCGGAATGTGGCACAGCGCCGTGAGATACCGATCCGCCACGCCCTGCCAGTAGCGCAGGGTCAGCGAATCGCCCGTGCCGATCTTCTCGGCCGCCAGCGTGAAGAGGCCCTCCCGC
>Ga0114922_10003301_pt1 | contig 15073 bp, 7 predicted proteins | sample AartaG_FD_100975 | JGI IMG/M metagenome (GOLD analysis project Ga0114922, IMG submission 100975) | Deep subsurface microbial communities from Aarhus Bay to uncover new lineages of life (NeLLi) - Aarhus_00045 metaG | ecosystem: Environmental > Aquatic > Marine > Oceanic > Sediment | place: Aarhus...
CTCGGCCAGACGCTGCACTGCTCGTTGTCGACGCGGCCCGGCAGCGAGCAACTGCCCTGCTGAAACCCCTCCATGCAGAGCACGTGGAACGTGTAGTCGTTGGCGCTGAAGAACCCCGGCCGGAACGTCGTCAGCGCCTCGCCGAGCGCGTTCTCCCACATGGCCCTGCCCAGTTGCACGATTTCCCGCTGCCGGTCGAAGTTGTACGCGCCCAGGTAAGCCTGGTACTGGGAGAGCTGCGGGTGGCAGATCATCCCGAGTTCGACGCCCGCCGAGTAGAACTCGCGCACCTGTTTGGCAAGCCGGGGCAGCGCCTCGGGCGCCACAAAGAGCGTCGGCGTGAAGCCCTCCTCCGAGAGCAATTCGGCGAAGGCCATGATTGATGCCGCCCCATCGTCCCATCGGTCCGGGCCGTGGACCTCAGCCCGTCCGCCGGCAGGGAGGCAGTCCATCGTGAACACAACGTGAAGGACGGCGTTCTCGTCCTGGGCCACGGAAGATACCTCACAGGCAGAAACCGTTAATGCGCCAAACGGCAAGTGTAATGCGCGGCGCGACGCCATGCAAAGGTGCGCGGTTCATGCGCCGCAATGGCTCACGACGCGCCGCCGGACGGCCTCGAACGTGCGGACGCCTTCGCGAAGAAGCCCTTCAAGGAAGGCCTGATGGGAATCCCACCGGGAAAGGAACTCCTCCCGCGGCCGCCCGTGTCGGCTTGCCAGGGCCTCACAAACATCCTCGCGGTCGACGAGACGCTGGAAGCCGTCGTCCGACTCCCGCCAGCGATACACAGGCCGAAGCCGGCCGTCCAGAACGCAGTGCAGGCTGTCCGCCCGCCGCCGCAACCGCGCCCAGCCGCCGCTGACGCGCACGAAGAGCTGGAGGGAGACGTGATGCAGGTCCTCCTTCGAGACGCCGAGGCCCGCGAGCATCTCGCGCGTCTGCTCGGGATCGTCCGCGTGAAGGCAGGAGACACAGCGGAAGCCGCGCCGCCAGAGGCCGAAGAAGTCGACCGCGTCCCGGCCCCAGATGTAGCCATACCAATGGCCTGAGCCGACCTCGTGTGCCAGGAGGGTGACAGGCGGCTCAACCGCGCCGCTCAAGGCGTCATCGATGACGCGGCGGTTCCCTACACTCAGTATCCGCTCGCCCGGCGGCAGGAAGGAGAGGAGCGTCGCCATGAGGGTCGTCTTCCCGGCGCCTCCCGGGACGGCGCCCGTCAAGAAGCTGGCCCCCCCGGACACGAGAAGCCAGCAGAGGGCGGCCATTTCCGAGGAGACGGTCCCGGCGTCGATCAGGTCGGTGATACTGAGCGTGCGGCCGCCGCGCTGGTTGAGCCGCTCGACCTCCGCCAGATTGTGCCGCTCGACGTCCATCGTCTGGCAAACTCCCTTGCGCGGGGCGCATTCGCGCAGCAGCGCCCGGCTTTTCTCTGGCGCCGTCCTGCTCGTCTGGCCGGCTGAGGAAAGCGGACGCCCGGGCTTCTGCAAGTCTGGTTTACAGCAATGCGCGAATATGATAAGACATTGCTGGCCCCGTGCAACCGTGCCGGGGCAATGCGTCCGGTCGGCAGTTGCTTTCTCCCATAGTTTCCGGGCAAGAGCGCCATACGCTACGAAATGCAGAGACACCGAATAGGGGCAACGGTCTTGCTTGCCGCCGTGCTTGCTTCATGCTGGGCGGCGCAAGACGTCCGGGCCGCCTTGATCGAGGGGCAGCATGACTTCCACGCCCTGAAACTCGAGAGCACGGAGAGCGTCCGAACGTGGGAGCAGGACGGGGTGCGTGTGTTCGTCGCGCCGGAAGGCGCTCTGCTGCGGCAGGGGCCGGTGCGGCTGGTGGCGCCGCGGCTCGTGGTGTGGTTCGACCGCCGGCTTTCGTCCGATCCGGAGGTCCGGGCGGCAACGCTCAGGGTCTATGCCGAGGGGATTCCGGGCGAGGACGGCGCTCCAAGTGAGCGCGTGCTCCTGGCCGAAGGCGACGGGCTGCGCGAGTGCGGCGCACTCTACCTGCGGCTCCGCAGCACGTTGTCGTTCGCCTGGGATTGCCCCCTGGTCCGCTCCGAGGAGCCGGCCCGCTCCAGCCTGCTGGTCAGGGCCGAGTCGCTGACCCGGGACCTGGATGAGGACACTTGCTGGGACGAGGTGCCGGCGCCCGGGCCTGTCGAGGTCTTTCAGACGGCTTTGCGTAGGCTCAACGCCGAAGAAATGCACGTCTCCGCGGCTGAGGACCCCATCACAGCCGTCTACGTCGGGGATGTGCACGGCGAGGTGGGCAACCTGCTGTTGCGGGCAGACGCGGCCGTCCTGTGGTACCACCAGGCCCGCGACGTCTACGAGATCTACGCGGAGGGTAACATCCGCCTGGAGAGAAAGCCGGGCGCCGCGCCCAGCATCGAGCTCAAAGAAGGCGAGCCAGACGTCACCGGAATCTTCCGCTCCATGCGGGCGGACCAGGTGTACATCAACCCGCGGAGGGCGCGCGGCCTGGCCACCAACACCGAGGTGAGGCTTACCGACCCCACCGCCGAACCCAGAACCGTCTACGTGTTCCGCGGCGAGAAGACGTTCCTGATCGACAGCCAGACGTTCATCATGAAGGAGGTCTCCGCAACCACCTGTGGATTCGCGCGCCCGCACTATCAATTCAAGGCGGACACGGTCCAGGTCATGCGGCAGAAGCCGAGCACGCTGCTGCACGCCTGGAATCCACGCCTCCAGTTGGGCGAGACGCCGCGAGACATCATCGGGCTCCCCTTCATCGGCATCGACCTGAGCCGGCGGGCCTACTTGCTGACGGACTACGCGCTGGGCTCTTCGGGCAAGTTCGGCTTTTTCGTTCAGACGACCTGGCGCCCTTTCGACCTGGGCAGTCCGCCGGCGTGGATCGAGAACTGGACGGTGAACCTGGACTACTACGGCTCGCGGGGGCCGGCCATCGGCACCGAGCTTCTCTACGAGTTCGGCCAGGAGCCCTACCCCCGACATACGGGCCGACTGCGAGGCTACTACGTGCACGACACAGGTGACGAGGATGAGACCGAACTGCCCGTCCCGCAGGAGAGCCGAGGGCGCCTGCATCTGGAGCATCGGTCGCAGTTCGACGCCGCATGGCGCCTCGACGCCGAGTACTATCACCTTTCGGACGAGGGCTTCCTGAACGAGTACTTCGAGGCCGACTTCGAGGAGGAGAAGACGCCGGAGAGCTACCTGCTGGCCCGTTACCTGCGGAACTCCACCTACCTGGCTTTCCTCTACAAGCGCCGCGTCAACGACTTCCTGACGCAAACTGAGGAGACACCCACATTCGACCTGGAGATCGTCGGGCTGCCGCTCGGGCGGTTCGTCTACGAGGGCTCGATCCAGGGCGGAGTGTACGATCTCGAGTTCAGCGACATTCTGGCGCCTTCGCCCGCGGACCCGCCCGACCTGGCCCGTATGCACACCGAGCACAAGCTCTCGATCCCCTTCTCGATCGGCATGTTCCGCGTGGACCCGTTCGTGCGGGCCCTGGCCACCTGGACGGACACGAGCGCCATGCAGGCCGGTGCGTGGCAGGACGAAGAGGCGCGCTCGGGCGTAGGCGGCGGCATCACCATCAGCACCGTGCTGTCCCGCTCGTTCCCCACGACCAGCAAGCTGCTCGACCTGAACCGCCTGCGGCACATCGTCATCCCCTACGTCAGCTTCGACGCCCTGTCCGTGTCCGGCGCACAATCCGCGGAGTTCATCCAGATGGATCCCGTGGACGCGATCGACACGGGGACGCAGACGGTCGTCGGTCTGCGCCATCGCCTGCTGACTAAGCGCTTCCGCGAGGGCCGCTGGCGGTCCGTGGAATGGGCGGAGATGGACGTCGCCTACGTGGCGCGCTCCAGCGACTCCGTCGTGCAGGCCCTGGACCAGGACTACATCCGCGCCGACCTGGCGCTCTACCTCTCCGACCACGTTTCCGTCCACTCGCGCGACGACTGGATCGGGCTGGACGACCAGGCGGACGTGCTCAACTTCGGCATGATGCTGGACTACCTGCCCAGGTGGGCGGCGGCGCTCGACTACGACCGCATATCGGACCTGAGCTCGACGGTCACGCTGAACCTGTCTTACCAGCTCAGCGATCGCTACCGCCTGCTGCTCAGGGAGCAGTATGAGCTCGACTCCCTCGGCACGGGGGACGAGAAGAACCTGGAGACGCGGCTGGTCATCCGACGCCTGCTGCACGAGTGGATCCTGGACATGGGATTCCACATAGATGAGGCGGACGGCGATTTCGCCCTGGTCTTCGGTTTCGGGCCCGCGGGCTGGGGGTTCTACGACGACCGGAGGCGCGCCGCCCGCTGACGAGCGCGGGGCGGCCGCCGGACGCCGCACCATCAACGCAATTGCCGGGACCATCGCATGTCGGTGCCTTCAGCCAGAAGCGACCGGGAAGCCCGAGTGCTGACCGTCTCCGAGCTCACGGCCCAGATCAAGGAGAGGTTGGAGACGGCGTTTCCGGACGTGTACGTCGTCGGGGAACTCTCGCGTGTCACCCGGGCCTCGTCGGGGCACGTCTATTTGACGCTCAAAGACGAGCACGCGGTGCTGCAAGGCGTCATCTGGCGCGGCATCGCGTCCGCCATCAAGTTCGAGCTCAAGGAGGGGCTGGAGGTCGTCGCCCACGGCGCCATCGACGTGTATCCGCCGCGAGGCGGCTACCAGCTCATCATCTCCTGGGTGGAGCCGCGGGGACTGGGCGCGCTCCAGCTTGCGTTTCGCCAGCTCATGGAGAAGCTCGAGAAGGAAGGCCTCTTTCGCGAGGAGATCAAGAAGCCCCTGCCGCGCTTCCCGCGCAGGATCGGCGTTGTGACCAGTCCCACCGGCGCGGCGATCCGCGACATCATCAACGTGATATCGCGGCGGTTCCCGACGGTCGAGCTGTACCTGCTCCCGTCGCGCGTTCAGGGCACCGAAGCCGCAGCGGAGATCGCCGCGGCCATCGACCTGCTGAACGAGAAGCGGCCCGAGCTGGACCTGCTGATCGTCGGGCGCGGCGGCGGCAGCCTTGAGGACCTGTGGCCTTTCAACGAGGAAGTGGTGGCGCGCGCCATCCACCGCAGCGCCATACCGATCGTGAGCGCCGTGGGGCACGAGATCGACTTCTCCATATCGGACTTCGCGGCAGACGTCCGGGCCGCTACCCCGACGGAGGCGGGCGAGCTGGTCGTGCCCGATCGCGACGAGGTGCTCCGAATGCTGGACGAGCGCGCCAAGCGCCTGGCCGTCGCGCTGCAGGGGATGGTGGTGCACGGGCGCCAGCGACTGGACGTGCTCGCCGCCCGCTACGCCTTCCGCAGACCCGAGGCCGCGCTCCAGGAAAGGGCGCAGCGGGTCGACGACGTCATGGAAAGGCTCAAGACCCTCTTCGCGCACTACCTGGGGCTATTGCGCGAGCGGACAGCGGCCATCGGAAGGCGACTGGAGGCCCTGAGCCCACTGAAGGTCCTCGAACGCGGCTACAGCGTGACATTTGCGGCGGACGGGCGGATCCTGCGCTCCATCCGGGGCCTATCGAGCGGAGAGCGCATCACCACGCGGTTGCATGAGGGACGCATATCTTCCGAGATTGTCGAACTTGGCGCTCCGCCGGAGGCAGACGGAGAGGAGGCCCCCAGTGAATGTTAGGCGGTTCGTGGTCATCGTTCTGGGAGCGGCGTTGTGCTCGGCGTCGGCAGTCTGGGCCGGGCCGGACGATGCGCCGCCACAATCCGCTCCGGTCCTGGAGAATGCCGTTGAGGCGCCGCCGTCCGGCATCCTGATCAAGGACTCGGCGCGCCACATCGAGTTCCGGCTACCGGCGGGTTATTGGGAGTACTACGATCCCGAGGCGCTGGCCGCTCAGGCCAAAGGCGGCTGCTCCGGCCCGCGCGTCTCCCCGGACCTCGTGTTCGTCCTGAACCACAAGGACGCCCCCGCAAACGTGTGGTGCGAGTTCGGGGCGCGTTCATTCCTCATGCGAGATGAGAACGACCTCGAGGCCTACGTTGACGCGTTCAAGGAGGCCATTCGCACGCAGACCGGTGAAGTGCTGGAGGACGTCTCGGAGTCCTATGAGCCAGGGGAAGGCATGATCCTTCACCGGTTCGGCTTCACGGCACCGCTTCAGGCTCGCGGCGGGTGCGGCGCCCCGCCCCCGGTCGAAGACGCACCCAGGATGTCGCACCTGCTCGTTCATTACTTCATCCGACCGGCAGGCTCTGACGCAATGGCCCTGAAGCTGTTCTGCGCGGCGCCCGAGGACGTATTCGCGGACCTGGAACGCGAGTTCGACTTCATCGCGGAGAGCGTTCGCTATTCGGGCGAGCTGGCCGACGCGTTCTTCGTGCCCGACGCGCCGGAGGACAAGGTGCTCAGTCCGGAGGCGGCGACGAAGGCGGCAGGCGCCGGGGGGCGGGGCTTCAACTGGCTCCTGCCGGTTGCCCTCATCGTCATCATCTGGCTCATGATCCGACGCCGCAAGCAGGCCGCGAAGTGACCGGGATGCCCCGGCGGGCGTAGCACCTGCGCGGCAAACGGGGCGCTTGCGCGGTTTCCCGTGAGGGATTTCGCGCCCTGTGCGCAACTAACATAGCAGACGCCGGAACGCCATCCTGCCCCTTTGCAGCCACGCGTCGAGTCCATGAGCCATCGCGATGACCAGCAAGACCTGATCGAGGAAGCCGCTCGCGGCGACACCGCTGCATTCGGCCACCTCGTCCGCCGGTACCGAGCATCCGTGCATGCCTACATCATGAGCCGGATCGGCGACTTCGACTGGGCAGACGACATCGCCCAGGAGACGTTCGTCGCCGCGTTCGCCGGGCTGGCGCAACTGCGGGACGCAAGCCGCTTCAGCGCCTGGCTGCGGGCCATCGCCGACAACATGTGCGCGCTCTGGCTGCGGCGCACGCAACGGGAGAGGTCTCTCAGGGATAGAACGCCGGCGCCGCCCGTCAAAGGCCCCGGCACGGCAGTCGGCGCGATGCCGGACGAACTGGCGGCCGCCGCGCTCGCCCGGCTCTCCCCTGCCGACGCAGCGGCCGTCACGCTCTACTACTGCGACGGCCTCAATCAGCAGGAGTGCGGCGACTTCCTGGGCGTCACCCGCAAGGCCGTCGAGTGCCGCCTCTACCGAGCACGGCGGAAGCTGCGCGAGGAGGTGCTGGGGATGACCAAGAAGGCCCTGAAAGACCATTGCCCCGACGACTCATTCGACCGCGCCGTGGTCGGCGAAATCAACCGGCTGGTGCAGGTCCTCGGAGGTCGGTACCGCAAAGGCCCCGTGGAGCAGGCCGAAGAGCGCCTGCGTGTCCTGTTCGACCGGAACACGGCGCGATTGACCGATCTGATCCGGCGGGCCCGCACACATCCGGAAAGGCGCGCAGCGCTCCGCATGGTCAGAACACTGGGAGTCGCAGGGGTCGAGCATACGCTGCCTCTGATACTGGGCGATGACCGTGCGGCCCGTCTCAACGCACTCACGGCCCTGCCGACCTTCGATGACGGCGCGTTCACGTACGCCGTCCTCGAGGCTATCCGCGACTCGGCATTCTCCGTCCGGCACAAGGTTCGGCTGCTGTGTGAACTCGTGCGGCGACCGACGCTGCTGTCGGGATCCGCGTCTCGCGCTCACGTGAAGCGCTACGCCTACGACTCCAACCTTTACATGGAGATGCTGACGCTCCACGGGAGCGCGGCGGTGGCGCAGTTGACTGCGCTGATCCAGGCCGATGCGGAGGCCGGTGACGAGCCAGATCCCTGGCTTGCCCGCGCGGTCGTTCGGTTCGGGACGGACGCCATGGAGCCCGTTGCCGGCTGGGTCGGATCGGGATCGAAGCGCACGGCTGCGGCAGCCATGGAGCTGATCCGGTTGCTGATGGAAGGCACCTACAACTTCAGGCGCCATGCACTGGAACACCTGTCGCGCGACCTGTCCGAGGCCGACCTGTTCCTCCTGGCGCGCCAGGCAGCCATGCCGGTCGTGCACCCGTCGCGTCTCACGCAGGATGCCCTGAAGCGTCTGGGAGAGTTGGCCGCGGGTTCGCTCGAACACGCCGTTCGGCAGGTCCGGCTCCGGGCGGCGGCCGCGCTGGGGCACTTCGGCGACGACGTCGCCCTTCCGGCTTTCGCAGATGTGCTCGGCTCAGGCGATGCGGAGATGGCGACGGCGGCGTGCATCTCCCTTGGCAAGCGCGTCAGCGCTGCGCGCATCGAACCGCTGACAAGCGCCTTGGAACGGCCGGAACGCGCCGTTCACTCCGCCGCCCGGGATGCGCTCGGCCAGATCTGGTCCCTGGCACATTTCGCGGCCGAGTTCGTGGAACCCGGAGACGCCCCCGCAACGCAGCGCAGGCTCGAGCGCATCGCACGACTCGTGGCCCCCGGCCCGGAATTGGCGATGGTCGTAAGCGCGATGGACGCGAGCAGGGGACGGATACTGGCGGCGCTTGGCATAGCGCCTGCCGACGGAACGCCCGGCGGCGACAGGTGGCCGCTGCCGCTCGCCGACCGCATCGGGTACATCGTGCAAGGGCGGCAGAGGCGGCGCGAAGAGCACGCCCGCTTCCTCCGGACCGAGCTCGGACACCGGGCGTCGGAGTACCATCGCAAGCATCCCCGCGCGGCGCGCCCGCGCGGGGGCCTGAGCCACGCCAGCATGCCGGCCTCCGTGCGGATGCTCCCGGAAGACCGCGAATACCGAGAGAAGGAACTCAGTCGCCTGATCGCCGCCCAGAACAGCGATCCGGCGCTCGCCCGACGCCGCCTCTACGAAGAAGGCTGGATGGCCCGGACCGGCGACCGATATCGCCTGACCCAGCGGGGCGGGCGGGCGTGGCGCATTGAACGCCTGCTCGAAGGAGCCGCTGCGAACGGGTAAGCCGGGGCGCGCCCGGGCAGGCCCCAGGCGCAGCCGGCAGCCAGGGCCGCTCACGCCACAGGCGTCGGCATCACCTGTGCCCTTCCAGTTTCCTCGCCACCTCTCCGGCCAGCGCGAAGAGCTGTTCCGTCCGCTCCTGGTAGCCGGAACTGAGGAACCAGTTGTGCCCCGTCACGTTCGGGCTGTTCCTCCAATTGCGCGCCAGGCAGTAGGTTTCCCAGGACTTATCGCTGCCCGGCCGTGTGTAGTAGAACTGCAGATTGCTCAGGCTCAACCACAGCATCATGTGCCGCGCGTGCAGGTATTCCTCGCATCGCCTGGCCAGGTCCGGCCCAAGCTGCGCTTTGAGTCCTTCGTCCACCAGGGCTTGCTCGAGGACGATGATCGCCTCGCACTCCTGCACCCCCTCCCGTAGCGCCTCCATCTGGTTCGTGGCCATGGCACCGTTCGGGCCCGGGGCCATCAGCGCTTCCGGGATGACCAGGTTGCGCCAACTGCTTTCCGGGTAGCGCTCGTACGACCTTCCCGCACGCCTCCCCCTATTGTCCCTGATCACCTTCCAGTACTCCGCGCCCAGCCGCCCGGGGCCGCGCTGTGCCCCGGTGATGCACACCTCCGCCTGACGCCGCCACCGCGTGCATGGGTGGCGCTCCCGGTTGAACCGGTCGAACTGCGACCACAGCACGGCCCGGTTCCAGCCGTGGAAGCTCTCCATAATCCCCTTGCCCTTGCCGTGTGCGTCCGCCCCGTCGTCCGAGAACCGCACGTCCCATACAACGGCCTGGTAGGCGATGGGGGCTATCCCGTACATCAGCTTGCCTTCCGCCGGCCCTCCGTGCGAATGCATGGCCCAGGGCATGCCGCCCGTCATATCCTGGAAGAGCTGCACCTCCTCCTTCGTGGCCCACGTGTCATGGAAGAGCCCCAGCACGGCAATGTCTTCCATCCCCCGTTTCCTGAGTCGTTCACGAAGCTCATCGAACATCGGCTGCCAGAGCGGCCGGCTCGCCGCTGCGTCGAGGTGAGACGGCAGAATCACGTTCTCGCTGGTGACGTCACCGTCCGCCCCGGCCGAGGCCACCGTCACCATCGGACCCATCCCGTACTGCCCGCCGATCTTGTCCATGTGGTCCATGTGAGAGCGCACCCGGAATGCTATCCCGTGGGGATTCTCCCGCGCGTTCTTCGGGAGCATGTACACGTCCCACACGACGAACACCAACAGCTTGGGCCGCCCTATGTTCCTCTCGGCGACGTCCAGGTAACGCTCCATGACTGAGAAGTCGTAGGTGTAGCCGTCGCCTGCCTTGATCCAGCGGACCATCGATTCCTCGTTGCCGAGGTTGGTGTGCGCAATCAGCGGGACGTAGACTATCCGGCTTCCCGTCTCTCCGATGAGCCTGAACGAGTTCGCGATCATGTCGAAGTGCTCGTCCGACCACAGTGGCACGCCGTGCTCCACGGCCAGCGTGTCCGGGCACTGGATCATGTCCACCCAGGTGCGGAAGTCCTGGGTGTCCGGGAGAGTCCAGTCTGCGACGCGCACTTCCACCGGCACCTCTACAGGCGTCTCGCCCTGCGCCTCTATGGTCAGGGCGCCTGTGTACGTCCCCGCCCTGGCATCTTTCGGCACTTTGACCGTCACCCACACCGGGATGATCGCTCCCGGCACCGGCGTGACGGTTTCAGGAAAGTCCGGGTTGCGGTACCACGCGGTGTCCAGAGGAGCCACACCGACCTCATCGGGCGGCTCCGGGGACAACGCGTTGAACTGGGCCGCTCCGTATCGCATGTATGGGTGGAGCTGGTTCAGCCTGGTCACTTCCCTCGGCTGCTGCTCGAGCCATTCGACGCCGTACCGAATCCGCACGGCCTCGGCCGGAATGCGCCCTCCCTCCCCCACCAGGTCCCCGGCCGTCGCCCGCAAGCCGTGAATCGGCTCCGGGGATCCGACCACCGCCTTTCCCGAGAATATGCCGTTTCGGGCCGCTATGATCGTCACCGGACGCAGCGTCTCCGCGCGATCCCCGTAGTCCAGGTTCATGTCCAGTGCCAGCGGGTCCGCCGGCCACGCTTGCAGGCCCTCCGGTCGCACTGCGTTCGGCACGAGCCCCGCCCCGCCCGATGCGGTGAGCCTGACCTGTTTGACCTCGCAGGTATTGACGTTGTAGACGTCATCTCCCGTCTCTACCCCCTCCCGGGGATACGGGGCGCGCACGATCTCCAGGCTGACGACGTTCACGCCCTTGACCAGGACGCCGGGCGGAATCTCGCAATCGGTGAGTTCCCGCTCCTGGCCTCCCGGCCCATCGGCAAGCGGCTGCCCTGCGCGAACGTGCTCCCGATGCACTTCCTTGCCGTTCACGTACACGATCATCCCGCCGTTGTACGCTGCCGAGAGCCGCAGTCCCCTCACGGCTGCCGGGTCCGTCACCGTGAACTTGCCCCGCAGACACGCCCTCGCAAGGAGCGCCGTCTTGGGGACGAGGGTCAGCGGCCCGCGGTGCCAGAAGCGGTCGTCGTATTCCGGCTTCATCCAGTCCGGAGCTGCGGCCGGCGTCGCGTAGGACATCCACCTGCAACTGAACGGCACTTCCTCACCCGTTTCCCATACGGGCGCCGCCAACTGAGAGTGCATCCGCCACACGCTCAAAGTGTCCAGCACCACGACGTCCGGCAGCGCTTCCGCCTGCGCCTGCTGGGCCGGGCTCGTGCCGCCCTCCCCGGGCGGACCGGTGTCGACTGATGAGCCGGCGCGAACGCATTCAGTCCCAAGCGCAGCCAGCAGCAGAATCACTCCCGTAACTTGCCTCACCATCGCGTGTCCCTTCCGTTCCCGCTGTCTCGAATCCCACGTTGCTCAAAGACCCCGCAGCTCTGGCGGGGCCGCACATGCCCGTCAGGCGTAGCAGCCGTACTCCTCGATGGCTTCGACGAACGCGTCGACGTTGTCGAGAGGGCTTTCGGGCTCGATCCGGTGGGACGGGCTGCAGATGAAACCACCGCCCCTGCCGACGGTCTCGATCACATTCTTCACGGCCGTGCGTACGTCGTCCGGCGTCCCGCGCGACATAGTGCTCTGGCTGCCCACGCAGCCCCAGAAGGCCAGTCGATCGCCATAGCGATTCTTCAGTTCGGCGGGATCGTTGGCCTCCGGCTGCACGGCCTGGAGAACGTCTATCCCGGCCTCGATCAGGCCTTCCACGGCGAAGCCCACGTATCCGTCCGAATGATAGGCAATCGGCACATCCGGGCGGACGGCGCGCGCGGCCTCGATGATCTTCCGCAGCGGCGGCAGCAGGAACTCGCGCCACATCGCCGGGCTCATGAGCGGGCCGGCCTGACTCCCGATGTCATCGCCGATCCAGAGCACGTCGACCCCCGCCGTCACGTAGGCCGCCGCCTTGCGGGCCTTGATATCCGAGATGCGCTCGAGAAGCACGCGCATCATGTCGGGCTCGAGGTGCAGGCGGGTCAGCACACCTTCCATGCCCATCAGCGCGTTGGCTTGCTCGAAGGGCCCGGACTCGTAGGCCGAGACGGCGGGCAGTCCACGTGACTGGATCTCCAGGACCTCCCGGCGCATGTCTTCGACCAGGGGCTCCCACCTCGGCAAAGGGTAGCCGACCAGGTCCGCGACGGAGGAGAACGCCGCCATCGGGTTGATCCTTTGCCCGAAGTGGAAGTACCCCACGGGCCGCACGCCCACGCCCCACGCGTCCACCGTCGCGTCCGGGGGATAGTGCGCGGTGTACCGCGAATGATCGACGTCTTCGGGCACGGTGTGGTAGCGCGCGAACCGGATGTCCATTCGGTAGAAGTCTTCCAGGTTGTCCGCGCCGTGCCGCTCCTTGAGGCGCCGCTCCAGGTCTGGCGTGAGGAACAGGTAGAAAGGCACCCGGTCAGGCTGCCTCCTGGCCACGGCCGCCAACACCCTTTCGCGAGACGTCATCCGGGATACCACGCTCACCGTCGGAGAACCGTGATCTCGCTGAAGTCCCACAAGCGTACTCCCCCCCGTGCGGGTCCGTCAACCAGAAGTGGCAGTCGGGGCAGGAAAGCGCTTCCCGCTGCTCCGCGCTCCGCGCCGCCCGGCTGCGTTCGCCGCGTTGCCTTGACTGAGCCGCTGGGGTTGGTAGAGTTATGGGAAGCAAAGGGAGTGAGAATCTTCTCGGGCCCAATGGAACATGCCGGCTCATACGGCCAGTTGCCAGCCAGCCGGTTGCCCCTGAGGGCAGGGATATCATCGGAGGAAGAGTTCAATGGGTCCCGCACCTCGGAAAAGCGCAGTTGCGTTGTGCGTCCTTGCAGTCCTTGCCTGCGGTATGGCGAGGAGAGCGACTGGTCAGGAGGTCCCCGACATGGCGTCGCCCGAAGTGCAGAAAGCCGTCTGGGGCCTGGACACGGCGAGCCGCGAGGCTACCCCCACGCGGGAGCGAGTCTCCATGGCGGGACTGTGGCAATGGCAGCCAGCCGGGGACGAACTGGACAGCGTGCCAACCGACGGCTGGGGCTACGTGCGCGTTCCGGGATCGTGGCCGGGAGGGCGCCGCAGGGAGGGCAGCCCGTCATTCTACCCGGACCCCGCATGGGGCGAAGACCAACTGCAGAATGTCACCGCGGCCTGGTACCAGGTCGAGCTGGCCGTACCCACGGAATGGGCGGGCCGGCGGGTCGCGCTCACGACGGATTTCCTGGGCACCTTCGCCTCAGTCTACGTCGACGGCAAGAAGATGGACGACATGCAGTTCCCCGGCGGCGAGGTGGACCTGACCTCCGTCTGCCGCCCCGGCGAGAAGCACACGCTCAGCGTGCTCGTCCTCGCCCTGCCGCTGCGCGGCATCATGCTCGCCTTCAACGACACGAACTCCGCCAGGGAGGTGGAAGGGTCTGTCAGGAACAAAGGGCTGTGCGGCAATGTCTACCTCGTCGGGACGCCTCGAGGGGCGCGGCTCGGCCACACAAGGGTCGAGACGTCGGTGCGCAACTGGCAGATCACGTTCAACACGGCCCTGGACGGCGTCGATCCACGGGGGAGCTACGTCCTGCACGCGCAGGTCAGGGACGGAGAGAAAGCCGTCAAGGAGTTCACGAGCGATCCCTTCAGGGGGACTGAGCTGGAGAACGGGCGCATCCGGATCAGCAAGAACTGGCGTCCCGAGAAGCTCTGGGACATGAACACGCCCCAGAACCAGTACGACGTGACGGTGTCGCTCCTGGACCCGGACGGGAAGCTACTGGACGAGGCGCTGCCCGACCGGTTCGGGTTCCGCGAGTTCTGGATCGAGGGCCGATTCTTCTACCTGAACGGCTCTCGCGTGTTCCTGTCCTTCAGGCGCGGCGGGCCGAGGGGTGACTACGAGCGTGCACGGCAGCAGATGCGCGACCTCAAGACAGTGGGGATCAACTTCGTGGCCTGCGGCGGCTTCGGCGCTGCGCCCGGCGACCACACGGGCTTCGAGGAGGTCCTCCGGGCCGCCGATGATGAGGGCACCCTCGTCGCTCTCACGCAGCCGCACTACCGGCAGTACGACTGGCACAGCCCCGACGCCGAGGAGACCAACGGCTACGCCGGACATGCCAGGTTCTACACGCGCGTCGCCGGCAACCATCCCTCGGTCGTCTTCTACGCGGCCAACCACAACGGCACCGGTTACAGCGAGGACATGAACCCCGACACCATCGACGGGATTAACAACCCCCGCCAGAGCTGGCAGACGCGGAACGCGTCCTGGGCGCTGCGGGCGCAGGCGATCGTCAACCGCTTCGACCCAACGCGCGTCTATTACCACCACTCGTCGGGCAACCTTGGGCCAATGTTCACCAGCAACTTCTACGCGAACTTCACCCCTGTCCAGGAGATGGACGACTGGTTCGAGCACTGGGCCACGTACGGTCGCAAGCCCATGCACACCTGCGAGTACGGCGTGCCGCTCGGCTGGGACTGGGCAATGTACCGGGGATGGTACAAGGGAAGGCGCGAGTTCGGCAGCGCCGAGGTGCCCTGGGAGTTCTGCATTGCCGAGTGGAACGCGCAGTTCTTCGGGCCCGAGTCCTACAAGATCAGTGAGCGGGAGGTGGCAAACCTGCGCTGGGAGGCCGAGAAGTTCCGCAACGGCGAGCTCTGGCAGCGCTGGGACTATCCGTACCGGCTCAACTACGACCATCCGGAGCGCGA
>Ga0114922_10003302_pt1 | contig 15071 bp, 11 predicted proteins | sample AartaG_FD_100975 | JGI IMG/M metagenome (GOLD analysis project Ga0114922, IMG submission 100975) | Deep subsurface microbial communities from Aarhus Bay to uncover new lineages of life (NeLLi) - Aarhus_00045 metaG | ecosystem: Environmental > Aquatic > Marine > Oceanic > Sediment | place...
ACTCCCTCTTCGAGGATGCGGCTGAGTTCAGCTTCGGCTTCCGCCTGGCTGTTGACGCCCACATCACCCAGGCGACCGACCTGCTGCAGGGGATGGCTTCGCAGATCGGCGACACTCTGGTCACAGAGCTATTGGAGGCCGATCAGAGCAGCGAGGCCGGCATCAAGGCCCAACGCAAGCGCGTCGAGGCCCTGAGGAAGGAGCTGGCCGGCATCAAGACGCCCGAAGCGCAGCGGCTGGCTTATCTGGCCGACTACCTGGTCAAAAAGAGCATCTGGGCCCTGGGCGGTGACGGCTGGGCCTACGACATCGGCTACGGCGGCCTGGATCACGTGCTCTCCATGCGGCGGGACATCAACGTTCTGGTCCTGGACACCGAGGTGTATTCGAACACCGGCGGGCAAGCCTCCAAGGCTACGCCACTGGGCGCGGCGGCGAAGTTCGCGGCTGCGGGGAAAGAGACTGCTAAGAAAGACCTGGGGCTGATGGCCATGAACTATGGCCACGTATACGTGGCCAGCGTCGCCTTTGGGGCCAAGGACAACCAGACGGTTCGGGCCTTTAGGGAAGCCGATTCCTACCCCGGGCCAGCGCTTATCATCGCCTACAGCCATTGCATCGCCCACGGGTACGACCTGCAGCTCGGCCTGGATCAGCAGAAGCGGGCTGTGGACAGCGGCATCTGGCCGCTGTACCGCTACGACCCGCGGCGCTTGCTCGAAGGCCAGCCGCCCCTGGTGCTCGATGCGCCGGCGGGCAAGATCCCGGTCCAGGACTACATGAGCAACGAGACCCGTTTCCGCATGGTGGAGAAGATCGACCCGGCTCGATTCCGCCGGCTGGCGGTCGAGGCCCAGAAGGCCACCGCCCGGCGCATCGCCACCTACGATCACCTGGCCAACCTGAAAATCCCCAGCGGAGACGACAACGGCGGGAAGTAAACCGAGGCCGCCGCGTCAGCGACGGCCCTCGAACGACACGCCGAAGCCACATGATAAGGCAGCCGCCCGGTCGTCATCCCGGCGGCTGTCTTCATGCGCTCCGACGGACGACAGTGGAGGGTGCGCTGTGCGGACCGTTTCGGGCTTGCCAAGCCGGGCGTCGGCGCTGGATAATCCGTTGCGTGGCGGCGAACGGGCCAATTCAGGACGACGGCGGGCGGGACGGCGCATCGGCCGATGGCGGCGGTGGGGCCTCCAAGTTCCTGATCATCGGCACGGCCGGGCACATCGACCACGGTAAGACGGCTCTGGTCAAGGCTCTGACCGGCACGGACACCGATCGGCTTCCGGAGGAGAAGCGGCGCGGGCTTACCATCGAGCTGGGCTTCGCCCATCTGGAGGTGGGGGACTGTCAGTTTGGGGTGGTGGACGTGCCCGGCCACGAGCGATTCGTGCGGACCATGGTGGCCGGCGCGACGGGGATCGACGTAGCCCTGCTGGTGGTGGCGGCCGACGATTCCACCATGCCGCAGACCCGCGAGCACGTCGAGGTGCTCGATCTGCTGGGCGTCTCCCGCTGCGTGGTGGCCGTCACCAAGTGTGACCTGGTAGACCGGGAACTGGCCGACCTCGTGGCCGAGGAGGTCGAAGAACTGCTGGCCGGTACGACACTGGCGGGTTCGGCCATCGTGCCGGTTTCCTCGGTGACCGGGACCGGGCTTGATGAACTTCGCAAAGCATTGGCGGCGGCGGCGGCCGATGTCATTCAGCGCAATACACAGGGTCCGTTTCGCCTGGCCATCGACCAGATCTTCACCATTCAGGGCCGCGGAACGGTGGTCACCGGGACGGTGCTCCGCGGCCGGGTATCGACCGGGGACGAGTTGGAGCTGTGGCCCGAGGGGCTGCGCTGCCGCGTACGGGCCTTGCAGTCGCACAACAAGCAGCAGGAGACGGTGCAAGGCGGGCAGCGGGCGGCCCTCAACCTGATCGGCGTCGATCGCAGCCGGATCTCCCGGGGGTGCGAGTTGGCCACGCCGGGCTACGTCAAGCCGACGCACCTGCTTGACGTGCGCTTGCGGTGCCTGGGGTCTGCCCTGCGGCCGATCAAATCGGGGTCCAAGGTGCGGCTGTGCCTGGGCACGCGGGAGGCACTGGCCCGCGTGGTCACCGCGACCGGCCATCCTGTCGAGGCCGGCCAGGAGTGCTACGCCCAGCTTCGCCTGTCGCAGCCGGTCACCGCGGTATACGGACAGCGGTTCATCGTGCGGGACGAGACGGCCACGCGAACCGTCGGTGGCGGCGTGATTCTCCGCTGCAGCCCGAAGAGGCGGCGGATTCGCGGTCCCGAGGGCGTCGGGCCGGTCGAGAGACTGGACCGAGGCGACCCAGGGCAACGGGTCGAGGAGGTGCTGCGGTTCGCCGGGTTCTCGCCCCCGGCCGATTCGGCAATTGCGGCCCAGGCGGGTGTCGCCGATGACCAGGTCCCGCAAATCGTGGACGAACTAGCCCAGGCCGGGCGGCTGGTGGCGTTGGAGGCCGGCGGCCCAAAGGAGATCGCCCGGTCTGCCATCGACTCGCTGTTCGAGCGGGCCAGCCGGTGGCTGCAGCGCTACCACGAGACGCACCCGGATGACCCAGGGATCCGGAACGATGCTTTTGTCGGTTACCTGGACCGCAAGAGCAGGCGAGGGCTGGGGCGGCCTTTGCTGAAGCGGATGGCCGCCGCCGGTCTGGTCAAGATCCAGGGCCGGTATGTCTGCCATGCGGCCTATGCCCCGTCGCTGTCGGCCCAGGACGAGCGGGTCCTGGCCGCGATGTTATCCGAGTTCGAGGCCTCAGGTTTTCAACCGCCCGCGCTGGAGGCACTGGAGGTCGCCAAGCAGAGCAACCGGCAGCGCATCGAGCGCCTGGCCAAGATCGCGGCAGCCACCCAGCAGTTGGTCGAAATCGACGGCAAGATCTTTCTTCACGCCGCCTGCGAGGAGCGCCTGCGCAAGGTGGTCAGAGGCATCATTCTGAGCGGCAAGGAGGCCTCGGTCTCGTCGATCAGGCAGGAATTGGACAGCACTCGCAAGTACGTCGTACCCTTCATGGAGTATCTGGACCGGATCGGTTTCACCCGGCGCGACGGAGACCGTCGCGTCCTTGCCGGAGATGAGAGGTTATGACCCCGCGGCGGCGGGAACTGTTGCAGAAGCTGCCGGCGGTGGGAGCCCTGCTGGAGCACGACCGCGTGCGCCGCTGGATCGAGGAGACCTCTCGCCCGGCGGTGGTTTCGGCCTTGCAGGGGGCCATCGACGAGCTCCGCCGGTCCGCCTTGGGCGGACTGGCCGAGGGGGCCGAGACCGACCTGGGCACGGATGCCGTGCTGGAGGCGGCCCACCGGCTGCTCCGCTTGCAGGTGGCCCCTTCGTTGGTGCGGGTGGTCAATGCCACGGGGATCGTCCTGCACACCGGTCTGGGCCGGGCCCGGTTGTGTCCAGCGGCGATGGCGGCGATGGCAGAGGCGGCCGGGGCCTACTGCAACCTCGAGTACGACCTGGTCACCGGCCGACGCGGCAAGCGCCAGCGCCATGTGACCGACCTGCTGTGCCGGTTGACCGGCGCCGAAGCTGCCACGGTGGTCAATAACAACGCCGCGGCGACGCTCCTGATCCTGAGCACGTTGGCCGCCGGTCCCTTGACAGGTGAAACGTCTGTCAAGGGCGGGCGCGAGGTGATCGTCTCACGCGGACAACTGATCGAGATCGGCGGCAGTTACCGCCTGCCCGAGATCATGAAGGCCAGCGGGGCGATCCTTCGAGAGGTGGGTACCACCAACCGCACGCGGATCGGAGATTACGCCGCAGCCATCACGGATCAGACGGCCGTGCTGATGCGGGTCCACACCAGCAACTACCGCATCGTCGGCTTCACCGAGCAGACCCCGATCACTCAGATCGCCGCGCTGGCCCATCGGTTCGGGCTCATAGCCGTTGACGACCTGGGCAGCGGGGCCCTGTTCGATCTTACCGAAGTCGGTCTGCCGCACGAGCCGGTCGTGGGCGAGTCGCTGGCCGCCGGGGCGGACCTGGTTTGTTTTTCGGGCGACAAGCTGCTGGGCGGGCCGCAGTGCGGGCTGCTATGCGGTCGAAAGGATCTGATCGAGCAGATCGAGGCCCATCCGCTGATGCGGACCTACCGGGTGGGCAAGCTGACGCTGCTGGCCCTGGAGGCGACGCTGCGTCAATACGACGATCCGCATCGTGCGGTGCAGACCGTCCCGGGACTGGGCATGCTGGCCGTCGGCAGCGGGGTGTTAGCCGAGCGGGCCGAAGCGCTCGAACAGAGACTATCGGCCGCGCTGCCGGACGAGTCGTTTCTGGTGTGCAGCGACGTTTCTTATGCCGGAGGCGGAGCCTTGCCCGCCGAGGCCCTGGAAACGGTGGTCGTACAATGGCGCCCAAGTTCGGGTGCGGTCGATGCACTCACCTCGGCCATGCGGTCGGCCAGCCCGCCGGTGATCGCTCGTGTTCAGGACCAGGCCATCCTGTTCGACCTGCGCACGGTCCAGGAGGAGGAGTTCGACGATCTCGTCGCGGTCGCCGCCGCGGCGGTGAAGGGTCAGGGCGGCAGGTAGGATGACCGTTTGCAGACCCGGCCGCGGCCCGTTTTCCGCTGGACCGGCTGTCCAGGTGGAATCCTCAGGCGGCACTTGCAACCGGTTCATGGTGGGGCGACAATTCGCTACTGGTGCGGAAAGACGGCTGGCGCGGTTCGTTCCAGACGGAAGGGCAAATCCATGGCAGGCAGACATAGCCCAGCGGGAAGATGGGGGCCACTGAGCCCCGTTGTGGCCCTCGGAACGGTCTTGGTTGCTTCGTCGTCGTGGTTGATGCTGGCCTCACCGGGCAGCGCGGAACTGGCCGGCTCGAAGCATGATTTCACCAGCGCCGAATGGAGTGGCGGCAGTGCCTGCGCTGCCTGTCACGTGCCGCACCGGGCCGACCAGCCCAAGTCGCCCAAGTGGGGCGGACCGACGACGATTCGCTCTGATCCGCCGGCGGATCGAGGCCGGCCGGGGCCCCTGAGCCGGATCTGCCTGAGCTGCCACGACGGCAACACGGCCCGGGACACTTTCGGCGACGAGACGGGCGACGCGAACATGCCGGCCCGGTCACGCATCGCCGCCCATGGCGACCTGCGCGACAACCATCCCATCGGGGTGCGCTACCCTATCGGAGAGCGCACCTACCAGCCGTTCTCGCGGGTGCAGCAGAGCGGTCGTATCCGTTTGTTTGACGGCAAGGTGGAGTGCAGCAGTTGCCACGACCCGCACAACAGCTACGACCAGCCTCATCTGTTGGTCATGCCCAACGACGAGAGTCAGCTTTGCACGTCGTGTCATCGACTTTAATAGCAAATGGCGAATAGCGAATTGCGATTAGTGAATGGCGTCGAGACCTGAGCCGATGATGGGACGTTGCGGACGGTGTGCCGCGATGGCCGTGACGGTCCTGTGCGGCCTGGCGGCTGCCGGTTGTGGTGAGTCGCTGCGGCGCGACGCGCCGGCCTTCGGGCCGTGTTACCCGCAGGGGCCGCATACGCCGCGCGTCCAATACCTGCGCTCCTTTTCCGGAGGCGGCGATTTCCGGGCCCCCGGCGGCGGGTTCTGGCAGCGTCTGTTCGGCGGTTCGACCGAGGCGGCCGACGGTCTGGTCAAACCGTACGGCCTGGCAGCGGCGGAGGCCAAGTTGTTCGTCTGCGACACCACGCGCGGCGACATCTTCACCTTCGACTTTGCCGGCCGGTCCTTCGATCGGTGGGAGCATCCGGGTCAAGGATTGTCCAAGCCGATCGCCGTTCGCGTTACCGCCTCAGGCGATATTCAGGTGTGCGACGCGGGCCTGGGGGCGGTGCTGAGTTTCACGGCCGAGGGCGAACTGCTCGGCTCGGTCAACCTGGCGACGTTGCAGGAGACTACTCCAAGTGCTTCGCTGCCCGAGGCCTTGCGCCCGGTGGGGCTGGCCGATGGTCCGGCCGGGACCACGGCTGTTCTCAATGCCGCCGCTCACCGCGTGGAGTTGATCGACCTGCGGACCGGCCGCCATGCCGGCAGTTGGTCCGGCCCGGGCAGCGAGGAGGGCAGGCTGTACTATCCCACCGGCATGACGCAGAGCAACGACGGCACCCTGTGGATCGTCGATCGGATGAATCGGCGCGTCCTGGGGCTCGGCCCCGGCGGCCAGGCGGTGGCCGGCTTCGGTGACGCGGGCGATCAGCCCGGCTACCTCTCCCAGCCCAGGGGCGTAGCCGTCGATGAACACGGGGTGATCTACGTGGTCGATGCCGGCTTGCCCGGGATTCAGCTCTTCGACCGCACCGGCGAGTTTCTGATGGGCTTCGGCTATCCGCAAGACCCCGGTCCTGCGGTGACGCTGCCGGCCGGCATCTGCCTGGATCGCTCGGCTCTGCCGTATTTCGCCGATTGTGTCCGGCCGGATTTCGAGGCTGAATACCTGATCTTCGTGTCCGACCAGTCAGGTCCGGACCGGGTGCACGTTTACGCGTTCGGACGCGGAACAGGCTCGCCGGCGAACCAGCCCCGAACCACAGTTGCAAGGAGGCCGGGATGAACCCGCCCGGTGGAGCGATGTTACGACGAGGCTATGTCGGATTCCTCCTGCTCAGTGCGACCTGTCTGGTGACGGTGTTCGCCTGTGCGGGACAGGAGCGGCGGCGGATTCTGACCCTTCTGTTCGACGGCGTGCCTGAGGAGGAGACCGCCCAGCCGGCGGAGCAGGCCTCCGAATCGGAGCCTGGAAGGCCTGCTCCCACCCCGCGGCGGACCATAACCTTGCTGGACCCCTCGTCGCCCAAGGCGCTGACCGTATCGGCCAACCACGCCACCTTCGCTGCCAACTGCGGGGCCTGTCACCAGGAGGACGTGGCCGTCACCGACGAGCGCTGCACGGTCTGTCATGCCATCGGCCTGCACCAGGACACCGACGTAGAGATGACCTGCGGCAGTTGTCACGTCGAGCATTCGGGCCGGCTGGCCGACCTCACCCGGATGGACAGCGATCGCTGCACCGATTGTCACGACGCGCACCCTTTCGAGAACGAGCATCCCCAATTCTCGCTCCTCGATGATGCCGCAGCCGCCGCCGAGGCGAAGTACGCCCGCGGGGTGGAGGTGTTCCACTCGATACACACGGAAATGGAGGTCCTGGAGGGCGACCGCGAGGGTGAGCCTTTGCACTGCTTCGACTGCCACCGCCTGGACCCCATGAGGCCGCTGGCGTTCGAGCCGCCGGCCTATGAGCAGGCCTGCAGCTCCTGCCACGAACTGGAGGCGCTGCACAAGAGCATTCCGGAAGCGGGGTGGAACGACGCGCGCCAGGGGCTTCCAGACGGTGCCGATGTCAACCAGGCCCTGCTGACCGACGCCCGGTGGGGGGTCTTGCAGGAAAGGCTGAAGGGTGGGCCCGAACTGGCGGCACTGGCCGAGGCCCGGGAGAAGATGGCCGATCAAGGCCTGGCGGATTGCCTCCGCTGTCATTCGTTCGCCGATGCCGAGATCGACGGCCGGCACTATGCCGTCGTCCCGCCCATCCGCCACCGCCCCTGGTTCCCCAGCCTGCGCTTCCGGCACGGCGCTCACGCATTTCTGGACTGTCGCCAGTGCCACGTTGTACCGGAAGACTCATCCGCAGAACTCGGCCGCCCGATGCTGCCCAGCCTCGAACAGTGCAGCGGTTGTCACCGCCAGGGCGGGGCGTCAAACGCCTGCTCCACCTGCCACACCTTCCACGCCCGAACGCCCCGTTTCGAGAGTGACACCCAGCGGCAAAAGCGGGTAATGAAGCTGCTCAATCTTCCGCCGGAGTCGTAGCCGGCGCCAGCCGTCGTTGTGGCCGCCGGGCGCCTGGTCTACAATGGTGGCTGCTGTGGTCTCCCCGCTACCAAGGGAGGAAGCTATGCCCCGGATACTCGAAGGCGACCTGACGGTACAGGACCAGCGATTTGCGGTGCTGGTCACCCGGTTCAACGAGTTTGTCACCTCCAAGCTGCTGACCGGCGCCCTGGACGCCCTGCTCCGGCACGGCTGCAAGGAACAGAACATAACCCAGGTGCGGGTGCCGGGCTCGTTTGAGTTGCCGCTGGCGGCCAAGAAGCTGGCCGAGAGCGGCCAATACGATGCGGTGATCGCGTTGGGCTGCGTCATCCGCGGGCAGACGCCGCACTTCGAGTACATCGCGGCGGAGGTGGCCAAGGGCATCGCCCAGGTGGGCCTGGACACGGGCGTCCCGGTGACCTTCGGGGTCATTACGGCCGACACGCTCGAACAGGCCATCGAACGCGCCGGCACCAAGGCGGGCAACAGGGGGGCCGACGCTGCAGCCAGTGCCATCGAACTGACCAACCTCTACGCCGGGATCACCAGCCCGGCGGGCAAGGGTCGCACGAAGAAGTGAAAACGGACCGTCACCAGGCCCGCGTTCTGGCGATGCAGTTCCTGTGCCAACTTGAGGTACAGGGCGACGCGGCTCTGGAGCAGGTGGACGAGTTCCTGGCCGCCGCCGAGGTTCAGCCGGCTACGACCGCGTACGCCGAGCGCCTGGTCCGGGACTGCTGGGACCGGCGCCAAGAGCTGGACCGGCGCATCTCGGGCCAGTTGCAGCATTGGGAGCTGCAGCGCCTCTCGCCGGTGGAGCGCAACGTGATTCGCGTCGCCCTGCTGGAATTGCCCGCGGGGGACGTGCCGCCCAAGGTGGTCATCAACGAGGCCATCGAGATCGGGCGGCAATTCGGCGGGGCGGAGTCGCCGGGATTCATCAACGGAATTCTGGACGCCCTCTGGAAACAGAGGGATCGAGTTGGGGATTGAGGATTAAGAAGTGAGAAGTGAGAAGTGAGAAGTGAGAACCGATGGCTGATAGCTGAAAGCTGACAGCTTAGAAATATGGGACTATTCGACCGGATCAAGAGAGGACTGACCAAGACCCGGGAGAAGATCGGCGCCGGGCTCAGCGCCGTCCTGCCGGTGGGGCGCAAGGTCGATCAGGAGCTACTGGACGATTTGCGGGACACGCTGCTGCTCTCGGATGTTGGCCCGGCCACGGTGGAGAAGCTCATCACGTCGGTGGAGACCGCCTGGAAGCAGGGGAAGGTGGCCCAGGCCCAGGACGTCCGCGAGCACCTCAAGCGGCACATTGTCGAGATGTGGCCCGAGGCGGACCGCAGTATCGTCTACGCTGCGAGCGGGCCGACCGTGGTCCTGGTGGCCGGCATCAACGGCTCGGGCAAGACCACCAGCGTGGCCAAGCTGGGCAGCTACCTGACCAAGCAGGGCAAGAACGTCATCCTCGGGGCCTGCGACACCTACCGGGCGGCGGCGGTCGAGCAGTTGACCATCTGGTCGCAGCGGATCGGCGTCCAGATCGTCAAGCATCGGCAGGACGCCGATCCCGGGGCGGTGGCCTACGATGCCTGTGAGGCGGCGGTGGCCCGCAAGGCCGACGTGCTGCTCATCGACACCGCCGGCCGACTCCACACCCAGGACCACCTCATGCGCGAGCTGGGCAAGATCCAGAAGGTGGTCCAGCGCAAGATCGAGGGCGCCCCGCACGAGGTGCTGCTGGTGCTGGACGCCACCATCGGGCAGAACGCCGTGAACCAGGCTCGGATCTTCAGCGAGCACGTGCAGGTGACCGGCCTGTTCCTGGCCAAGCTCGACGGGTCCGCCAAGGGGGGGATCGTGATCGGGATTCGTGATCAGTTCGACGTCCCGGTCAAATTCGTCGGGATCGGGGAGACGCCCGACGACATCGAGCCGTTCGACCCCTCGTCGTTCATCGAGGCGATGTTCGCTGAATAGCAGGGACGCGTCGGTAGGAAGCGTGGCATGGCGCTGGATTCCGGCGAGCTGGAGCGCCTGGCTGAGCAGTGCCTGGCTGACCGCATTATCACCATGGATCTGTACTGTGCCCGGTGCGGCTACAACCTGCGGATGCTGCCTTACCTGGGTCGCTGTCCCGAGTGCGGGGGTGAGTACAACGCTCGGCCGCTGCGCATGGAGGGCATCTTCAACGCCCAGATGCTCGTCTTTCCCACCGGTGACGTGGCCGCCGCGGTGTTCACCTGGGCTCTGGCGGCGGTGTTGATTGCCGCGGGCGTCTACTCGCTGGACGAGTGGTGGTTGTTTTTCGGTGTCATCTGCGTTGTTCTGGGGTTCTTCTTCACCCGTTCGGCCTGGAAGCGCGCCACTCGCTTCTTCCAATTCCGAGGAATCGCCAGACGCATCGCGTCGGACTGGGAGGAGTAGCGGCAATGCCAGCTACTCGCTGCTCACAGGGGCAGCCTGCTGCTCCCTCATTGCCACGACCTCCATGATGTCGAAGGCGTTGAGCGTAAAGCCCCGGCCCGCCGGCACGATTCCCCGGAGACCCTCGTAGGTCCGGGGGCTGGCCAGGCGCAGAACCAGCAGCGAGTAGAGAACCTGCCGCCAACTCCGGGCCACCAGGCTGCCGATGTCTCCCGTGGTGACATAGAGCAGCGCCCCGGGCGCCGATCCGGGCCAGAAACAGATCCGGCCGCTCCAGGTGCTCGACCACGTCCCACATCACCGTCAAGTCGAAAGGCCCGCCGATTCCCGCCGGGTCCGCGGCTAAAAAGTCATCGGTGCGGATGTCCACGCCGAAGGTCTCCCGGCCGTAACGCCCGGCCTCGCGGTTTACCTCGTAACCGACCACCTCAAAATACTCTCGGGCTAGATCCAAAAAGAACCCGTAAACCGCACCGATTTCCAAAAGTCGTCCGCCCGGTAATCGAGGTATTCCCGGCCGGTGAAGTAGTCGCCGCCGTACAGACTGCCGGTCGCCAACGGGCCGTCCAGGTTGGCCGTCACGAATCCGCAATCGGGACAGCGCAGCAGAATCTCCAAGTGCGGATCGAGCCCGACGTGCCCACAGATCAGACAACCGACTTTGGCCACCAGGCCCCTCCTGGCAGGGACCGCCGATCGGACGGTGTTCAAGGACCACGGCGCCGGTAAACCAACCGTTCCGAAGGGTCGTCACCCGCGTAGAGGATCAGCGCCTGGCCACTCTCGACCAAACGGGCCCGGCCCCGGCGCTCCTGGCCGGCCCGAGCCAAGACCAGTTCGACCAGGGCGCCTCCCGGCGCAGCCCTCGCCGGCGGCGGATTGAGTCTGCACGGGCTTCGACATCCGGCTAGGTGTAACGAGCTGCGATGGGCATGCGCCGTCCGGTGCCGAAGGCCCGGCTGGTGACTTTCAGACCCACCGCCGCCTGTTTACGTTTGTACTCGTTGCGATCGACCTTCCGGGCGATGTCCGACACCACTTCCCGATCGAATCCGCGCCCGACGATTTCCTCGACCGAGCGTTCTTGCTCGACGTACATCTGCAGAACCTCGTCCAACACCTCGTACGGCGGCAGGCTGTCCTGGTCGGTCTGGCTCTCCTTGAGCTCAGCCGACGGCGGCTTGGTGATGGTTTCGGATGGAATGACCTGGCGCCCGGCGCGACGGTTGATGTAGCGGGCCAGTTCGTAAACCATGGTCTTGGGCACGTCGCTCAGCAGGGCAAGCCCGCCGCACATGTCGCCGTACAGAGTGCAGTAGCCGACGGCTAGTTCGCTCTTGTTGCCCGTGGTCAGCAGCAGCCAGCCGTGTTTGTTGGACAGGGCCATCAGCAGGTCGCCGCGGATTCTGGCCTGGATGTTCTCTTCGGCGATGCCCGGCGGGGCGTTTCCGAAATGCGGGCCCAGCTCCTCCTCCATCGCCCGGTGGATGCGTTCGATGGCGATGGTCCGCAGCTCGACATTGAGGTTTTGTGCCAGCAGCTCGGCGTCGGTGATGCTGCGGTCGCTGCTGTACCGCGAGGGCAGGGCCACGCCGTGAACACGGTCGGCCCCCAGAGCGGCCACGGCGATCACCGCGGTCACCGCCGAATCGATCCCCCCCGAAAGGCCCAGAACCACCGCCTGAAACCCGCACTTGTTGACGTAGTCCCGCGTGCCCAGCACCAATGCCTGGTACACGCCCGCGACCCCCTCCGGATATGGGGTAACGTCCGCCGGCGAGGGACGGTCGAGGTCCACGATCAAGAGGTCCTCCTCGAAGGCCTTGGCCTGAGCGACCAGCTTGCCGTCGGCGGCGAAAACCGCGCTGGCCCCGTCGAAGACCAGGTCGTCGTTGCCGCCGACCTGATTTACGTAGACCAGCGGAACGCGGTGTCCGGCCGCCTGGGACGAGAAGATCCTGATGCGGGTCTGCTGCTTGTCCAGGGAGTACGGCGAGGCGGAGATATTGAACAAGACGGTGGCGCCGGCCTGGACCAGCTCGGCGATGGGGTCCTCCCGGTAGGGCTGGCGGGCCTGGACCGCTTCATAGTTCCAAAGATCCTCACAGATGCTCAAGCCCACTCTGCCGGAAAAGCCCGGCAGCTCCAAATCGGTCACGGCCACGACCTCGGTCGAATCGAAGTAACGGTGCTCGTCAAACACGTCGTAAGTGGGCAGCAACCGCTTGGCATGAACCGAAACGACTTCCCCGCCGGCGCACAGCGCCGCGGCGTTGCGCAGGGCCTTGCCGCGCTTTTGGTCGCTGGGCTGGGCAAAGCCGACCACGACGGCAACGCGATCGCTGGCCGCAGCGATGCGCTCAACCGCGGCCAGGTTGCGCCGGATAAGGTGGTCCTTGAGCAGCAGATCCTTGGGCGGATAGCCCAGCACAGCCAGTTCCGGGGCAACGAGCAGGTCCGCCCCGCCCTCAGCCGCCCGGTGCGCAGCCCGGAGGATCTGGTCAGTGTTGCCCTCGACGTCCCCGACGAGCGGGTTGATCTGTGCGAGTGCGACTCTCACGGCGACCTCGTCTCGCCACGCAATGAATCGGCACCCATTGTAGTCGATTCGCCGGCGTCTGCACGACGGCGGGAGGTTTCGACGGGGGGTGACAAAGGTAAGGCCAACGGCGCCCTTCCATGTTCGGGCCGGAGAGGGGATTGCAGCGGAAGGGTCTAAGTTGCCGTTGGCCTTTTTGAGCGCTTCCGGCCGCCTTATGCGGCCCGGTTCATCAAGTTCACCTGACGCCGGACGGAAGACTTCGGGTTTTGCGTCCGGTATATCTTCTGATGGCAGCTACCCCTGCTGTCTCGCATGCTCTCTTTATACTATAGCAAGCAACCACTTTTTCCAACCGCTATTCTCTGCAAGAACAGCGAAGCCGGACAACCGCAACCGTACGGTGTATTCTCCGGACCGCCGACATCGGCCGTCAACCGCAGATATCCCGGGCAGCATATACCGTGCCAAGGTTTAGTTTATTTACTTAAGTAAGTTTTCTTACCGGGACACGACCTGGCAGCAGTTACGGAGGCTGCAGCGGGGTGACCCGCAATCCACCGGCCGGCGGGGATGCCAGATCTGGGCGATTTCCCCCAAGGAGTTGCGCACATTTCAGCGATCCGCCGTGGCTGGGTTTGGGCGCCGCCTTGGCTGAGGTATAATTCGGTCCGCCCCGCTACGTGCGGCCCGACGGGCGGCTGGCAACGCGGGGCCTCAGCGCGAGTGGCGGAATTGGCAGACGCGCAGGATTTAGGTTCCTGTGGGGAAACCCGTCCCGGTTCGAATCCGGGCTCGCGCAGTTGCCGGAAGGCCCCGTGAGCTGAAGGCTCACCCCCATCCGCTCGTGCAGAGGATTCGCAGCCCAAGCTGCCGAACACGCCCGGCACACCAAGAACGGGAGCCAGGACCCTCAGGCCCTGGCTCCCGCGAGTTGGCCGACCGCAAGCAACCGGTCCAGCCGGCGTATCAGAGCTGACTCACAGAGCATCGCCGGCTGCTGATCGCTTTGCCGACCGCGACCGTCTCGCCCTTGGCACCAGAACGATCGGACCTCCCAGCAAAAAAGAACCGGATGTCCGCCGGGAAGAACCCGGCAGACATCCGGTTTGCAGACCTATGGATTACCTAACTACTCAACGCCACCTACTCCGAATGAGGGATCGAGCTCCGGGGTAGGCTCAACGCCCACACCCAATGCTCCACCCTCCTCAAACGGATGCACGAAGCGCATACAATCAACGCCGCTGGTAAACGACTGCGCGGCGCACGGGGAAAGCGCGTCGCCGATAATGACTAGCTCGACGAGCTCGCCCGCCACACCGTACAGCTCCAGCACTTCGGTCATGTCTGGTGACGAGAACTTCAGTTTGAGGTCCATGATCCCGTCAACAGAGATGTCGTCCAGGCAGGCGCACGGGCCTTCGCCGACGTACGGCTGGCACATATCCTCGAAGTGCATCCCCGGTCCCGGAGGACCGTCGAGCGGAGCCAGCGCACCGCCCAAACCGTCTGCACGCACGAGCCGGAGGGACGAGAGATCAATGTCCGTCACGTCGAAGAACTCCGTGCCGACAAGCCACATCGGTGTTACACCCTGGCTCTTGCGGTTGAACGGAGCCGGGCAGGCACCACCCTTGATGATGAGGCTGCCGCAGCCGACCGACCCTTCCTCGCAGTCGTCCGGGATGCAGTTCCCGTCGCAGTCCAGGTCGCACTCGTCCGGCACACAGTTGGTGTTGCAGTCGTTGATCGTCGGACCGCTGTAGCCGAAGAGCTCAAAGGCCAGCTCGTAGATTGAGACGCCCGTAAAGCTAGGCGGGCACCCGGCGCCGGCGATCATATTCGGGACGCCGGTCTCTGTGTCATAGTCGCCGACCTCCCAGAACCAGATGTCGCTAGTGTAGACACTGTCCTGGGCGACCGCCACGTAATAGGTCCCCGGCGTCAGCTCGACCCCAGGTGACAGGTTGAAGGTCACTACCCACTCGTGGACGCCGAACAGGACGATTCCCGTCTGCTCCAGCTCGTCGGCGGTGATCGGGGCGTACTGGGCGATCAAAGTGCCCGGCATGCCGCCCGCATCGTCGTAGAAGTAGACGTGGAACGCGTCGGCTTCCGGTGTGGAGTCACCAGCATGCAAGCCGCCCCAGACGCGGAGCGTCTCGACCGTGACGTCCTCCAGAATCAGGAAGTTCTCGGCCACGGTATACGCATAGGTGCAGTCGGAGAACAGGCCGTTGATCTGGTTGGGCGGCTGGCTGATAAGCGCCTCGTCGTC
>Ga0114922_10003303_pt1 | contig 15065 bp, 9 predicted proteins | sample AartaG_FD_100975 | JGI IMG/M metagenome (GOLD analysis project Ga0114922, IMG submission 100975) | Deep subsurface microbial communities from Aarhus Bay to uncover new lineages of life (NeLLi) - Aarhus_00045 metaG | ecosystem: Environmental > Aquatic > Marine > Oceanic > Sediment | place: Aarhus...
CTAATGGATTTGTTGATACAGATTCTTCACCTTCATAACCCCGGGTAATATTATGGTCAACGCCGTTGCGGTGGCAATCGACACACTTCAAACCGGCCATCAGGTGAATATCCTCATCCGATGACCACTTTTCTGCACCTTCTTTATCCAGGTCCATATTGGAATGGCAGAAGTAGCACCGATGGTTGGGGACCTCTCTTACGATGTTAAAGGAGATTCTGTTCTCGTGGTCGAAAGCGGTTTTGCGATAAGCAATAGTCGGTGGAACCTTCTTTGCATCTTCCGGCGGCTCAGGCATAAACGGGTCGTAGGTCTCAGGCATATCCCTGGCCGAACCGCTGACAGAAGCAAATTCACAAGTAGCAGCCGCAGCCCAGCGGAAATTCTCACGGACTAACTGGGGGAAATATTCGCCCTGGTTGTGAGCGGACTCGGCATTATGGCAGCTCAGACAGTTGATTTCCAGCTTGCCGGAGATATACTCGCGCATAATCTCGTCGGGGTTTTCAGTTTCAAGCTCTCCGGCGCCGCCGCCGGGCGTATGTCTGCCGAAATACCTGGTGAACTCACGAGCTGTCAGGCCGACCTGCTCAGGCGTGAAGGTCCCCGGCCAGGGACGATAAGAAAGGGGAATCTGGGTACCGGTCCGAGCATCTGCGAGTATCCAGGGCTGCCCCGGACGACCGGGAGCAACATTCGGGTCAGCGGCGTTGAAATGCAAGCCTTTGGCGATTATTCCATAGCTGTGACAATCCCCACAGGTCCAGCGAGTTGAAAACGGCAGAAGAGGGTCATCATCGGGGACGATTTTTTCTCCTTTTTCGTTGTCTTCATTTTCATAAAACAAAGGAATAAGATGAATTGGAAGTGCCCGGCTGCCGTCACTTTCGTCGCCAAGAAGTTTCTGGTCGGTATCAGCCCCCACTGCTTCGTTTGCAAAGCAAACGGTAGGGGCAGATAGGCACAATACCAGCAAACACAAAAAGCCTGTTAGTATCAATCCTTTTCTCAACGTACAGTCAATCCTTTCCTCTCAGAAAATGTATGAAAAGCTCATTTTGTCATTCTGAACGAAGCGCAGCGTAGTGAAGAATCTCTTATTTCTGCCAGCCAGACCCTTCGCTTCGCTCAGAGCCTGTCTTGAGCCTGCCGAAGGAGTGACAGTTTTGAGATAGTTTCTGACATTCATCGAAGGCATTGTACAATACAATCTACTTTGAACAAGATTTTTTATACTTCAAAGTCTCCCGGCTTGAACTCTAACTTTCTGCCGACTGCCACTGCTTCATTAACCTTCAATACCGTAACCGCTGTTTCGTATCCGATTTCAGCGGGGCAATTGAGCTTGGCCTTGCCCCGAACTGCATCGAAGAAGTTTTCGAGGTGCGGCTGGTGATACAGTTTGTTATCCATTGTCACCGGCAGGTCATAACTGGGCGGCTTCGGAGACTCTCGCACATCCAGCACAGCATCGCTGGCGGGTGCTTCTTCTTTTTCCTCCTCGGGCGGTTCCTTGATGAAGCCCATCTTGACCCATTTTGCCCAGTTCTCCGCCGGGACCCACGCTTCGCGATATATAGTGCCGCGCCCGGCGGCTTCCGAGATTACCAGCGTCCCTTCAACGCCCATAAAGGTTTCAAAATATCCGTTGCTGCTGTTGGTCGTTATTGTTTGATAATAGGCTCTAACTGTCCCCTGCTTGGTTTCATACTCATAAATGACCATAACGTTGTCATACCAGTCGTGCCCTTTCCAGTAGTCGATACCACCACTGGCCATCACGGACTTGGGATTGGCGCCGAGGAACCAGCTAAAGATGTCTATCTGGTGCGAGCCGAGGTCAACAATCGGCCCGCCCCCAAGTCCCTTATACCATCGCCAGTTTTTGAACTGCTTCATCGAGTCGAAACCATACTTTTCCAGCGTGGCCTGGTCAATAACGGCGTTTTTCGGCCAACCTAAGTCCTCGCACGCCGCCTTGCTGCGGTTCCACTGGCCGTTAATAGTAGTAATCCGCCCCAAGAGCTTTGACCCGTTGATGAGCTTGTCGTAACAGTGAATGTAGCGGGGATTGCTGCGGCGCTGATGGCCTATCTGCAGCAGCTTGCCGCTTTTCTTTGCGGCCTCGAGCATTTTCCTGGCGCCTTCGAGAGTGTTGGACATCTCTTTTTCGCAATAGACGTTCAGACCGGCCTCAAGGCAGGCCACCGCGTGTTCAGAATGCCAGAAATCCGGTGTGGCAATTATGACCGCATCGAGGTCTTTTTCCTTATCGAGCATTTCCTTGTAGTCCACATAGGTATTATTCACGTGCTTGTAGGCCTTGAGTATGCGAGAGACACGTTTTTGATTCCAGGCTGTCCAGATATCGCAGACCGCTTTGAAGCGAATGCCTGGTATTTTTAGGCAGGCGTTCATTAAGACCTGTCCCTGAGCCCCGCAGCCGAGCAGGCCTATGTTGATATCATCCGGTTTTTTGCCGCCTGCCTGTCCTAAAACCATCGGCGAAAACGCCAATCCTGCTCCTGCCGCCGCAGTAGAATGCAGGAAACTACGTCGGTCAATTTTTTTGTCATTTTTTTGATTACTCATCGTATTTCTGTCAACTCCTTAAATTTAACAAATTAAACTCATCACCAATTCTTATTGTCGCGTAATATAACGTCGCCGTATATCACTGTCAAGCACACACTTGACGTTTTTTTCCTGCCGGCACTACCCAAAACTGCGCCGGGATTTCCGTCTGTTTATCGCTTCAAATATTTTCTGGACACACGACGAGAAAAAACAGCCTCGCCGGTTTCCATTTTCAGCAGCGATATACAGTTACTCTACCAACGGTTTTACTATTATATTGCGAAACGCCACAGGCCCGTGGTTGCCCTGGAACATAAGCGGACCGAAAGGTGCTTCCCTGCCGACCAGAGGGCCACCCGTTACTCCCTTTTTCATTTCAAGGTTCTTCTCGTGCAGCATCTGGCCGTTGAGCTCTATCTTGATGAACTTGGCATGACTGATTTTTCTGTCGTTGGCGTCGAACTTGGGGGCTTGAAATTCAATAACGTACTTCTGCCATTCACCGGGTCTCTTACACGCATTTACGCGGGGCGCACCGGCGCCATAAATCGCACCCATGTCACCGGGGCCCATCCTTGCCCTTCCCCAGCTATCCAGCACCTGAATCTCGTATTCACCCATAACATAAATACCGGAATTGGAACCTTTCGGCACCATCACCTGCAGCTCGATACGGCAGTCGCCGAATTTTTCTTTGGAGTATATATCGATGCTGTCGCCGTGTTTAGCGGCCAGGTTTATCATTTCACCATCGCCGCCTTTATTCACTAACAGCTTCGGATTCTCAGACGACATTTTAGCGGTGCCGGCGACCCATTTGCTTTTTTTCTTGTCACCCTTGACAGCCCAGTTGTTAAGGTCTTTGCCGTCAAACAGCACGACGGCATCGCCATATTTCGGCTTTAGATTTTTGATGCGAATGTCCTTGAACTCAACGAGCATTGGCGGCCCGGCGTGGATTTGAAGTGCCAGGATACCTTCTCGCGCAGAACCCTTGAGGTCCTTGGGGTCGCCGGGGTCGGTCACCCGGTCGTTGTCAATCAGCTCCATTGTCTGGTAGCCGTTGAGATAATGTATGAGATGGTTGCCCTGGGCGATGATTCTGTACTCGTTCCAATCCTTTTCCTTGTAATAGCCGGCCTTGATAAGCTCATCCTTATCGGCGACTTTGCCGATTACGTTTTTGCTGCCCTTCCCATCGATGACCATCACATCACCGACGTTGACCAGCCGTGCTCGACCTCTTTCATGGTAGAGGAATCCGACCTTGCCCGGTGCGTTTTCGACCTCGGCCTGGTAGCCGCTGACGACCCAGTTGCCCACGTCCTTACTGCGGTACTGCACACCGGAGTTGCCGTTCCGGATGCGGAACTTCAGCCGCAGCTCGAAATCTCGCAGCTTACCGCCACGCCAGATAAGGAACGTATTACCGCGGGCAGGTTTGGTAATAGTGGTTTGACCGCGAATGATGCCATCCTTAACCGACCAAAGACGCATATCACCGTCCCAGCCGCTCAGGTCCTTGCCGTTGAATATCCATCGCCAATCAGTCTGGCCTAATTCGGCGGCGGTCCGCTCGAAGTAAGAGACGCACCCAGCAATTTCAGGCATTGAGTTTAGCCAGTTGTGTTCATACTCAATCGAGAATACGCCCTTGAAATCCTGACGGTCAAGCTCAGCCAACATCGCCTTAACGTCGCATTTTCCTGTCCCCCATATCACATCATGCCCCTGGTCGAGGTCTTTGAAATGCAGACTGATAATACGACCTTCGAGTTTCTTCAGTGCCTCGACCGGATTGATACCTGAACGCATCCAGTGGCCCGTGTCAGCGCAGGCCCCTATCCACTCGCTGTCACCGCAAACCTTGAGCACGGTATCGGGGTCCCAATAACGCGATGGCTTGGGATGATTGTGGATGGCCACGTTAATCTTGTACTCTTCGCACAATCCCTCTATAATGTCAAACGCATTCTCCGGCGGCTCTGACACAATGGTCTCAATTCCCATTTCTTTGGCAAAATTAAAGACCTTTCGGCATTCCACCTCGTCGTTCGGAAGCCCCACTACACCGTAGTTCACAAGTTTGACGCCTGATTCCCGAAGCTTTTGCAGCATTTCCTTCTTGTCCTGCGAGGACATATTGTGGTCGGTCCTGATATCGGGCTTTTCCTTGCTGAGTCGCTGGCCTGGATAGGCCTCGATATAGCGCAGACCAAGCGCCCTGGTCTTGTCCACCGCCTCGAAAAACGTAAAGCGATTGAAACTGTACGCCTGCATGCCCAGCTTCCAGTTTTCCTGAGCTTCAGAAGCTGCGTTTGCCTTGGACAACCAGCAAATACACAACACAAACGCCAGCACAACAACAATAAGTTTTGTCTCTCTGTTCATTTCTTTTTCTCCTATCAATAAGACGTTATTCCCCACACAAATAGTATAACTATAGTTTCCAACCTTCACGATATTTGCGTCTTAAATATTTGTCGGCCTCAGGTACATTGGTAACTTTGAAGTTCGGCCCGTCCCAGTATAATTTCTGTCCGGTGCGAGCTGCCACATTACCCAACAGGATAGTTTCGCTCAGCGGACCGGAATAATCAAAATTAGCTAACGGTTTCGGGCCGCCCTTACATGCCCTTATCCATTCCTGGTAGTGGTCAATACCCCTGCCCAAAAACGGCTCCGGAGCCTTGAAGCCTCTCATCTTCGAATCCGGTATCAGTCTTGGCCCGCCCATATGCGGGGCCATTATGGTACCTTTTTCGCCGTAGTAAAGACCGCCCTGGCCGGGCAGCTTCCGACCGGGCTCAAGCTCCCTCGGCAAAAAAGGCCTGTTAACGCCGTCATACCAAGTCACCGTTGCAGGCGGCTGTTCGCCGCGCTCAGGAAACTCCCATCGAACGACTGTCGCCTCCGGATAAGTTTCATTATTAAACTTGGATGGATGTGCCTCCACGCTTACAGGATATTTCAAATCGAGCGCCCAAAAGACGGGGTCTATTATATGACAGCCCATATCTCCTAACGTCCCAGTCCCGAAGTCCCACCAGCGCCGCCAGTTGCCGGGCAGATAAACCTGATGCCCATAGTAAGGCCGCCAGGGGGCCGGGCCTAACCATAGGTCCCAATCGAGCGTTTCAGGTACAGGCTCGGACTCTTTAGGCCGGGTACCACCGCCCCAGTTCTTGTTACTGAAGATATCGACCTTTCGCACCTGACCTATCATCCCCGACTTGATAATCTCCACTACAAGCTTGACGGAATTTTCAGCGTGAATCTGAATACCCATCTGCGTCATTACTTTATACTTCCGGGCCGCCTCGGTAAGCTGACGAACTTCGTAAACATCGTGCGCTAACGGCTTCTGGCAATAGACGTGCTTGCCCATCTTGATGGCCATCATAGCCGCAACGGCGTGGATATTGTCCGGCGTCGATACTGTAACCGCATCGATATTTTTGCCTTCTTTATCCAGCATCCTGCGGAAATCACGGTATGTCTTCACGTATGGAAAACGTTTGAAAGTGCCGGCTGCATGTTTCCAATCGACATCGCAAAATGCCACTATATTTTCCTTGCTGACCTGGCTGACGTCGCTGCCTCCCATACCCCCGACGTCGATACAGGCCACGTTCAGCTTCTCGCTCGGCGATATATAGCGACGGCCTCCAAGCACGTGCCTGGGAACAAAAGTAAACGCCGCCGCTGCCGCCGCAGCGCCCATAAAATCACGACGAGATATCGCGCCGTCGCCATAGCGGCTTTGGCGCGTCGGCGACTTTCCATTTCGTTTTTTGTTAAGGTTTTTCCTGTCTTTCATAACAATATTCCTTTTGTATCAAGGTTATATCCGAAAAACTACTTTTGTTCTACACTTGAAGTATTCTCTAAAATGATTTCATGTGCCCCTATATCGTATGCTTTGCCCTGCGGAATTGTATTTCCATAAAAGTCCCTTTTTCCGGGGTCAATCCCGAATAGTGACCGAAGGTCTAATCCGGCATCAATCAACGGGGAATCTTTCTGCAAGCGATAGGCTGTTAAGGTATGAAGCTTAGTTGGGTCTCCGATAGTAATGCTTTTTCCCACATCCATTAGCTTTGAATTGACAACCAAACCAACAGATTTTCCGTTCAGCATCTCCTGGCCAGTGGCTTTTCGCCAAGCTTCTAAGTTTTTGTGTCCCGCGATATTGAACTGGCCATCAACTGCCCAATACGCATTACCGGCAAATATTGCCATCGACCTATCGGGATTTCCATATACTAATATTTGATTATTAGCTGTGATAAACAAGTTATTATAGATTTTCGTGTCATAGATGCCTTCTTTTACCCAGAAAGCAATGGCCGGTCTGCTTGGGCTGTAAATTGTATTCCCATAAATTTGGGTATTACGGATGGGATCATCTTTGGGACTGCCCGTCCAAAGAATGATCCCACCGTAATAGTTCTTTTGCCCATCGTTCACACTTACGTTATAGCGAACAATGTTATTGTCGTATTTGCCGGCATCCTCGTATGAACAAATAAGATAGCCTGCCCCATCGTTGTCGTGGCTGTAGTTGTATTGCATGATGGAATTGCTTACGCCGCCATCAAAATCAAAACCGCCCCCATCTTTTCTTCCGGCCCGATTGTGATGCGATTCACAATACTGGATGATAACATTATCAGCAACACACGCCCAAATACCAACCGGGCCCTCGACACTACAATTACAATCGTAGCCATTACTATAAGCCTCGCAGTATTCTATTATAATGTTTTGACCGCCAACAAGGATGCCGCTTCCTGAATGGCTCTTAAGGTATTCAGGATCTCCTGGGTTGTCATAGGTTTTACAGTAACCAATATATAAATCGTCAGAGCTAGCCAGAATACCGTAATATTCATTTTGATAGGCGAGACAATTCGTAATTCGGACGTCTTTGTAACCGCTTTTACTTTTGTCAGAAGCATGTCCACCCACAAAGATGCCGCGTCTGCCGAAACCCGCTGCTTCTACGTTGTGCACCCTGATATATTCGAGCTTCTGGTTGTTGGGCAGTTCGTTGATAATTTTGATTCCGCTTCCGACATTGGTTCTGTAATCATCGCCCATCACGATGAGATTTTCCACTACTACACCGCCGGCATTCCGCACGGTCACGCCGGAGCCGTCTCCAGCCTTGATCCTGGCACGTCCGGAACCATAAGAGGCAATAACGACCGGATGTTCCGGTGTGCCGGCATCCTCGGCGGTTAAGAGCAGATTGCCGGGGTAATCACGACCGCCCTGCAAAAGCACTTTATCGCCAGGATTCAAATCTATGGCATTTACTTTATCAATTGTCCGCCATGCGTTTTGAGCATAGGTGCTTGAATGACTGTCATTGCCGGAAGGGCTGATATAATAGGTCGCTGTTAGATTTTGCTGGCAGCCCATTATCATAAAGCACGGCAAAAAAATAAAAAGGAGTTTTTTAATTTTCATTGTTCTGTACGTACATTTTTTAAGTTTTACTACCAAATTTTCGTATTCTTATTATTTGATAGCTATAACCAAACTGACCCCCGCCAGCGACAAGCGGGGGCAGGCGGAAACTATTATTATATTTTTTGTTTTAGAAAATCAGGCTTTGCTTAGGTATTGAAGTAACTACAATGTCCAGCCCTCGCGATAACTACAGCGGATGAATTCATTGGCCTCGGGCAGATTGGTAATTTTCAAATTCTTGCTGTCCCAGAGCAGCCTGGTACGGGTCAGCTTTTCTTTTAGTTCCGGGCGCAGCGCGACGTTGCCCAGAAGTACCGCCTCGGCCAGTGGCCCCGCGTGGTTGAAATTAGAACCCGCAGGCTTGCCTCCCTTGCACGCATCTATCCATTCCTGATGATGACCGGGCGAGCGGGGGATGACCTTGGGCGGCGTGCCGAACGATTTCCTTTTCGATGTCGGCATCAGCGTGTATCCGAGCATTTTTCCCTTATCGCCGACAAACAGCGTACCGCCTGTGCCCAAGCGCTGACCATCCTCTAATTCATCCGGGCGCGGCGGCCTTAATCCGCCATCGTACCAGGTCAGTTTGACCGGCGGCATATCCTCGCGGGCGCCGAACTGGTACGTTACCATCGATGCTACCGGAAATGTCTCTTTGTTGACCAGCGTACAGCTCGCTTCGACGCTTAGCGGATATTTGAGCTTCAGTGCGCGCCAGATAGGATCGATACTGTGGCAGCCGATGTCTCCCAGCGCTCCGGTTCCGAAATCCCACCAGCCTCGCCACTTAAAAGGCGCATAAGCAGGATGATAAGGGCGCTGCGGTGCCGGGCCGAGCCACAAATCCCAGTCTAACGTCTCAGGAACCGGCGGCGTATCCGTTGGCCTGCCCACGCCCTGAGGCCAATATACATCATCAAGACCGCGCAAAGGCCTGTCAGTCCATACGTGCACCTCGCGCACCGGCCCTATTGCACCGGCCCAGATATATTCGCACATCAGCCGCGTTCCTTCAGAGGCCTGCCCCTGATTTCCCATTTGAGTAGCGACCTTGTACTGACGGGCCGCCTTGGCAAGCACACGGGCCTCATGTACCGAGTGCGTCAGGGGTTTTTCGCAATAGACGTGCTTGCTTCTCTTGATGGCCGCCATCGACGCCACGGCGTGAATATGGTCCGGCGTAGCGACTATCACGGCGTCAATGTTCTTGTCCTCTTCGTCTAACATTATGCGAAAGTCTTTGTATTTTTTCGCATTGGGATAACGCCTGAATGTCCCCCTTGCTTGTCTCCAGTCAACATCACATAGGGCAACAATGTTTTGGCTGCTTAACGCGCGAAGGTCGCTGCCGCCCTGACCTCCTACACCGATGCCGGCTATATTGACCTTCTCGCTCGGCGGGATACGACGCGCACCTCCAAGCACATGCCGGGGGACAATCGTAAATGCAGCCACTGCTGCTGCGGCGCCCATAAAATCACGTCGCGATATTTTTCTGTCTTGTTTTTCGTTTGGCTTTTTGCGGTTTTTCATAAGAATACTCCTCTTGCATCTTAATAATTATTTCTTACCCATCGCTCGCAAAATCGGCGAGTAGTTAATCACCCGTTTAACCTGCTCTATAATGTCCATCCATCGCGATATTCGTCGAGGATGTATTTGTTGGCCTCGGGTATATTGGTAACCTTCATCTTTGGGCCGTTATAATACAGCTTAATGCCCTTTTCATATAACATCTGCCCCATACGCAGGGCAATATTTCCCAATAAAACCACTTCGGTCAGCGGCCCTGAGACATCGAAGTTGGAGCCGGCCGGCGGACCGCCCTTACAGGCATCGAGCCACTCTTTATGATGACCGGGCGAACGGGCCAGAATCCTCGGGGGCTTACCGTATTCTTTGCTCCTTGATTCCGGCAGCAGTCTGTGGCCCAACATCTTGCCCTTGTCGCCCAAAAACAGATTATCATCGGCATTGCCGAAACGTAGGCCTTCTTTAAGCTCTTTCGGGCGGGCGGGCATCAGGCCGCCGTCATACCAGGTCAGCTTCAGCGCCGGAAAATCGTACCTCTGAGGGAATTCATAACGAACGATAGACGCCAGTGGTGCAGTTTCGGAATTCACCCCGCTGGAGCAGGCATTCACGCATGTTGGATAGCCCGGCTTCAAAGCCCGGAAAATCGGGGCAAACTGATGACAGCCTATATCGCCCAAGACTCCCGTTCCGAAGTCCCACCAGCCTCGCCAGGTAAAAGGCAGATAGCAGGGATGATAGGGCCGTTCCGGTGCCGGTCCGAGCCACAAATCCCAGTCCAGCCCCTCAGGCACAGGCGGGGTTTCCTTCGGCCGGTCGATGCCGCGAGGCGAGATTGGCCTGTTGCACCAGGAATGGACCTCGCGAACCGGACCCAGCGCCCCATCCCGGATAAATTCGCACGCCAGACGAGTCGTTTCAGATGCCTGGCCCTGGTTGCCTAACTGCGTGGCAACACCCGCTTCTCGGGCCGCCTCGGTAACCTTCCGGACTTCATATATCGAATGAGCCAGCGGTTTTTCGCAATACACATGCTTGCCCATCTTGATTGCCTTCATAGCGATAACAGCATGTGTATGGTCCGGTGTGGCTATTACCACCGCATCGATGTTTTTGTCCTCTTTGTCCAACATCCTGCGGAAATCGCGGTACTTTTTAGCGTTAGGGTAGCGCTTAAAAGTTGCAGCCGCATACTTCTGGTCCACATCGCACAGAGCGACAATGTTTTCACTGCTGAGGGCGTCGAGGTCGCCGGCCCCTCGGCCGCCTATGCCTATACCGGCTATATTCAGCTTCTCGCTCGGCGGAATATGACGGGGACCCCCCAGAACGGAACGGGGCACAATCGTGAACGCCGCCGCTGCCGCCGCACCACCCATAAAATCACGCCGGGATAATCCAGCACCTCTGTTTTGTTGGGTGTTACTTTCGATAGAACCTTTATCCTGCCGTTCAGCAGTTATTTCCAGATTCCTCATATAGGATATTTCTCCTATATCTTGTTTGCTGCTTATATATAGCCAGAAGACCTCTGTTTTCTGACATCTGTCCTCTGATATCTGTCCTCTGATATCTGTCCTCTGACTTCTGAAATTACACGGACCATCCCGCACGATAAAACTTGGTAATGTAGTTGTCCGCCTCTGGCGCATTTGGTGACCTCATCTTTTTGGTGTCCCATTCTACCATTCTGCCGAGCCGTACAGCTAAGTTACCTAACAGAAGGCTCTATGTTTCGCGATTCGCCTATACGTTCATCTCCAGCGGTCCCCAACCCTTGCGGGGCTCGCGCCAGGCCAAGTCGTTGATCTTCGGGTCGCTGATGATCTGGCCAGCTTCGTTCAACTCGAGCTTCTTTCCTGCTCGGGCACAGAGGTTGCCGAGTTGGATGTTTGCGGCCATGGGACCGGAGTAGCTGAAGTTGGACTGACTGAACTGACGCGGCTTCTCGCCCTTACAGGCCATAAAGAACTCCTCGTGATGTCCGGGAGAGCGTTCGAGCAGTTGTTTGGCTTTGCCGAACTCTTTGCGCCTCGCTTCCGGGATCAGGAGCGGAGTCTCCCAGTAATCACCAATCACCAGCATTGTTCCCTTTGTGCCTATGACGAGATTTCCGGTTCGCGGCAGTTTGCGCCCGTCGACCTCGAGTTCCTCCGGCGTATCGAGCATGAGCGGCTTTCCGACTCCATCGTTACCCTCGTACCAGAAGGTCTTGAAGCCAGGCCGGTCGCCCTTGGCGCGGTAGGTGCTCTTGACGATCATGCCGGCGGGCCACTGATCTTTGACGGGCCCGGTCATGATGAACGGCTCGGCCGTGGCGGCGTAGCCCGGATCCATAATCGCGTAGATCCCATCGGTGGTGTGACAGGCCATGTCGCCGAGGGCCCCGGAGCCGAAATCGACTACGCCGCGCCAGTTGAACGGATGATAAGGACCACGCTGATTCCGGCGGCGTCTCCCACCCTCGCCGCTCTCTCGCGGACCGGCGTAGGGGCGCATCGGCGCCGGGCCGATCCATGCGTCCCAGTCGAGGGTCTCGGGAACCGGACTGGTGTAAGTCGGACGGTCACCGCCCTGAGGCCAGATTGGGCGATTTGTCCAGGTGTGAAACTCCTTGATCTGGCCGACTGCGCCGGCCTTGACGAGTTCGTACGCACGCCGCCATCCATCACCGCCGTGGCCCTGGTTGCCCATCTGGGTCACAACCTTGGGATTCCTGGCGTAGGCCGCCGCCAGCAACTGCGCCTCGCGAACCGACCAGGTCAGCGGCTTCTCGGTGTAACAGTGAATGCCCATGGAAACGGCGGTCATCGACGGGGCAAAATGGGTGTGATCCGGAGTCGCCACGAAAACCACATCGATTTCCTTCCCGTGCTTCTCGAACACCTTCCGCCAATCCGTATACCCGGCCGCCTGCTCCCAGCCTTTCTTCCCGTGGACGCCGCCCCACCGGGTTTTGTCGACCTCGGCGAAGGCGACACACTGAAGGCCTGCCCCATGGGATGCACCCGTATGGGCACCACCCCGTCCGCCCACAGCGATAAATCCCACCTGGAGTTTTTCGTTGAGTCCCTGGGCCCGGATGAGGCTCGGGAAACCAATAGAGCATGCGGCTGCAGCGGCAGCACCACCCATAAAATCACGCCGAGATATTTTACTGCTCTGCTGTTTGGTAGTTTTTTTCTGGTCTTTCATATCAGTATTCCTTAATAAATAAACGCCATTCTAAATTCTCAAAAATCATAATCGACAACAATTATTCCACACCGTTACGTTCAAAACCAACACATAACGATGGGTGGCAGCCTCAAGCGAGTCCCGAAATATCGGGACGAGCTTGGGGATGGCTCAGTAAGGGCGGTTCGCAAACCACCCCTGCTACCTACAATTCAACTAACCAAATGTTACGATATTGTACAGGATTGCCGTGGTCCTGCAGGTATATACCGGCCGGCTCGGTAGCCTTGCCGCCCAGTGACGCAGTTGTCGGCCCACGCGCCTCTGTCTTCTCGTGCACGTTCACGCCGTTATGGACTACCGTCAAGGTGGGCTCACTGACCCTATTGCCGGCACCGTCGAACCGCGGCGCGAGGAAAGTAATATCGTAAGTCTGCCACTGCGTCGGCGGAGCACACATATTTACAATAGGCGCCCCTATCTTATAGATTCCGCCGCACTCGTTGTCTTTACCTTCGAGGCCGTAGCTGTCAAGTACCTGCACCTCGTACCGGCCCTGCAGATACACTCCGCTGTTACCGCGCCCCTGGCCCCGCGCTTCAGGCATAAACGGCGTCCGAAATTCTATGTGCAGCCTGACATCGGTAAACTGCTTTCTTGTTATAATCGAACCGGTGCCGGGCTTGACCCTCATCGCACCGTCAACAAGTTCCCATTTCACCTCATCCTCGTCCTCTTTCTTGTTCGTATGCTTCCACTCCTTGAAGTCCTTGCCGTTAAACAGTATTATTGCACCTTTCGGCGGTTTTTCTCCAAGTGTAGGTGAAATCCGAATCGCCCTTTCCATTGCAAAGCTGCCGGCTGCGTCTCCCTCGAAACTGCCGCTGAACTTGCCGTCTCTAATAACCGCCTGGACCTGAAACTCAGTATATCCGGCCTGGCCCGGCCCTGCAAAGCGCACCGCAGCACCGTCGCGCCGGCCCTCAAGTACCGCCACCGGCTCCTCGCGTGTATCAAACTCTTCCAGTAAATTAGCCCTGTACTCGCCTTTACCTAAAGCTATCACCTGTGCAACCAACTGCCCCGAATCGCTTTCGTCTTCAAGTTTCCAGCTTCCCTGCCAGTCGCCCATTGCCGCATCGGCACTCAGGATTGCCTTTCTCGCCTCAACGACCGGGTCACCTCCCAGCGGGCCCGCACAAGAGGACAACAGCACAAACAACAGAGAACAGAGGACAGAGAACAGAGGACAGAGCTGACTTCTGACATCTGACTTCTGACATCTGACTTCTGACATCTTACTTCTAACCTGTATAACCATAACTTTTTCTCCTGTTTAATTCGCTCTCCAAAATTAGAAAGTGACACTTACGTGTCATCCTGAAGCGAAGCCGAAGGATCTGGCCAACGAAAAAGAGATTCCCGCCTTAGCGGATCTTCGACTTCGCTTCGCTCAGAATGACAGCTTTGCTGTCACTTTAGGCACTTTAGTTCACTTTTAACTTCAGTCCTTCAATCCGGTTTATCACTTCCTGCGCCTTCTGACGCAGCTGGTCATTCTTCGAGGTTTGCAAAATCTTCTCTAATACATCCCTGGTTTGTTGAGGAAAGTTTTCGTGAATGCCCTCAGCGATTTTAACCACCGCAAATTCCGCTTCTCTGAATAAAGTCTTGTCCTGGAGGTAATCCGCCGCTATTTGCAATGCACCGGGAGATTTGACTTTAACCAGTCCTGAAAGCACCCTTTTTTTCTCATTTGCATCCGGTGCCAGAGTCATTGCTTTCTTATACATTTCAATTGTCTCTTCGGGCGCTCTTTTACTATCAAGCCCAAGCAGGCGGATAGAACCGCGCAGTGCCAGTATCCGGTGTGCTCTGTTCTCGGAGTTCTGCGCTGCTTTTAGCATCTCAGCCGCAGGTTCAGAAGTAGGCCACTCTGCCAGTGCGCGAATGGCGGCTCCTCTGCTCTCAATGTCGTCGCTGTTCAGCGCTTTGCGAAGCCGGGGCAAAGCGCTGCTGTCGCCTATTTTACCTAATACGCTCAGCAGAGAGCATTGCTTTTTGACGTCCTTAACAGAAGGCAGCGCTGCTAACACCGCTTCGGCCTGCCGGTTCTTGTCCTCGATTTTATGGGCAACGGCGGCTACCATTTTCCGGGCCTCATTACGGTCGGATGAGCTTCGCAAATTTAACAGAAGCTCGACCAGCGCCGGCAAATGCTCCGGGCCGGCAACAATCTTTAATACCTTGAACGACTCGACTCGAACTTTCCGGTTCGAATCCTTTGCGGTCTTTAGCAA
>Ga0114922_10003304_pt1 | contig 15061 bp, 13 predicted proteins | sample AartaG_FD_100975 | JGI IMG/M metagenome (GOLD analysis project Ga0114922, IMG submission 100975) | Deep subsurface microbial communities from Aarhus Bay to uncover new lineages of life (NeLLi) - Aarhus_00045 metaG | ecosystem: Environmental > Aquatic > Marine > Oceanic > Sediment | place...
GCGATGATTATGAGCTCAGTCCCGATATTTACAGCTATATTAGCTACATTATTTTTAGCAGAGAAGCTTAGATTATGGGGCTGGCTTAGTATCCTTGTTAGCTCTTTGGGAGTGTACTTAATTGCCCTAGGAGAGAAGGAAGGAGTGAAATTTGATTGGGGTGTAATTATTCTTCTCCTAGCAGCTATATCAACATCAGCCTTCTTTGTACTACAAAAATCTTACCTGAAAAAATACGGTGCATTGCACCTAGTTACCTATGCGATTTGGGCTGGGACGTTGCTGTTGTTAATTTTTGCTCCCGGTTTGGTCAAAGAGATCGCAAATGCTCCGACCGAAGCCACCATTTCTATGATATATTTGGGAATATTCCCATCTGCAATTGCCTACTTCACCTGGAGTTATGCTCTATCAAGAGCACCAGCATCCATAGTGGCAAGCTTCATTTACATTCAACCGGTACTTACTATTGTTATCGCCTGGATATGGTTGAGTGAAATGCCTGCGTTAATTTCTATGATTGGTGGTGTTAGTTCCATTGGAGGCGTATTCATGATTAACAAGTATGGACTGTCTCCAAGTGCCGCCACTTCGCCGAGGGCCCGCGCTAATCGCCGTCAAAGATGAATATCTCTTCGACCTTCACCCCATGACCCAGGGTATTGAGCAAGTGAACGTAGCTACAGTGAAAACTAATACCCAGGACTTGCTGAGATTGTTTAAAGAGGCTAACTTCACCGACAGGAAGGCTTTCCTGCGCTCATTCACAAAACGAATAGAAGCTAGCAGAAACCAGGTCAAAGTCTACTACAACCTGCCGATACCACAGGATGAAAAAACGAAAGCTCAAGCAGAAGTTCTACCTATTGATACTCTTGGTGGGCCAAAGTGTACAATAGACAGAACTTTTAGTCTGAAATTCGCCCTTTCGTCCGCTAAGCATTGAAACGATTGCACATTTCAGGCAAATGTGACCTTACACGAAATGCACTTTTGTTTGACGTTCCCGGTATAAAAAGAACTTCGGCGAAGCCGAATTTGGACGAAGCAGAGCACAGTCTTTTACGCTGTGTTATACGCAGTCGTCAAGTCAATAACTATCGTTATGCTTTATTTCTGAGAGCACTCTCGCACAATTATGGGCCGAGCAGCGTCATTGCCGTGGAGTAGATACTGATCAACAGCTTTGCTTAAGTTCAGCATCTCTATTTTACTGTGTAAGATAGTGCTCAGTGCATCTCCTAACCGATGAAGGCTGCGTGCCTCAACATTTATGGCCTTTTGCTCCCTCTGGAGTCGCGCATGAAAAGCACACACCTTTTTAAGGAGATTCACTTTCCCTTGAGATGAGGGTCTTCTCGGCATTTCGCACCAACTTTCGACCCAGCTTATTTTTTATTCTTGATTTCACGTTACGGATAAATTTACTAGCTGTGTTACATAAACCTACGGTATATGGAATCTTGCTTTAGATGAATCAATATATACTTTTTCTAGTTCAATAGACAGCCAATCCCTTTGCAGCTTCTCAGCCACAGCGCCAGTAGTGTTGCTTCCCGCGAAGGGGTCCATTACCAAATCGTCTTCGTCAGTGAGAAATTCTATAAAGAATTCCGCTAGTTTAGCTTGCATGCGGGACGGATGAGGAACTATACTATTTGCCCTGCAATACACTTGGTATGGATCGTTGGTGGCCGTATTTGCATAGCTTAGGAGATTTATGGGTTCTAGCTTATCCAAATCAGGTGTGATAAGCACGTTTGGGGGTATGGCGCCGAGGTTGTCCCTAAGGAACGATGTTTGGCCTATATTATGCTCAGAAGGCCTCCTCCCTGAGTTATAAGTTCCTCGCCTAAGTAATTCTTCCATACTCTTGCTGTAGCGTTTTAAGATCTTGCGGTTATTTCCTTTCGGGCGTGCGCTTGGCGCCATCCACCACACTCTGGTGAAGGCATCTTTAACCCGTATACGTTCCACCGTAACCCATTGGGCTGGGGTTGGCAGACGGGCTGGGTTATAACTTACGAACTCTTGACACAGTTGTAGATCTCCTGCATCTAGGAAAGCAAGTAGGGCTTTAATAGGCAATGTCGACATAACTGGCTTCCCACGTTCCCACGCATTGCCAAGTTCTAATACAATTGATCCATCCGGTTTCAGATAGTCCCGGCAAATAGGCGCCATCCTTTGAAGCCACTGGATATACGCCTGCCCTGTTAGATTCCCATATCTTTTTTTTCGATTCAATGGAAAGGGGGGTGAAGTTAATATTAATTGCACCTTACCCTTAGACTCGGTTAGGGGAATCTCCAGAAGGAGTTCTTCTGCATCTCCTAGGTATATCTTTCCTCTAGAAGTCTCATACTGTGGTTGCAAGCTATGAGTTCGGTCTGTGCTCACTTTATACTTCTTTGTATTCCTAACTGGACTTTGATTTGTCAATTGTTGGTCCAAAGAGATCGGCAAATCTAAGCTGTCCACTATCATAAAGCTGGATCAATTCTTTAACACCCGCTTCAGCCAGACGTTCCGCGAAAGCGTAAGGACGTGCTGCCGCCTCATGAAACAGGGTGACTACCATATCTTTTATCAGTCCGTCTCTGTCCAAGGAACCAACATTGAATATGGTACTTGCTTTCAAGTCTTCGGGGGCAATTAACCCTCGCCTAATAGCCAGGCCTATAGCGAATCTGTAACCATCCAACATGTCTCCGAAAATACCCGCATCTTTAAGACGTTGCAAGTCGTCATGAGCCTCTGCTGTCAATCCCACAGTAACAGCGTCTGAAGTCATGTTCCACCTGCCAAGTAAGATGATTTTTGAATACCACTCCTAACTCCTGAAAGGCGTTCAATTGCATATTCCGAGTCTATCTGGTTACTTATCCGATCAATATCTGCTCCCCGATCAATTTCACCACTGTGGACCAGCAATACTACTTGGTGAGTCATATTCGAAAGGACCTTCAGGACATTTGCTCTATGAGTTGGATCTAGTCTTCCAAATGGTGTATCCATTATTATCGGTGCTCTTCTTACTGCGTTCATGTTAAGCGCACTAATTAGTGATAGTGCCACGATTTGCTCAGCGCCAGCAGATCTGAGCGGTACTTCTCTGTCTCCTTCCCTAATAATAGTCAACCCATATCTCTCATTGATCTGGAGTTTTTTATATGAAGGATCCGTTGTAAGTTTAAGGAAAACCCGCGTTGCATCGACTTCGATATCCACCTTCAGTTGTCTCTTTAAATGTTCCACAGCCCCTGTATATATGTCGATGAGAGATTCATATATGTTCAGTTCGCGATTTAAACGAGTAAGCTGAGGCCCAGCAGTCTGACCTATTTTGTTTCTGTAGTCAGCAGCTTCAGATTTCAAACGCTGCAACTGGTTCTGCTTCTCTTTTATATGCTCTTCAATGGTGCCAAGTCTCTTCATCAACTGGTTATGCCGGCTCCTGTTTTCAGCAATCAGCGCTTGGTCATGTCCTTCAAGTTTCCGCTGGATGTCGTCTCTTTTAGTTTCTAAGCCTACGAGATTAACATTCGATCTACGGGTGTTCTCTTCTATCTGTTGAAGTGCGGCAGCTGCACCCGACGTTGTAATCTTTGACAGTTTACGAATTGCGTCACCAATATAATTGAGGCGATCTTGATCAAGTTGAACGTTCTCAAGCGAGAGTTCAATTTCACCTCGATCGCGTTCCGCACTCGGCATCATGTTCTCTGGGTAAGATTGCCCACAAAGCGGACATAGTCTCTCAAATAGAAGTTTTTCGATCTGCTTCAAGCGTGCATGAAGTTCTCCTATATGTTCTAGACTACTTATGTACTTAGATTGCTCATTCCGTAACTCTTCTAGACGCTGGGATACAACAGGAGTTACAAGGTCAACCCATCCACCCGCTAACATCCTTTTGCGTTCATCTTCCAGTCTAGTAAGATCGTCTCTTAATTGTTTGATATTTGACTGAATATCATTAAGGCGCTGAATTTCACTCTCTATTCCGGCAGTCTCACGCAAAGACTTATCTATCGATTGGATCTCACGAATAATAGTGTTCCTCTGCTCCGCCAATTGTTGAAGGTCCATTTCAGTATTGTCAATGGCAGCTTCGGTACGTTCTGCCATATCTACGTAGGACTTTGCTGCACGATCCTTTGCCGCTAGGCTCCGCTGTCTCTTAGCAGCTTCTTTGTGATTAACCCCCAAATCCTTGATGGCATTAGTCAGTGCTGGCAAGCCTAGGATATCTTCAATGGAATCTTGTATGAGTGAAGATTGGCTATCTGGGTCAAGAAGAAGCTGTTCATATTCATCGAGTTGCTCTCCATCGAACAGAAAGAAGTCCGACACTTTCAGGGGCAATAGACCATTCATTAATGGTTGAATGTCCGAGGTTTTTATTGAACGATCATTCTTCGTCAAAAACAATATCTCTTCAAAGTCGGTATCTCGTTCTGGGATAGATTCTTCATACTTAGGCTGAATCTTACGTGAAAGCTGAAATTCATCCTTGTCTACTAAGAAGAATAAATCAACCTGCATCGAGAAGTTGCGTTCATCTACTGCATCCCAATTCACAAGTCTTCGCTTAGCAATATTGTTTTTGAAGCGATCAAGCGCCGTACCGTACCAAACCCACCTAAACGCATTCAAGATAGTAGTCTTACCCCACATATTCTCGCCATATATGACAGTGACTGGTCGTTTAGCAGTAAATTCGATGGCATGACGCCCATAGAAAGGCATGAAATTTGTCATACTGAGTTGTCGAAATACAATACTCATACTTAATTCGTGCTAAACATCTTCCTTATCTAATTCGGCTCCGATGAATTTAGCTATCCGGTCAGCTATTGGCCCTCTATCATCTAGAAACTGGACTCCCTCTTCAATATCGTAAATGTTTTGCACCAACTCAACAGGAACCTGGTTATTCCTTGATTTGACTTCTTTAATCAAGGCCTGTATTGCTCTCCGAGTGGATATATCATTACTCGCCATCCAGATCCTCCTCGAAACCTGAATCGGCTAGTTGTTCTACATTCTTGATAGCAGCTTTGTCGGCGATCTCATAGAGGGAGTATATTGAACTGTAATTCGCTGCACTTTGCGCGAACCTTAGTGCTCTTGCCAGTTCTGTTTTCAAGATATTAGCTTCAGGAGGCTCCGTAGAGTCTTCCTCCTGCGCTGGGATTATTAAAGCATCATGAATTTCAGCAAAGTGCTTCCCTGGACTTTTCCTCAAAATACGGCCGCGCCTTTGGATAAACTCTCGAGGATTCCTCGAAGAAGCTAGAATAAGAGAGTGACTCGCAGAAGGAATATCAACTCCTTCATCCAAACATTTTATTGCCACTAGTATGCCCCCTAGCTCGTCAAACCGAGTTAAGGTCGAGCTCCTGTCGGCTGCCATTTCTGAGTGGAACTCCGAACAGCTGATTCCTTTACGCCGGATGCTTTCTGCAACGCTTGACATTTGCTCCTTGTCTTCACAGTATACTAGCCATCGTGAACCTTCTACAAATAGTCTTTCAATAATGTTGGCAGCCAGTTCAATCTTGGATCTTGCCTTTTTGGGAATGCGCGATCTCTTAATCAATAAGTGCTTAATGTACTCTGGGAGATGAGACAGCCCGGCGTCCTCCAAATTAGAGCGTGCAAACGCACGCCGGATTTCAAAGGATAACTTCTGCCATTCCTCTCTCTCATCTTCAAAAAGCCCAGTAGGATGGACATAGTAGTTATAATGGCAAAGCCTGCCAGCTTCAATGGCGTCTGCGAGAGTCACAACATCTACAACACCACCAAAATATTCGAGAAGCTTCTGTGTTCCTACGGGATCACCGTAACGCTTAGGTGTAGCGCTAAGGCCCATCCTCCCACCAGCACTAATTGTGAGAGTCGAGGAATACTTAGGCGCCCCAGCCCAATGGACTTCATCCCAAATTGCAAGAAGGTGGTCGCCCTGAGTTACTCTATTCAGAAAAGGTTCCTCTGATGCAGTCTGGATCGTTGCCAATATAATTCTTGGGTTGCCCGCACGTTGTGTGAAACCTTCCACAACGTATGGCCTTTTCCAAGAGCTGAATCCTCCTCCTACCCTCATTACAGTTGGGGTTTCACTCCGGAGAACATCTTGAATCTCAATATACCATTGATCTACGAGTAATTCGCTGGGGAGCAGCACTAAGACTGGACCTCGCTCTTGAAGCCATTGCTTAATCGTCAATAGTGCTGTAAATGTTTTACCGCTTCCCGTTGCATGCGCAATAATACCGCGACATCCATTGTTTTTCCAAGCATTGATAGCACGTATCTGATATGCCTGAGGTGCTTTTATCCACTTCGCTACATCAGGCAGCATTACATTTTCTAACGCAGCTTCCGGTCCGGCAGGATTTGATGCGATACGTAGTCTATCGCGGGCAACTTCTGAAAAGGGGATGGTTTCTATACCTGGCTCGTGGTTTTGCCACAGTCTATCGAAATAGGATCGGTGCTCGTTCACTCGAGCACTGTCCGCTGTCCAGGAAGAAAATACTTCAAATGATTCGTGGTTGCCGAACGGGTCCCATGCCGATGCTGTTTCATTAGACGACCCAATAAAACTGACCACATGACCATCATCGTCATAGAATAAGCCAAGTTTGTCGTGGAAAATACCCCAATGCCCTGGCCTGAAAGCTATACGAATATCTAAGTTCTCTCGAGCAACAAGTGTGGCAATAAATTGCCAGGCAGGTCTTTCATACGCGTTTGCAAGAGCACTTTCCACAATTCGCAGGATAGCCTTGTCAACGGCACCACGCCATTCGTATCCTGATTGAAAGGCCTTTACCTCATCTTCTGTCAGGTCTGGAGAGCATACTAATCGTATTGCCCCACCATTCTGAGCAAATCTGGCGATAGACCTTCCTATCAAGAGCATTACGGAGTTACGAAAATATCCTACAGCCCTATCGTATCTTGTTGATCGCAGGATGCAAGGAGAGTAGAACTCCGACACCAAGTCGTTTCTATTGGTGGCGTAGTGTTTGGCAATATTCAGTTCCTTCAGACATTTACCTGGCATAAGTGCCTTGTCCTTTTCAAGCTGCAACATACTTTCCGTTGTCGAGGCGCCGAAATCTGCCATCATAATTTTGTGATAGGTATCCCCTGACTGCAGCGTGAGATACAAATTGGACTTTCTCGCAACGCCTTATTATCTCGTTAGTTGAAAGTGGTGCTTCAGCCTCCCTCAGTACCCGGGTAACTATGTCAATTGTTGGTTCTTGATTCACACGCTCTTCAAGGGAGTCAATGTACTTCTGCCTAATCTTAAATCTATCACCCCGTGTACTCTCGAAACGCTCTGGATGCAGTGTGGTCAAGTAGAGTCTTACTGTTTGTTCGGCTGCCGAAGGCACAATTCTTCGCACTTCACGAACCAATTCTCCAAGAGGCAAACCATCAGGTGAATTATGCAAGATATCTACCATACAGTCTGCAATCCGATATCCAATATCTGCTTGATTTCCCTTTTTCCCGTTCGTCCTGGCGCCGGCACCTATAAGTCCCCAAGAACGTAGGCCAGGCTGGATAAAGACGTCAGGATTTCGTCGGCAAATCTCGCCTAGAGCTTGCTCTGATATCTCATAGCCAATGCGGTTAGCCAAGTAAGTGACTATCTGCTCGGCAGATATTCCCTGCTTCAGCCTTAGTACCGGCTCGATTTGGCAATCCGGCAGTCCTTCATTGGCACCCGAGTAGATAATTGCTTGGACAACGTCTTGTGCGTGCTTTGTCAAACCGCAAGATACCCACTCCCCAAACAAAATTCGCTCATATTCTGCTGCTGGAATAACCGACACACCAGCTAAACTACAGATGAGTCGGTGATCATCACAGTTAGACCCCATATCCCAAAGTACCATGTGACCCAGAAGCTCCGTCAGTTTCCTATCTAATGTACACCGTCTCCGCAGAGAGCTAATAAATTCCCTATAAGTCATAATTCTGGATGGCCCTATCACCTGATTTGCCAATGAGCGTACGGCGTCGATGCTTTCAAGATCTGCAAAGCTGATGATCGTACGCACTTCTTCAATATGCTTCAATAGGGTATTTGTTGTCACCCCAGCTTCATCCATGTTTGAGTTCACCAGCGCTTTGTAAGCAGTGACAAATCGTTCATATTCAATCTCCGACGTTGACACCAACCAAGTACCACCATCACGGTTTACCTGCTTCACTGAAAGCCCTGCTATACTGCAGAGGAAAAACATAGATGAAATTGGTTCATATTTGTCAAAATCGATGTAGTTGTTGAAATGATCAATTACCTCTAGTGCGTGAGCCACCTGATTCTTCTTAGAAAGCCACAACCGGATTTGCTCCTTGAATCCTTGGAAACTCGAGAATGGTTCGGTACCTAAACGCTTTGGATGGAGGATCAGCTTAAAAGCTTTCTCCTCTAGCTGTCGTACTCTTTCTCTAGTCAAATCCCTGGTACTATCTAGATCTTTGGCAACCTCTTCAAGCGTCTCTATCCTTCCTGATAATAAGCCGTACCTACGGATGATTATCTCAGTTAATCTACTATCTAAATGCCCTTTAGTCGGCTTCTTCAAATTTTCCAGTATTTCTGTAACAAGCCTGATCTTCACTGGTGTGGTTAGACTATTCCTATCTAAGGTTGCAGGCAAGGTCTCGTATTGGCATTCGACTAAAGATAAGGTAAGCTCCCTTAGTAGATCAGCTATCCCGTCTTGCATATTCAGAAATTCCTCGGTAAGTAATGAAAGCGTAGCGCTCGACCGGATTATCCCAGTTGGGAGTCCAATCTCAGCTGAGAAAGTTGCTTTACAAACTCCTGAATCAGCCAAGTTCCGACAGTTAAAAGAATCTGTAGATAATTCCGATCCGACAGAAATCGAATATTTATGGTCAACCCGGTACTCGGGTTTGAAAGGGGAACATTGTGAACCAAGATTACGTGCTAGTTGCTTTAGGGCAGCCACTCCGATTGATTGGTTCAACACATTGTCCAAAGCGATTAGCACCCATAAGTGTGAAGTATCTGTGACACCAAGGTCTTGAAGTTTTCTTAGAATTGTTTCGCCATTTACTATATGCTCCAGCGGTATCGGAGTAGAAAGCATATGCGATGACCTACAAACATAATCATCCCGCCCGACAGCAGTGTATCCAGTCTTTTCAATAGATACTCTTGCCTCACTGTCCATACGATGTCCCCTTATCCATTGGGCCATTCTCGTTATTCTACTTGTCACCTACACGAGGTCTATTTGATTCCCCATTCTTATTTCGCAGCCATACTGGGTCAAAGACCCCGTAGATCTTCTGCTCGACTATTAATTGTCCTCCTTAACCAACTCGCCGTCTCCTCTTTTCTGATCATAGCGGTCAATCTCTTTCTTGATCGCTACTGCTACCCAATCTTGTAGCGTCACATCATTCTCAGCAGCACGGATTCGCAGCTTCTTATGTAGCTCTTCGGTCAGACGAACATGAACCATCCGTTTTCTTATATCTTGATCTTTTGCCAATTTAATCCTCAATCAAAGAAACGAGCTGTTCAAAATATAACCCTGTTATGCAAATAAATCAATTAGGACCGCTGAGACTTGTCTGTAGCTAAACAAATCGGTAACATAGCTTCAGGATCATTTCACAGAGCGTCAGAAAGTTAAATACCCTCACAGGTCTTCATAAGACTACACCAATCACTCAAGTACATGACAGTTGTGTCTAGGCTGCGCAGGTATAGACACCAAGCGAAAGGTAAGAACGATAAGGCACTGCGCTTGAGACCAAAGGAATTAGTTGAAGAGAGGCACCGGTTTGGCTGTCCTAGACTCCATGTGATGCTGAAGAGGGAGAGCGTGGTCATCAACCACAAAAGGACTGAGAGGATCTACCGGAAGGAGAGGCTTTCTTTATTGAAAGAGAATTTGCTAAAATTCACAGCCCAGTGTTACCTATGTGGTCAGCCAGCACACGGGCTTGACAAATAAAAAACGATAGTATAGCATACTAATAACGGTAGAACGAGTAGGGTTTAGTCCCTACACTTAAGAGGTTAAACACAGTTTAACCTCTTTTTTATTTCTTTGCTCGATTGCTTTGAATAGCTAGAATTCTACGTCTGCCTTCATCTACCGCTCTAGCGTTGCCACGCTCCCCGGCTGAGTCCACTCCTTTTAGTATTTCAGCGATGCACTCATCACTTGTGTGTTTTCCATCTTCGCGGCGATACCATCTCCATCCCCTTTCGATTGGTATCCATTCGAGTTCATAGACTTTCTCCCACATATCCTGCCAAAGGTCATCTGCCGCTGGATAACTACCTCGCGTGTCGTTGACAATCGCCAACTCATTACCCACCCCTGCGAGAAGTCTACTTTGTTCCTCATCGGGCGAAGCGATGACTTTCAATGTCTGAAGAGCATTGTTCAGATATTCTTGTGCGTTACGAGTATCAGGCAGTTTCAGATATAGTAAACCTACGGCTCTGTTCGCAAGCGCTATCTTCATGAGAGACCATCTCTTTTGGGAAGAGTGCATGAGCTGAAGGTATTTTGGGAGTAACGACTTTATAATCGCTCTGTCTTCTAGACCCTGCATGCTTTGTCTCAGCCCTTCGTAGGTCACGTCGTGGTCGGGCTTAATGTGTAGTGCTTCGATCTGTAAGCTAATTTTCTCGATATCTCGGCCGAGCGCCTTCAATCTTGCAAGTAGATAAGTGAAGTAGCGTTGGCTTTGTGTAATCTGATCATTTTCGAGCCTCGCAGCCAACACTTGCGCCGCTTGCACTAAGTCATCATGTGTTGCAACAGCTTGGTTCAATCGAATCATAGCACGATAATATTGAGCAGCCGGGAGATCGTAATCTATCTTACAAGCTTTTTCGAAACAATATAGAGCCTCTTCGTAAAGTATGGCTTTGTGTCCCAAATGATTTAGAAATATTCCCCATCTTACCAGTTGCTGTGCGTCTCTGTTTTCATAAGCCTTGTCCACTATCACTTTAAACCCATACTCCACCCACCAGTGTGTGCTTACAAAACGTCTCAAGACCTCGATATTGAAACGGATTTCGCTAGATTTTCTAGGGCCAATTGGTTCAAATCGGGCTGCACTTAGCATAGCTTCAAGTGCTGATAGAATGTAGAAAGCGTGGTGTCTGGAATAATGACTACATGAAACGTCCACGATAGACTTGAAGCGTTCAAGGCGATCGAAAGCTTCTGTAATGATGCTTTCAAAAACTAGCTTAGCTATGAGTGGGTGCCGGCCCCTCAGGAACGGCTTTCGCTCGGCAACTAATTTACCATACTGGTACTCCTTAATTGACCAGCATTGCTGGTGTACGATCCCCCTACACGGTCTGAGTACATTCTCGTCAAAATGGTAATCTCTATAGTCGTACTTAGTCTCCAATAGACTTCTTGGTGATAAAACATCATGTCTGTATCCCAGGCATACATCAAGGTAGGCTTCCCGGGCTACTTGAGGAAGACCGTTGAACTCATCCAAAAGAATGTTCTCAATGTCCTTGTTCCTAGTTACCTCATACAGCGCTACGAGTAATTGTTTCCTTGCTCTTTGTAAGAATAGCCTCTTTTGCTCAATTGGTGATTTGGTCAGGAAGCTTCGAAGGTGAACCGAAACCATTGAGCTACCTGTGCACTTTTCTCTCCACTTGGCCAAGAGCTTTTCGATGTCTGACTCTTGGATTACCTTAAGCGGCACCATTTCTACTCGTGAGATGCGTCCCCGCAGGCGCCCAATAGCTTTAAATATATCCGCATTCTCAAGTTCCCTTTCTGTGGCCGCAATCAGGAAAACGATGGGCTCTGTTAAAGTAGACTTACCTTTGCTTTCCTGCATACACACTTCGTTAAGTGTCTGCGTAATGGCGTCATCGCAAGTGGCTAAGTCATCCACCAATACAATGACCGGTTTAGATAACGCATTCCCTAATCTGATTAATGAGTCTCCGAAAGACTCCCTCATATATTTCCTAAGTTTGAAAATAGCTAATGCCTCATTCTTAGCCAGCTCATAGCCTAACCGTAAAAGCGACGTAGTCTTGCCGCTACCCGGAGGCCCTATCAGCGCTACTAATGAGACTCGCGGCGACCCAATAGCCTCTAGGACTATCTGCATGGCAGTCAAGTGCTCCTCTCGGATTATGTCGAGGTTATACGCTATTACAGCCCAATAGCTAGAAGATGTACGACCCTCGTAAAACATGAGTGGTGCTCGATAGCCCGGCTGTCGATGTTGCTGGACAAAGGCTTCGCTGACAGCCACAAGCATAGAGGGAACAGGTTGCTTCTGCTCCTGTTCATGCCTTAACTCTGTTAGCCTGTTCTCAAGAAACGTAAAGAAGTTCTCAGAATTGCCATCGTCTCCGTAGATTAAGTTCCCACTGGAGTTACGCTTGACAAAAAAATCATGGAAGTCCTTGTTTATTAGAGCACCTTTGATTCGAGCATCCGATGCGAGTTCTATGAGATTCACCCACCACACTGGTTTGAATGAGTCAGCCGCCTGCTCAAGAAGGAAGAGCAAATCTTCATCATAACCACTATAGCCGGCAAAGAGGATCATATGAGATCTTAGATAGTCCACTAGGAATTTCTCCATCGGCTCGGAGAACTGCCATTTAGCCTCAGAGAAAGGCATAATACCCGAGCCATAATCACCATGCAACTTGACGATATGGATTAGGTCTGCCTCTGAATTGATGATGTCGATTATACCCTCATCATCTTCTCTACTACGTCCTACTATATGCTCCTCAAAGTCTTCGCGTTCGCTTAGGGAAAGTTTTCCCAGGGCTTTGCCTAGCAGCGCATCGAAATTGGTAGTAAAAATGCATTTAAAGTATTTCTCCCGGCATAGGGACGCTAGACTCGTTAGACCTTGAGAAGGTTCTCTATTCTCAAAAAACGGCTTGAACAGACTTCTCCGGGCAGACCGTGTCCGGTATAGCGTACGTAGCAGTTCTTTAAACTTGTCGTATTTTGCACTCTCTACTAGGGATTGAAATTGCGTCGCTGAAAGGTGTGTTTGGACTACTTTGTCAATGATTCCTGCGGTCGTATCTATTCCAGCCGCAACCGATACTCCAGCGCCGAGAAACAGGGCTGCGTCGCCCTTTGGCAAAGTGTGTATCTGACCGGAGAGGGTATGTAGCTTCTCTTGCACCATATTGGACATACTACCTCCATTGGGCAAACACGATAGCTAGTTTAGACAAAACAATCATCGTGCAGTACCCCCCTGTGTTGGGGAAACGCTACACAGCAAACCTCTGCAGTAATATTCAGTTTGGACTGCTGCCAGCCTATTTTCCGAATCCAGTACTACTATGAGAGAGATGAGAACAGCTAGCCTCTTCATACCCATCAAGTCCTAATCCCATTATACCTCTGGCAATTCTGTAATGGAAGAGATGCTCATTTCGAGGATTGCTTAGACCTTTATTAGAGGACTGCACATACCGTCAGTTGTTCAATCGAGTATCATGACCGGAAGCGCACCCGGTTCGTTTGATATTATGGTGTCCACCCTCCTTATGAAGCGATTTCCCCAAATGTGGTTTCTCCTAAGGTATGCCAATAGGCAATTTTTCAAAACCACCTAACCAATTCTTCATATGTTTGCCTTAATAGAAGCCCGCTATCCCTTATTGCCTGAACTGCACGGAGTGATTCCTCACGAAGCGTTCTTAGCTCAATGCCCTGTGCCTTGAACACCTGATACACTTGGCCATATGATGTCAACCCGCTTGTGAGCCAAGTCTCATTCCAAGTAAGGTCTAATCTATGTCCTAGATATTCACGCCAAGTATTGACGTTACCCACGAAGGTAATCAGCCCCCACATGATAACATCCCCGTTTGCTGTGGTAGCGGTTGGCCCCAGAAGTTCATAGGGCACCCCTAAACCCAGGCAGATATCCTTTGCGATAAACAAGAACACCTCCTGCACATTTGCGTTGGAAGCTAACAATGCCTGCATCTTATCTAGATGCACCGCATTCTGCGTTATCGGCCACAGAAACGGATGCCCGGGCTCTTCCCGGTCAAACGGGAACCTTCTTGGCATGGGAACCTCAACACTTTCCTGAGTCTTTAAAGTGAACTGCCCTACTCCACTTACTAGCGTATCCCGCATCCCGTCCCTGATTGACCCAGTATCCAGCTTATCACACCCTTGCCATGAGACACCTTCTGCATAGAGTTCTACGATTCTCCTAATGAAGTCCCATTTTGCATAGACATCTCTGCAAAACTCCCGTTCTTCATCCAGACTCTTCTTAGACATTTTTGCCCCCCTTTGCTGCTTATACCCATTATATTATTAGGAGTTTACTGAATAACAGATAATTCTGCCCCTCATCGCCTTTGAATCCACCCCCGCTACCAAGTTGAAAGCTGAAAAGTCCTCAATTTCTAAAAGATTTCGGGAGCTTTTGCATTGTTACTAGCGAATTGCCAACAGGCGCGTTAGTCCGACAATTTATCTGTAACAATTTTGAGGGGCAATCCCTCAACCTCGTCAACAATTTGGTCAGTGGTAAAATCCAAGAGACGTTCAGTTGTTCGGTCAGCTGCCTGCTGAACTTTGGCGGGGTCGTTGGTCAAAACGGCAGGAACCATACCGACGACGACAATACCTATCATGATTAAAACAATAACTAATCCGACTAATTTGTCCATCAATTTCAGAATAGTATGAAGTGGGTTCAATGTCAAGTTAGTTCATTGAAGTTTGAGGCATAGACTGCATTCGGCTAGACATAATGCGATTTGACAACCTGTCCTATCCCCATATATACCCACCGCCGCCTGCGAACCCACAAACTCGCGCCATAATCAAAGCGCGAGGTGAGCGCAATGACACAAAAAGCTATTTCGTATAGCAGGGTGCTAGGTGGTGTTACCCAAGCGTGTTCTGGAGACTCTTTGCTGCTATAATAACTGTAGCGCTAGCAGAGAGGTGATACACCATGCCGTTACCAGCCCAGTGGGCTACAC